>Ga0182013_10003105_pt1 | contig 21077 bp, 17 predicted proteins | sample 612S2MmetaG_FD_120487 | JGI IMG/M metagenome (GOLD analysis project Ga0182013, IMG submission 120487) | Permafrost microbial communities from Stordalen Mire, Sweden - 612S2M metaG | ecosystem: Environmental > Terrestrial > Soil > Wetlands > Permafrost | place: Sweden: Stordalen | collected... | reverse complement strand
TATGTCGCGATGCAGACGGACGGGAACTTCGTGGTCTACAACGGGGGGTCGGCGAAGTGGAGTTCGAACACGTCCGGCTTTCCAGGGTCGGACATCGTGTTGCAGGACGACGGCAACCTGGTGGTCTATCAGGGGTCACGCGCGATCTGGGACTGGGGAGCGGGATTGCTCGGCGGCGGCGGCGGTGGCACGAGCGAAGGTCAGGCGATCGTGAATAAGGCAGCCTCGATGGCCGGCGAGCCCTACTGCTGGGACGGGGGCGGAATTGGCGGACCCACGCACGGTGACGGCAACATCGACGGGGCCACCCAATGTCCGGGCGCGACAGTCGGCTTCGATTGCACCGGGCTGACGATCTACGCCACCGGCAAGTCATTGGCACACGACTCCGCACAGGCAATCGACGCCGTGAAGGACAGCGGCGCTCAGCGGATCTACAACCAGTCCGAACTCCAGCCGGGAGACCTCGTGTACTTCGGAGGGAGCTTCGAAGACTTCGATCACGTCGGCGTCTATGCGGGCGGCGGGATGATGTGGGATGCCGACATCGCCTACTGGGTGTACCCGGACGGCGTCCATGAGCGGTCCCTTGCTTCAGTGGAGACCGAATTGTCGTTCGTCGGAGCAGTCCGCTTCTGAAGGGTCGACTATCAGCTGAAACCACACACCACCGCCCCGATAGTGTGAAGTCTCGGGACATCGGAGACAGTTCAGGCGTGTCTTAGTGGTTGGTGGGAGCGGCTCGGTCAAGCGTCAACTCGCCCTCGGTGGTGATCCCTCGGATGGCCCGGTCGGCGATCGAGCCAGCGACCCCCGCGAGCCAAACGCCCGTGCCGACGCGCACGACCGCGTCTCGGCACCCCTCAGGCACTCCCGGCCATATGGGCCGCTGCGGCCCGGAGAACAAGCCGGCGGGCACGGGAGTCCGGGCAGATCTTGTTGCGGCGCCTTCACGCGGTTGCTCGCCGCCCTTTTGAAAAGGGCTAGATCGCGCGCCTGCCGGAGGTCTCTCGCCCAGTCCTCGGGAGAACTCTGAGTCGCACGCTCGCCGAGCGCATCGACGAGGTCGAGTCGTGCGGGCACTCAGCATCCGAGAGCGACCGCCGAACCCCTCGCGACAGAGACGCGTGGCTGCCGGGCGCCGATGTGCCACGAGCCGAGGCCGGCGTATGCCGGGGAGATCGTCTGCGTCCTGCCAGCGATGGCCGACGGTTCGGCTGGTGACTAAGCGGCGCGCGCGTCGGGCTTGTCGAACCACTGGCGAGAGAACTCGGCCGAGATCAGATCTCCATACGGACCTGGCGCGAGGTGATGGTTGCGTGCGCTCGCTCGCAGAAAGTGACGATCGACCAGCCCTGTCTCGGGGTCGAGGTGGCCGCTGGTCGCGTCGATGAATGCGACGCCCATCTTTTCGCAGCGCTTCTGGAGCTCGGCGTTGAACCGGAGCGTGAGCGCGGTGCGTTCTGCCTTGGTGGCTGTCACGGCTCTGCGCAGCGAGGCGACTTCGCCGATCGGCTCGGGGGAGTCGTCGATGGTCGGTAGCGGGGTGCTCATGACGATGACGCTCTTGAAACCCTGGCCGAGCAGGCGGCTGATGAAAGTGGTGTAGGAGTCAAGCGTGAGCTCCAGCTGCTCATCGACGGTCAGGTTGTGCCGGTTCGCGCGATGCCAGATCAGGAAGCCGCAGTCCACCTCTCCCAGCATCAGCAGAACGTGCTGCCAAGGGCGCGCTCTCGCGAGCCGTGCCGTGAAGAGCCTGAACGATTCGCTCTGGTTGCTCGGGTTCAGGATCCCGGACGCAGTAGCGCCGCCGATTGAGTACTGGCGAAACCACACCCCGGGGACGCGAACACGCCTGAAGATCCCAACGTGGCTGTCACCCAGGCAAAGCACACACTCAGGGCCGAGCACGCGAGCGATCATCCGCTGGTTGAACGCCCAATCCAGCACACGTCGCCTGGCCCCCCGCTGCATGCGACGGGCCTGGCGTCGCAATGGGGCTCCCCTGGGCATGTGCAAAATCGTACAGGCTGAGGGCTGGGCCGAGGCTGGGCTTCACGCGCCAACGGCGTCCCGGACAGGGCACTGCCCCGGTGGGAAACGGTCAGCGTCGGCTGACGGCGTAGGGGCGGTAACGAGCGACGCTCGTCAGGCCGCAACGAACGGCTCTGTCGGCGTTTCTCGTTGGCAGTTGTCCGTGGGCTATGAAGCCACCGCTACTGCAGGTAGCGCTCGACCGTGTTGGGATCGCGCGCCTCGGCATCATCCGGCCTAGCGCCCGTCTCGCGGAGCGCGCGGCGCTGGCGCAGCAGGTCCCAGCAGACATCGAGTTCGAGCTCGACGGCGCGAAGACGTGCCGCATCGTCCTCCAGTGCCTCGCTGGTGTCGGTCTGCTCGCGGCTGCGGAGCTGATGCTCCTCGGCTACCAGCCGCTCGATCCGCTCGGCAATGCTCTCGTCGCTCATGCGCACATGGTAGGCGGTCGAGCGCAGAATCCGACCCCCAAGTCGGCCGCGATACCATCGTGCTGTGCCCGAGGCGTCCGCATTCATCGACGAGGTCATCAGCGAGTTGGACACCTGGCCGGGCGTTAACACCGAGCGCCGGTCGGAGGACCTGATCGTCGTCCGATACGAGGCTCTTGAACTGGGTGAGCTCGACCGCGGCAGCGGGGTGGCCGGTCTGCACTTCTCTGCGGGCGAGCGTGACGAGCTCGTGGAGCACGGCGACGCGGAGCCCGCCTATCCGGTGGAGGGCTCCGAGAACGTCAGTCACGAGCTCCGGGGTCCGGGAGATGTCGAGGCCGTCCTCGAGCTGTTCCGCCGTCGCTACCGCGACCTGCGTGGCGAAGACGACCCCTACAGCTCGGCTGACTCCTGATCGCTGCACCCGGCGAGGACGCGGCGGACATCCGCACCATCCGCGCCGGGGCTCCTAGCGAGGAGAGAGAACCGCGACGTCGGGATCGCTGAGCAGGGCGACTGCGACGTCGGTAAGCGCCACTGTCTCGAGCTCGGCGCGGTTGAGCCATACCGCTGCGAGCGTCTCCTCGCCGTCGGGCTGCGGCGTTCCGCTGACGATGTGGGCGTCATAGACGATCGACACGTAGCTCACGAGATCCCCGTTCGGGTACGCGAGCCGAAACTGCGGCCCGCCGGTGACCGCGCGTACGGCGTCGATCTCAATGTCGACGCCCACCTCCTCCGCCGTCTCCCGAAGCGCGGCGTCCCGCGGCGACTCGTCGGGGTCGATCGCGCCGCCGACCGTCTGCCAGAGGTTCGTCTGCGCCTCGCGCACCATCAACAGCCGACCCTCGCCGTCCCAGATCAGCACCGCGACAGCCGGGAGAAGCACGAGGTCGTGCCCGACCCGTTCACGCAGTCCGGCCAGATATTCGGAGATGGCCACTGAGCCGAGCCTACATGCCGCACCGATCCGGCTCGGCTGCGGCGGTCACGGGATCCCGCCACGGCGCGAGCGGACGACGACGCCGTGCCTGCTTCCCCTCATACGTGATGCCGCGCCGACAACCGATGTCCACTACCCTGTCCGCAGGGGACGGTCCAGCAAAGGGTCTGCGATGAGTTTCGGCACTGTCCGGCGCCGTGATGAATAGCTTCAGCGACACCGGTGCACCAGGACACGCCGGACGGCGTGGCCGGCGTGGCCTCTACATGGGCGCAGTCGCGGTCCTCGTCCTGATCCTCGTCGCTTTCCTGGCGCTCGCGCTGCTCCTGTCCCGTCCGGCGATAGTCGCCGACGCATCGGCGCTCGCGCGCGTCGAAATGCCGCTCGCGGAAGGCTCGATCGAAAGCGTCAGGGCCACGGGTCCCGATGGGCGGGTCGTGCCCGTCTCGGTGAAGGGGGGACGTCTGTGGCCGCAGGTCACCCTGCCGCCGGGCGAGCCGATCTCGATCGAAGTGGTCCTTCATCGACCAGGTTGGGTGGCGTGGCTGACCGGCAGCAAAGACAGCGCCCACCTGGAGCTGCGCACCCCGAGCGCCTTTCCTAGCGCCCAATATGTGACGCTTGCCGCGGGGCAGCCCCTGAAGCTGGCGTTTGACGCGCCGGTCCGCACGGTCGAGTACGGCGAGCCCGAACACCTGCGGCGCAAAGCTCTCGCGCAGCCTCTCAGCGTCATAACGCTCGCGCGGACAGGCGAAGCCGGCACGATCGACGTCGCGGCAACCTCTCGCAGCTGGGAGCGGCTCCCGACCCCGACCCTCGTGAGCTGGTTCCCCGCCGGAGCGAAGGGCAGTGCCGTGACGAGCCCGCTGCCGGGAACGCAGATCACGCCGCTTACGCCGATAACGGTCTCCTTCTCCCAGCCCGTCTCGGCCGCGCTCGGCGGCAAGCTGCCCGTGATCGAGCCCTCCGGCTCAGGCAGTTGGCAGGAGATCGACAGCCACACGATCGTCTACCGTCCGCGCGACTTCGGCTTCGGCCTGGACACCGGCGTGAAGCTGTATCTGCCGAGCCAGGTGAAGCTGGTGGACGGACATGACACGGGCTCCTCCAGCGAAGGGGTGTGGTCCGTGCCCGGAGGCTCGACGCTGCGTGCGCAGGAGATCCTCGCCCAGCTCGGATATCTGCCGCTCACCTTCGACCCCTCGAAGAGGGTGGCCAACACCCCCGCCGCACAGGAGACCGCGGCCGCCTATCCGCCTCAGGGCTCGTTCTCCTGGCGCTACCCCAACACGCCGCCTGCGCTGCGTGGGCTGTGGAGCCCGGGTACCAGCAACACGGTGACCAGGGGGGCGGTCATGGCGTTCGAGAACGCGCACGAAATGACGGCCGACGGGATCGTCGGCCCAGCGGTCTGGCGGGCTCTCATCGGCGCCGAGCTCGGCGATCAGAAGACCAGCGCCGGCTACACGTTCGTGATGGTCAGCGAGAACTCCGAGACGTTGCAGCTCTGGAACGACGGCTCGATCCGCATCACCACCCCGGTCAACACGGGAATCGCAACGGCGCCGACCGAACTCGGCACCTTCGCGGTGTACGAGCACCTCGCGTCGACGACCATGAGCGGCACGAACCCCGACGGAAGTCACTACGAAGACCCCGGAGTGCCGTGGGTCAGCTACTTCAACGGCGGCGACGCCCTGCACGGCTTCGAACGCGCGCAGTACGGGTTCCCGCAGAGCCTGGGATGCGTGGAGATGCCCCCCGCGACCGCCGGCGAGGTCTGGCCGTACACGCCGATCGGCACGCTCGTACACATCGAATGATCAGGGCGCGCCTGGGACGCCAGCTCCGCTCACTGCCGCGGCCGCGCCACACGCACACCGTCAGGAGATGCATGCGTGCTCGAGCCGGTCGCCGCGATGTGCGCCGAGGGTGCACTGCGTGCCGTCGTAACGCGCTCCCGCCCGCAAGGGCTAGCTGGTCGGGCGGATCCTGGCGCACCCGCCCAGGAGGACTGCGAGGGATGCTGCGAGCGCGGCGCCACGGACCCGCTGACATCCCTCGCCGGGTGGCGCGAGGAGGGCGGCGGGGGCGCGGCCGGCCGGTCCGGCCTCGGGCGAATGCGGAGCTGGCTTCGGGTTTATACGGACCTCATTCTGCGGGAAATTGGCTCTCCTGAGCGGCGCGGCGCTCCCATACATGAAAGACGTCCTCATATTGACTAGAGTTATGGCGGGGTTCTAGCTGCCCCCCGGCCAGACCCCTGAGGAGGGGCTGGACCGTCCCGGATAGCTCGCCAAGCACACACCCGGTCTCCCGACCCGAGCGCAAGGAGACAGGAATGAGCTCCGGGACGGTCCTGATCCCCCCGGTCCGCGGCGCCGCGGCTCTCAGCCGAGTGAGGCGTTGCGGTTCCACTCGACCCACGCGACTCCGTTCCTGCCGTCGTCGGCGACGACACGGCACATGGCGCGCGGGAACTGCGAGACGCGGCCGTCCGGTGCCTCGAGCCTCAGAGGCCCGAAAGCGCGGGGTTCCACGGTGACGGTCAGGTCGCCGAGGCGGATCTCGGCTGTCGTGATCAGCCCGTCGTGGCCGACAGCCTCCGAGGCGGACACGCTGTCGAGCTCGACGACGCCTCCCTCCGGCGGCTGCAGATAGCCGACGCCGATCGGAGGTGTCCCCGGCAGGCGGAACTCGACCCCGTGGAAGCGGGTCCCATCATCGAGGTGGCCGGCGCACCACATCCACTCCGCCGACCACCAGTCGCGTGTGCCCCAGGAATGGTCGCGCTGTCCGAGCCCCCGCAGCTCGATTCGCTCGCCGTCGACTACCACGTGTCCCTCTACCCGGCACGGGATCTCATACCTGGTGGCAACGCGATATGCGTAGGGCTCGCCGAGCGTCTGCCAGGTGAGGTCGAAGGAGACGGGCACCCGGTCGCCGGCGGCGCCAGTGAGCAGATCCGCGGCATCCTCGTGGGACTCCCCGGTGGCCTCTAGGCGAACCCTGAAGCGCTCGAGCGGCTCCTCGCACGTGTGCTGCGCGAGAAGGCCGTCCGCCGCAACCGTCAGCTCCTGGCCGGACGGCATCGGCGCGGCGAAGTCGATGATCGCCACCGTCGGGCGGTCCGGGCCGCAGACGAACGCGGTCATCCACGCGACACCGAGGTTGGGGTACAGGCCGAGCCGTGAGTAGACACCCGTGGCTCCGTCGCCGGACACGGCATCGAAATACCAGCTCTCGTTCCACAGCTCCTCCGGCCCTGAGAGGTGCCTGTCCTCATCAGCGGGCTCCGGTCGCAGCGCCGGCGGACGACCGGATCCGGGCTCGGGCAGCAGCTCGAGGGCATCGAGGTCGAGGACCTGCTGCGCGTAGCGGGCGACGCTGACCATGAACATGTCGTCACCTCGCTCGGTGCGCTCCACTAGCACCGCCGGCCCGACTGTCATGAGGATGCCCAGGAAGCTCTCGCGGCGATACCCGTGCCAGCATTCCTCCCAGCCGAAGCCGCGCACGCCGTGCGCGTGAAGCGCGTCGTAATACTCGCGCACGAGCTCCTGCGAGTGCTCGCGTCGATCCTCGACCGTGAGCGAGCTGCCCAGGAAATAGGAGAGGTCGGTCATCACCGGGCCCCAGCCGACCGTCTGCCAGTCGACCGTGACGAACCGTCTGGGAGCGTCGGCGTCGCCGAACAGCATGTTGTCCAGCCGGTAGTCGCCGTGCACCAGGCCGAGAGGGGGCCTGCGGTCGGCGACCCATCCGTCGAGGCTCGCTATGAACCTGCGGCACACCTCCTGGTGCTCGGGAGCCACGCGGTCGCCGTAGCGCTCGAGGAACACGGGGAGCAGCTGTGTCAGCAGCGCCTGGCCGAGCACGTTCTCCTGGTTCAGCCAGGGTGTGGCGCCGAGCTGCGAGTCGGCGAACACAGGCGCGTGAAGGCGGGCGAGTTCGTGCACGGCCAGACGTGCCTGCTCGAGGCTGCAGCCGGAAAGCTGGTCTCCCTGCGACGCCGGCCACACGTCCTCCAGCAGGAGGGTGAACCAGCCCTCCTTTGGGTCTATTACAGCGACGTGGCACTCCGGGAGCGGCCCTCCGAGCCTTGCAGCGAGCTCGCGGTAGAAGCGGACCTCGCGCTCGTAAACACCGAGTCCGACGCCGGCGGCGCGGCTGTTCTCATCGCTCGACGCGGTCTTCATGACCACAGATGACGGGCCGCTGTCCGGGCCGTCCGTGTAGGCGATCGTGATCCGCCGGCTCTCGCTCATCTGACCGGTGCCGATCCGCTCGATCGTGAAGGCCTCCACGGGGCCGGTGCCGAGAGCGCCCTGCAGCCACTCGCCGGTGAGGTCCTCCGGTGTCCTTACGACGTCCGCCTCTCCCAGCATCCGGGTATCCCATCACATCCGCTGGTGTCCGGCTCGCGCGCCGGCCGGCACGGGGCTAGCCGAACTTGGTGGACGGTCGATCCTGGATGACACCGTCGATCTCGATGTCGAGCTTCTCGTTGTAGAACGCGAGGAGGCCCGCGATCTTCTGGCTCTCGGGCAGCGGAGCCGGGTAGCACCACGCGAGCGCCTCGTGCACCGCATCACCCAGGCGCACGTCCCAGGTCTCCGCACGGCCCTTGTAAGGGCAGTGGGTGACGACGTCAGAGCGCTCGAGCAGGTCCATGCGCACGTGGGTCTTCGGGAGGTAGTAACGCGGCGGGAGCCCCGTCTCGAAGAGCATCCGGGGGCTCGTGGAATCGGCCACCCACACGTCGTCGATCCGGACACGCACCCGCCGCGAGCTCGCGAGGATGTCGACGCGCGAGTAGGGGTCGCGCGGGTGGGTGTAGACCTCCTCGTCCTCCTCGAACCAGGCGTCCATCGCGTCCCACGCGATCCGCACCGTGCCCGCCAACTCGGCGATCGGCGAGCGCTCGTACCGTTGCGCGGCCTCGGGGACACTGCGACCGCCCGCGCGAACGGTCAGCACGCTCGCCTCGCCGCGGCTCGGGGAGTGCGACGGGGCCGCGCCCTCGTCGACCAGCTCGGCGTGGACGTCGACGGCGGGGAAGTAGTAGGTGGGGTAGTAGGGCGCCTCCCACACGAGCAGCGGCGCGAGCGTGTCGGCGACCACCGCGCCGCCCAGGTACGCCCGGACCCGCTTGGATCCGCGCTCCACGCGGACGAGCCCGCGAGCCGAGCTCAAAGGGAGCCCCGGTCGGCTGCGGAACGGTGCCGGGGCGAGCCTGTCGAAGGCGTCGGCATCACCGTCACGATAGCCGCTGGGCGGCGGCCGTCCGCATACCGCGCAGGGCGCCGTGCACTCCATCCGGATGGTGCCCTAGCTTCGGCGAACAGATGTTCGATGAACTCCTGTCCCAGCCCTGGCTCGCCGAGCTCAACGACCAGCAGCGTGCAGCCGCCACGCACGACGGCGAAACGCTGCTGATCCTTGCCGGCGCCGGCACCGGCAAGACGACGACGCTCTGCGCCCGCGTGGCCTGGCTGCTCGCGACGGGCACGCCCGCGGAGAGGATCCTGCTGCTGACATTCACTCGCCGCGCGGCACGCGAGATGGTCGAGCGCTCGCGGGCCCTGGCCGAGCGGGTCGCCCCCCACGCCGGAATGGTGACCGGGGGAACGTTCCACTCGATCGCGCACCGGATGGTGCGGACGCACGCCTCCTCGCTGGGTCTCGACCCGGGCTTCGGCGTGCTGGACGCGGGGGACGCCGCCGACCTGATCGACTTCGTCCGGCAGGAGAGCGGTCATGCGGCGGGGCGCAGGCGCTTCCCGCGCGCCTCGACGATGCTCGACATCTACTCGCGGTCGGTCAACGCTCAGAGTCCGCTGGCGGATGTGCTCGCCGAGTCGTTTCCGTGGTGCGCAGAGCACCGCGATCCGCTTGCCGGGATCTTCAGGGCGTATGTCGCGCGCAAGCGGTCGGCCGGGTTGCTCGATCTCGACGACCTCCTGCTCTATTGGCGCGCACTCGCGGCCGACGATGTGGTCGGCCCGCGCCTGGCGGGAGCGTTCGATCACGTGCTCGTCGACGAGTACCAGGACGTGAACGGCCTCCAGGTCGACATCGTCCGGCACATGCGCCGCGGGCATCCCGGCCTGACGGTCGTCGGCGATGACTTTCAGGCGATCTACGGCTTCCGGGCGGCGAGTGCCCGCCACATCCTCGATTTCCCGGAGTGCTTCCCCGGCACCGAGACGGTGACGCTGGAGTGCAACTACCGCTCGACTGCCCCGATCCTCGCCGTCGCCAACGCCGTGGCACTCCAGGACACCCGCGGCTACCCCAAGCGACTGTGGAGCGAGCGCGACGGGGGGGTGGAGCCTGAGCTGATCGAGCCGCGCGACGAATCGGCGCAGGCGGGCGAGGTGTGCGAACGGGTGATGGCCGCGCGGGAGGAGGGGATGGAGCTGCGTGCGCAGGCGGTTCTCTTCCGCACCGGCCATGACTCGGACCTGCTCGAGCTCGAGCTCACCAGGCGCGGGATCCCGTTCGTGAAGTACGGCGGTCTGCGGTACCTCGACGCCGCGCACGTGAAGGACTTCGTGGTACTCCTGCGCCTGACGGACAACCCGTCGGATGAGATCAGCTGGTTCCGGCTGCTTCAGCTGCTGGACGGCGTCGGGCCGATTCGCGCCCGCAGGATGCTCGAGGCCATGCGCGGCCCTGATGGAGGGCCGCCCGAGCTAGCGCGCTGGGAGCATGCGGCGGTCCATGTCCCGGAGGGATCGCTGCCTCATGCATCGGGGCTGGTCGATGCGCTCGCCGCGTGTGGTGCGGGCTGCACGGCGAGCACGGGCGCTCAGGTCGAGGTGCTCTGCAGCGCGCTCGCGCCGCTGATCCGGCTGCGCTACCCCGACGGCGGCGTCCGAGTCGGCGACCTCGAGCAGCTGGTGCTCGCCGCGCGCGATGCCCAGGACGTGCGGCATTTCGTCTCCGAGCTCGTCCTCGATCCTCCGGCCTCGAGCGCCGACCTCGCCGGCCCTCCTCACTTGGACGAGGACTATCTGGTGCTGAGCACCGTCCACTCCGCGAAGGGCCTGGAGTGGGATGCGGTCCATGTGATCGCGGCATACGACGGGAACTTCCCCGCGGACATGAGCACCTCCAGCGAGGAGGGGGTCGCGGAGGAGCGACGGCTGTTTTATGTCGCGCTCACCCGCGCACGCCGTCGCCTGCACGTCTACGTTCCCGTCCGCTACTACCACCGGCCCCGCGGCGGCGATGACGCACACGGCTACGGCCGGGCATCGCGCTTCCTGACGGATGACGTTCAGAGCCTGTTCGCCCGCACGCGGCCCGCCGGGAGCAGCCACATGCCCCCGGTGGAGGTCACAGCCCGGCGCATCGAGGTGTCGGTCGACGCGCTCTTCAGCTGAACCGGCGCACCGCTCAGCGGCGTGGCTATCGTGGACGGCGGCCGGGAATCATGGACGGATACTTCGATGACAGCTCGATGCTGCGGCGCGTGCACCGCGAGCGTGTGCTCGCCCTCTCCGGCCAGCGCGCGCTGCTCATGCAGGCCGCGCATCCGCTCGCTGTCTTCGGGCTGCTCGCACACACCAGCTCACTCGATGAGCCGTATGAGCGCCTCGCGCGCACCGCGGAGGTGATGGGCGCGATCGCGTTCGGCTCGCGCGCCCGCGCGGATCGCATGACCCGCCGGGTGCGGGCGATGCACCGGAGCGTGCACGGTTCGCTCGAGCACGCGGTCGGGCCCTACCCCGCAGGCACGCCCTACCGCGCAGACGACCCCGAGCTGCTGCTGTGGGTGCTGTTCACACTCGTGGACTCGGCACTGGTCGTGTACGGCACGTATGTGCGCCCCCTCTCACGCGTGCAGGAAGCCGAACTGTGGGCCGACTACAGGGTGATCGGCCGGCTGTTCGGGCTCGCGGACTCCGACATGCCGGCGGGCATCGAGGCGCTCGACGAGTACCGGCACGACATGCTGCACGGCGACAGGCTGCTGGTGACCGACTGGGCGCGGGAGCGCGCCCGCCGGATCGTGCTCTCGCCGCCGGTGCCGCTCCTCGCACGGCCCCTGCTCGAGAGCGCGAACTTCGTGACCATCGCTCTCCTGCCTGACAGGATCCGAGAGCAGTACGGGTTCTCGCCCGTGCCCCCGGTGCTCATGCGCAAGGCACTCGTGGCAACCGGCGCCCAGTACGCCAGGCGGGCCGTGATCCCATTCCTTCCCTCCCGCCTGCGCCTCGTGCCGAGCGCCCGAGCGCTCTAGCGCGGCCCTGCGTCAGGCTGCGCCGCCGACGCTAGACTCGGATGATGCCCGACTCCGACGACGATCTGTTCGGCTCAGAGCACGTCCGTGTGTACCGCGAGAGCAATGGGGAGCACGGCTATCACTGGCGCGGCACGACGATCCTCCTGCTCACCACGCGGGGCCGCAGTTCAGGCGAGCCGAGGACCACGCCGCTGATCCACAGGACCGACGGTGACCGCTGGATCGTCGTCGCCTCGAAGGGCGGCGCTCCGGAGCATCCCGGCTGGTATCAGAACCTGAAGGCAGACCCGCAGGCGAGCATCCAGGTCCTCGGGGAGATAGTCGACGTGATCGCGACGGACGCCGAGGGCTCCGAGCGCGAGCGGCTGTGGGATCTCATGATCGAGGTGTGGCCCCAGTACACCGATTACGCCGCCAGGACCGACCGCCAGATACCGGTCGTCATCCTCAGCAGGCGCTAGCCGTCCAACTTGGCGAATCCAAGCATGATCAGGATAGGTTGGGTGCTCGCACCGATCCTGCGAACATAGGGTCCCTCACAAAGATGATGCGCGAAAGGAGAAATCTCAAATGGCACTGAACCTTGGCGACGAGGCCCCGGATTTCGAGGCCGATACGACGGAGGGCCACATCCACTTCCACGAGTGGCTCGGAGACTCATGGGGTGTGCTGTTCTCCCACCCGAAGGACTTCACTCCGGTGTGCACCACCGAGCTCGGCTACATGGCCAAGGCCAAGCCGGAGTTCGACCGCAGGAACGTGAAGATCATCGGCCTCTCGGTTGACGCCACCGACGACCACGAGCGCTGGGCGCAGGACATCGCCGAGACACAGGGCGAGGCACCGAACTACCCGATCATCGGTGACTCCGACTTCAAGGTCTCAAAGCTCTACGGCATGCTTCCCTCGAGCGTCGACGGTGAGGCCTCGGCGCGCACCCCCGCCGACAACCAGACGGTGCGCAACGTCTTCGTGATCGGCCCCGACAAGAAGGTGAAGCTGATCCTCATCTACCCGATGACCACCGGCCGCAACTTCGACGAGGTGCTTCGCGTGGTGGACTCCCTGCAGCTGACGGCCAAGCACAAGGTCGCGACGCCCGTCAACTGGAAGAAGGGCGAGGACGTGATCATCGCCGGCTCCGTCACCAACGAGCAGGCGAAAGAGACATACCCGGAGGGGTGGAAGGAGCCCAAGCCCTACATCCGGATCGTGCCGGAGCCCAAGTAGCGCAGGCGGCTGCAGCTCGTCGGTCCGGGCGCGCTCAGTACGAGCGCGCCCGCCGGGTCGAGGCCAGCGCGAGCCCGCGCCCGGCCTCGGCCTGCCGCGTCTTGGTCTGTGCGCAGGCCCCACCCGTGTGGGAGGCGATCACATCCCGAGCGTCGGCAACGCTCATCGGCCGGCCGAGCAGATAACCCTGCGCGACGTCGCAGCCGAGCCGTCTCGCGGTCTCGAGCTGCAGCGGCTCCTCGACGCCCTCTGCAATCGTGACCAGTGACAGCGCGCGGGCGATGCTGACGATCGCCTCGAGCAGGTTGGCACCGTGCTCCTGCTCGGTCACCGACGCGATGAAGCTCCTGTCGATCTTGAGGATGTCTATCGGCATCCGCTGAAGGTTCGACACCGACGCGTATCCCGTGCCGAAGTCGTCGATCGCGAGGCGCACCCCGAGCGCCCGCAGCGAGCGCAGCGTGTCGAGCATCGGCTCGGTGCCGTCAATGAACGAGCTCTCGGTCACCTCGAGCACGACACGTTCCGGGGCGATCCCGGAGCGGAGCAGCGCACCCTCGACTTCCGCGACGATGCCCGGAGATCTCAGCTGGACCGCCGAGACGTTGACGGACACGGACAGGCCGCGACCGGAGAGCGGGACCGGCCATGAGGCCGCCTGGCGGAGCGCCTGCTCCATCACCCAGCGACCCAGCGGGACGATCAGCCCGGTCTCCTCCGCGAGCGGGATGAACCCGTCGGGGAGGATCATGCCGTGCTCGCCGTGGGGCCAGCGGACGAGTGCCTCGAACCCCTGAAGGGCACCATCGCCGAGGAAGAACTCCGGCTGGTAGAAGAGGCACAGGCCGCCGGAGTCGATCGCCTCGCGAAGCTCGTTCTGGAGCTTGACCCGGCTGCTGATGTTGCGGTTGGTGCTCGGCCGGAACAGCCTGACGGCGTTGCGTCCCGTCGCCTTGACCTCGTAGAGCGCGACGTCCGCATCGCACAGCAACTGATCGAAATTGGTGTTCGGGGCCGAACCGACGGCGACGCCGACGCTCACGGTGACCCCGTGCCGCAGGTCGGCGATCGTCATGTCGGGCCTCATCGCCTCGTGCAGGCGGCCGGCGAGAGCGAGTGCGGTCTCGACGTCCGGCGTCTCGTCCATCAGCACGACGAACTCGTCCCCGCCTAGCCTTGCGACGGTGTCCTGGGGGCGCACGCTCGCCTGCAGGCGCTCCGCGACGCCGCACAGCAGCAGGTCCCCGACGCGATGGCCGAACCCGTCGTTGACGAGCTTGAAAGCGTCGATATCCACCGCGATGATCGCGAGCGAGGACCCGGAGCGCTGCGCCCGCTCGAAGGCCTGGCCCGCGCGGTCGCTCAGCAGCGCCCTGTTCGGCAGGCCGGTCAAGGGGTCGTGGAAGGCCTGGATCCTCAGCTGCTCGGCCAGCAGGACGCGGTCGGTGTCATCGCGGGTGTTCAGCACGAACCCGTCGATGTCGGGGTCGTGCAGGAGGTTCGCCACCGTCGACTCGGCGAAGCGGATGGCGCCCGCGGCGTCGCTGAGGCTCCACTCCACCCGTGTGAGCTCGCCCGGCTCGAACAGGACGCGGCCGAGCGCGTCGCCGAGCGTGTCGGCGGCGCTGCCTCCGAACACGGACAGGTCGCGGCCCACGAGCTCCTCGCTGGTGCGCCCGAACACCGCGTGTGCCGAGTCGCTCGCATAGCGGATCGTGAGCTTCGCGTCGACGACCATGACAACGTCCGACGAGTGCTGGACGAGCGCCCGGTAGTAGCTCTCGGTCCTGCGCAGCGCCGCGGTGCGCCGCCTGACCCGGCGCTCGAGCTCGCTGGTGAGAGCGTGATTCTCGTAGGTGACGATGATCAACAGCGTGATCGCGAGCAGCGAGCAGACGGCGGTGATCGCGAGCACGACGTCGGGTGAGCGCACCTGCCCGGCGATGAGCCACCCTGTCGCGACGGCAGCGAGCCCGGCGACGGCGGGCAGGCCCGGAAGCGTGAGGAAGAACCTGTTCACGGACGGGCTCGCCCGCGGAGGCTTCGGACGCCCGGAGCGCAGCGCCGCGATCGTGATCAGCAGGAAGCCGGCGATCCACCCGGTCTCGAAAGCCGTAACGCTCGGTGCGTTCGAGTCGACTTCGGTGATGTACCACCACGCGGAGTCCGAGATCGACCAGAAGACGATCCCGAGTGCCAGCAGCTCAAGCCCGGCCGGGCGCGCACGTCTGCTCTTGAGGCCGACGAACAGCACGGCGGCGAGCGTCACAGCGTCCAGGACCGGATATGAGAGGTTGACCAGGCCTCCGAGGTCCAGCGGGCCGCGGTTGGCGAACACCGACCCGATCACCAGGCTCCAGCTGCACAGCAGCACGCCGCCGGCGATCAGCAATCCCTCCACGGCTCCCCTCGCGCGGGACAGATGGCCGGCCGGTGTGCGCACGAACGCGAGCACGCCGCTCACCAGCAGCACATACGAGAGCAGGTACGCGACGTCGGCTGCGGACGGTTCGGGTGCGCGCACCCCGAGGCCGATTTCATAGACGTTGACGATCGCCTGCCCGATCGCCCAGGCTCCCATCGCGGCGCTGATCAGCGCCCAGGCGACGTGTCCGCCGATCCGCGGAGCGCGGGCTCCGGAACCCTGTTCCGAGCGGCTGCCCATTTCGGCTCGCCGCTCGCGCACAGAGCGCAGCGCGCAGGCGAGCATCGCGAGCGTCGCGGCGAGCAGTTCACCGGAGTTCGCGAACACGATCCAGCCGCGCGAGTTGCCCGTGTGGATGCCGGTGAGGACCCCGTATACGACCACGACCGCGCCGGCAGCACACCACTGAACGGCGTGGGATCCCACGATGGTGCGCACGCGCCGGCTCGGCCCCCGGTCCGCCGGCGCCGTCACATCGCTACCTGTTTTTTCGATGGGCATCCCTGCCTGCTTCTCCTGGTAGATAGGCACAGGCGGAAGCTGAGCGCCCTGGCACCCGCGGCCCGCCGGTCTATCTGTCGGCGCCCTCGCGGGGGCGCTTTAGGTCCGGATGCCCCGTGGCGCGGCTCGCTGGAGCCCCCGCGTCCGTTCCTCTGGCCGGATGGTCGATTGCGCCGGCAGGCGGGCCGCAGGAGAATGGCCGGATGCCCGAAACACGCACCGACTGCAGCGGGGGCGTGCGGCGATGAGGCTGCGCGTCGCGCTGGCTCCCGTGCTCCTCGGGGCTGCACTGGCGCTGTTGATGATCGCCGACGCGCCGGCGCACACGGAGCGAGCGGGCGGCGTGGGCAGAGCGAACGCGAGCGCCCGCTCTGCCCTGACGGTCGTCGAGGTCGAGTATCGCCTGATCCTCTCCCGCGGCGTGCTCAAGGCCGGACCTGTGAGCCTTGAAGCACTCGACCGCGGCATGGTGCCGCACGACCTGCGTGTGCGCAAACTCGGCCAGGGCGTGGGTGTGAGCGCTCCCCAGCTGACCCCCGGCGAGCACTGGAACGACGTCGTCGATCTGCGGCCGGGCCTTTACTACCTGTGGTGCTCGCTGCCGGAGCACGCGCGCCTGGGGATGCACGCGACCCTCAGGGTCATCGCCTAGCGGAGCGCGTTCGGGGCACACGCCCCGCCGGTGGCTGCGCAGCGCTCTGATAGCTTGCCGCCGTCAATCGCAAGCGAGCATCCGGGCGCCGCCCTGAGCGGCCGGGGCGGTGGGGAGAGCTGATGCTGAGTACGCGTTTCACGCAGGAGTTCGGGATCGAGCACCCGATCGTGCAGGGCGGCATGCAGTGGGTGGGCCGGGCCGAGCTGGTCGCGGCGGTCGCAAACGCAGGCGCCCTCGGATGCATCACCGCGCTGACCCAGCCGACGCCGGAGGACCTGGTCAGGGAGATCGAGCGCTGCCGCGAGCTGACCGACAAACCCTTCGCGGTCAACCTCACGATCCTTCCCACGCTCAAACCGCCGCCCTATGCGGAGTACCGGCAGGCGATCATCGACTCGGGCGTGAAGATCGTCGAGACCGCCGGGAACAATCCGGTCGAGCACATCGAGCACTTCAGGCCGGCCGGGATCAAAGTGATCCACAAGGCGACCACGGTCCGCCATGCGCTCAAGGCGCAGAGCATCGGCGTGGATGCCGTGTCGATAGACGGACTGGACTGCGCCGGGCACCCGGGCGAGGACGACGTCCCGGGTCTGGTCCTGATCCCGGCCGCCGCGGACCGGCTGACGATCCCGCTGATCGCGTCGGGGGGCTTCGCCGACGCCCGCGGCATGGTCGCCGCGCTGGCGCTCGGCGCGGACGCGATCAACATGGGCACACGCTTCATGTGCACCGTCGAGTCGCCGATCCACCAGGCGATCAAGGAACGGATCGTCCAGGGCGACGAGCGCCAGACCGACCTCATCTTCCGCTCCTTCCGCAACACGGCGCGGGTGGCGCGAAACTCCGTCAGCCAGGAGGTCCTTCAGCTCGAGCGCGAAGGACGGCCCTTCGAGGACGTGGCGCCGCTCGTCGCCGGAGCCCGCGGCAGGAAGGTCTTCGAGGACGGCGACCCCGATGCCGGCATCTGGACCGCCGGGCTCGTGCAGGGGCTGATCAACGACGTGCCGACGTGCGCGGAGCTCATCGAACGGATCGTGCTCGGCGCGAACGAGATCATCACCGGCCGGCTCGCCCGGATCGCCGAGCAGGCCGCGCTGGCCTAGCGGCGCCCGTCCCACGGTTCGCCGCGCTCGAGGCCCCCGAGCCCGGTCCACATGAGCCCCATGGCGGCCGTCACGAGCTGCTCTCGCTCGACGTCGGGATGCGCGTGCCACCAGCGCACCGCGCCATGCAGAGCCGACTGCTGCAGCGCGAAGATCGCCTGGCCGACCGGGCTCGCGGGCTCGATCCCCGCACGCTTGGCGTCCGGCGCGATGAGGGCCGCGAGCAGGCGGTTGGACTCCGCACGCTGCCTGCGATGGTCAGCCGCCACATCGGGGTCGATCGGGGCGTGATCGGGGAACAGCAGGCGCCACGCCGACGGCTGCGTTTCGGCGAACACGAAGAACGCGTCCATCGCTGCCCGCATGCGCTCCTCCATCGGCGCGTCCGCCGCTATCCGCTCGCGCAGATGTGCGAGCAGCGCACGGTGGGTGTCCTTCAGCAGCGCCGCGAACAGTGCCCGCTTGCTGGGGAAATGGTCGTAGAGGACGGTCCTGGAGACGCCTGCGGCGGCGCCGATCCGGCCCATCGACGCACCCTCGTATCCGTGGATCGCGAACTCCTCCAGTGCGGCGCTGACGATCAGCGAGCGTCGCTGGGGGGCGCGCAGCCGGCGCTTGGTGGTATCGGTCGGCACGGTGGCAATGTAACGCCGCGGGCCGGTTGTGCGTATCATCCGACACGGGTGTCGGCTAACGGCAGCGACCGTGCCGGCGCCCGCCGCCCGGAGTTCGACCACGGAGAGATTGATCACACTGACGGCCGACGGCGATCCTGCGTCCCGCCCCGGGACGAGCGCCGGCGGCGGGTGAGAACCAGCGCGAGTTGATCGCGATGACCTACCGACTGTGAGGAGTCAGCAAATGGCAGCTACAGATGCACTGGTGTTCGACGCGATCCGCACCCCCCGTGGCAAGGGGAAGGTCAACGGCTCGCTGCACTCGACCAAGCCGGTCGACCTCGTCGTGGGACTCATGCACGAGACGCTTTCCCGGAACGCGAAGCTCGACCCGAACCGCGTCGACGACGTCGTGCTCGGCTGCGTCTCTCCCGTCGGGGACCAGGGCGCCGACATCGCGAAGACGGCGGCCATCAAGGCGGGGCTCCCGGACACGGTCGCAGGCCTGCAGGTCAACCGTTTCTGCGCGTCGGGCCTGGAGGCCGTGAACATCGCCGCGCAGAAGGTCGCCTCCGGCTGGGAGGACCTGGTGTTCGCCGGTGGCGTCGAGTCGATGTCGCGGGTGCCGATGGGCTCGGACGGCGGTGCCTGGGCGATGGATCCGGAGACCAACTACGACACCTACTTCATCCCGCAGGGGGTCGGTGCGGACCTGATCGCGACGATCGAGGGTTTCACGCGTGAGGACGTCGACGCCTATGCGACCCGTTCGCAGGAGCGCGCCGCCGCGGCCTGGGACGCCGGCAAGTTCTCGGAGTCTGTCGTGCCGGTCACGGACCTGAACGACCATGTCGTCCTGGACAACGACGAGTTCATCCGTCGCGGCACCACTGTCGAGACGCTCGGGAAGCTCAAACCCTCGTTCGAGGCCATCGGCGAGATGGGCGGCTTCGACGCGGTGGCGCTGCAGAAGTACCACTGGGTAGAGAAGATCGGCCATGTCCACACGCCCGGCAACTCGTCGGGCATCGTCGACGGCGCTTCGCTCGTGACGATCGGCAACGAGAAGGCGGGCGACGAACTCGGCCTCACGCCGAGGGCGAGGATCCTCGCTACAGCGCTCTCCGGCTCGGACCCGACGATCATGCTCACCGGCCCCGCGCCCGCGAGCCGCAAGGCGCTCGCGAAGGCGGGCCTCACGGTCGATGACCTCGACCTGGTCGAGATCAACGAGGCGTTCGCGGCCGTCGTGCTGCGCTTCGTCAAGGACATGGGCCTGGACATGGAGAAGGTCAACGTAAACGGAGGCGCGATCGCCATGGGCCACCCGCTCGGCGCGACCGGGGGCATGATCCTCGGCACGCTGATCGACGAGCTCCACCGCACAGGAGGCCGCTACGGCCTCGCGACGCTCTGCGTCGGCGGGGGCATGGGCATCGCCACGGTCATCGAGCGCGTCTGAGCCGCTCGGGACAGAACCAGAACCAGAGGAAGAGAACGATATGAGTGAGAGCACAACGATCCGCTGGGACAAGGACGCGGACGGCGTCGTCGTCCTGACGATGGACGACCCAAACCAGTCGGCGAACACGATGAACGCCGCGTACGCGAGCTCGATGGCGGCGACCGTGGACCGTCTCGAGGCCGAGCGCGAGGACATCACCGGGGTCATCATCACCTCCGCGAAGAAGACGTTCTTCGCGGGCGGAGACCTGCACGACCTGCGGCGGGCGAAACCTGAGAACGCCGAGGAGTTCGCGGTCGGCCTGCGCGAGATCAAGGGCCAGCTGCGGCGCCTGGAGACGCTCGGGCGCCCCGTCGTCGCAGCGATCAACGGCGCCGCCCTCGGGGGCGGGCTTGAGATCGCGCTCGCGACACACCACCGCGTCGCGGTCGACAGCCCGAACGTCCAGCTCGGCTTCCCGGAGGTTCAGCTCGGTCTGCTCCCCGGCGGAGGCGGCGTGGTGCGCACCGTGCGCATGCTCGGGATCGTCGAAGCGCTGATGCAGCTGCTCATGCAGGGCCAGCGCCTGCGCCCGGACAAGGCGAAGGAGCTCGGGATCGTCGACGAGCTCGTCACGACGCCGGAGGAGCTGATCCCCGCCGCCAAGGCCTGGATCAAGGAGAACCCCGAGGCGGTTCAGCCGTGGGACGTCAAGGGCTACAAGATCCCCGGCGGTACCCCCACCAACCCGAAGCTCGCGCAGAACCTGCCGGCGTTCCCGGCGAACCTGCGCAAGCAGATCAAGGGTGCGAACTACCCGGCGCCGCACCACATCATGGCGGCGGCGGTCGAGGGCGCGCAGGTCGACTTCGACAACGCGATCGAGATCGAGGGGCGCTACTTCGTGGACCTCGCGACCGGGCAGGTCTCCAAGAACATGATCCAGGCGTTCTTCTTCGACATGCAGCGTGCGTCCGGTGACCGCGAGCGGCCCGAGGGCATCGAGCCGTTCCGGTCCAAGAAGGTCGTTGTGCTCGGCGCGGGCATGATGGGCGCCGCGATCTCATATGTCTGTGCGAAAGCGGGCATCGAGGTCGTCCTGAAGGACGTCTCGCTCGAGGCCGCCGAACACGGCAAGGCTTACTCCCAGAACCTCCTCGAGAAGGCGATCGCGAAGGGCCGCTCGACGCAGCAGAAGGCGGACGAGCTGCTCGCACGGATCACCGCGACAGCCGACGCCTCCGACGCGGCGGGCGCCGACATGGTGATCGAGGCGGTCTTCGAGGACCCGGCCGTCAAGGCGCAGGTGTTCGCGGAGATCGAGCCGTACCTCGCCGACGGCGCGCTGCTCGCCTCGAACACATCGACGCTCCCGATCACAGGGCTGGCGAAGGGCGTGAGCAGGCCGAGCGAATTCATCGGCCTGCACTTCTTCAG
>Ga0182013_10003103_pt1 | contig 21082 bp, 18 predicted proteins | sample 612S2MmetaG_FD_120487 | JGI IMG/M metagenome (GOLD analysis project Ga0182013, IMG submission 120487) | Permafrost microbial communities from Stordalen Mire, Sweden - 612S2M metaG | ecosystem: Environmental > Terrestrial > Soil > Wetlands > Permafrost | place: Sweden: Stordalen | collected... | reverse complement strand
GAGACGGCGACGGAGCTCACCGCCACCCTGGTCCTGCACCCGACAAACGTGCAGACGCTGGCCACCCAGTTCTGGGCCTTCGAGTCCAACGGCTCCTACAGCCAGGCTGCGCCCTACGCCCTGGTGATGGTGCTGATCGCCGCGGTGCCCGGGTACATCCTCGGGCGGTGGTTCGATCGCCAACCCGAGAGAGCGGCCGGGGCCGGCGTTCCCCTCGCCGCGCCCGCTCCGGGCACACTAGTGGCGGCATGAAGGACCTCTCCGTCACCGGCGTCACCAAGGCGTTCGGCCCACAGGACGTGTTGCGCGGCGTGGACCTGGCTGTCCCGCACGGCTCGTTCACCGCGATCCTCGGGGCGTCGGGGAGCGGCAAGACGACGCTCCTGCGCATCGTCGCCGGGTTCGAGCGGCCCGACGAGGGGGAGGTCCGGCTGGGGGACGAGGTCGTCGACGACGCCGGCCACCGCTTCGTCCCGTGCCAGCACCGGCGCATCGGCTACGTGCCCCAGGAGGGCGCCCTGTTCCCGCACCTCAGCGTCGGCCGCAATGTGGCGTTCGGCCTCGGCCGGGGCCCGAGTCGAAAGGAACGGGTCGACGAGCTGCTCGAGCTCGTGGGCCTCTCGGGATTCCGGCGGCGCTACCCGCACCAGTTGTCCGGGGGTCAGCAGCAGCGGGTCGCCCTGGCCCGCGCACTGGCCATAGAGCCCGACATCGTCCTGCTCGACGAGCCGTTCGCCTCGCTGGACGCGGCCCTGCGCGCCTCGGTGCGCGCCGACGTGCTCGACGTGCTGCGGCTGGCGGGCACGACCTCCATCCTGGTGACCCACGACCAGGACGAGGCCCTGTCCATGGCCGACCAGGTGGCGGTCCTCCGCCACGGTGTCATCGCCCAGCTCGACACGCCGGCGGCGCTCTACGGGCACCCTGAGGACCCCGAGCTGGCGCGGTTCCTCGGAGAGTCGAACGTGCTCGAGGGGGAGGTCCGCGACGAGGTCGCGCTGACGGCGCTCGGCCCCCTCGACCTCGGGGGGTGGGGTGGTCCCGCGGCCGGAGGAAGGGCCCGGGTCATGGTGCGGCCCGAACAGATCGCCCTGGGCGAGGTGGTGGATGGTTCGGTGGAGGGCACGGTGGCGAGCTACGAGTACTTCGGCCACGACGCCGTGGTCCGGGTCCGGTCCGGGGCGGAGGGGCTTCCGGAGCTGGTGGTACGGGTGGCCGGAGGCGTGCCGCCCGAGCCGGGGCGCCGGGTGGGACTCTCCGTGCGGGGGCCGGTGGTGGCCTGGCCGATGGAACCGGCCGAACCCGCGGGATCTCCCGAATAACGCCTTCGTAACTACGTCCGTGTCGTCCGGCGTGCACTAGAGTGACGGCCCGGGAGAAGGCACAGGAGGTGCGATGGCCGAGGATTCCGCAGCCCATGTCGGAGGGTTTCACGGGCCGCAGGTATGCGGCCTGGTGGGGATCACGTACCGCCAGCTCGACTACTGGGCCCGTACCGGCCTGCTCCAACCGTCGCTGGCCTCGGCGAAGGGGAGTGGCTCCCGGCGCGTCTACTCGTACTCCGACGTGCTCGAGCTCAAGGTGATCAAGCAGCTGCTGGACGCCGGCGTGTCCCTCCAGTCGGCCCGCCGGGCCGTGGAGTGCCTGCGCGACGACCTGGGCTCGGACCTGGCGTCGGCCAACCTCGTGCTCACGGGGACCAGCTCGGTGCTGGCCCGGTCGAACGGCGAGGTCGTCGACCTGCTGGCCGGTGGCCAGGGCGTCTTCAACATCGTCCCGCTGGCGGGGGTCGTCGAGGCCCTCGACGCCGACATCGTGCGCCTCGACGCTCAGGTTCCGGCTGCGCCGGCCAAGGGGCGCCCGCACCGGGTACCCGTCGCACGGGCCGCGGGGGAGTGAGCGCGACGGACCCCGCGCGCAACGGTCGCACCAGCCATCCGGCCTGCGTCCCGGCCGGACAGGTCCGGTTCGCCCATCCCTCCGAACGCGTCTTTGCCGCCATGCTCGATCTCTCGGGTGAGCGCTGGCAGTACGAGCCGGTGGAGTTCCCGCTGGAGTGGGATGCGGAGGGATCGCCGGTGTCCGGCTTCCGCCCGGACTTCTACCTGACGGACCGTGGTGTCTTCATTGAGCTCACGACGGCGGATCAACGGCTCGTCACCCGCAAGAACCGCAAGGTGCGTCGCATGCGTGAGCTCTACCCGGAGGTGCCGATCTCCGTCGTGTACCAGCGCGACTTCACCTCGCTGCTCGCTTCGCACGGCTGGCTGACCGCCACCGCCGGCGCCGCCTAATCTGGCCGGGTGAGCGGCGGCGACGACGGGGGAGGCGCGCCCTTCCGGGTCTCACCGCTCCACGCGGCACACGTCGCGCTCGGGGCCAAGATGGTGCCCTTCGGCGGCTGGGACATGCCGCTGGCGTACCCGTCGGGCACGGTGGCCGAGCACCGGGCCTGCCGAGAGTCCGCCGTGGCCTTCGACGTCAGCCACCTGGGAACGGTCCGCGTGCGCGGTGGGGACGCCTTTGAACACCTGCAGCACTCGCTGAGCAACGACCTGCGACGCATCCATCCCGGGCGGGCCCAGTACACGCATCTCCTCGACGACGACGGCTCGGTCATCGACGACATCATCGTCTGGTGGGTCGACGACGAGCGGTTCGACGTGATGCCCAACGCCTCCAACACGAGCGAGGTGGTCGCCGCCATCGGGGGCAACGACGTCACCGCGGAGAGGGCGGTCATCGCGGTACAGGGTCCCGAGGCGCGAGCCCACCTGGCCGTGGTCTCCCCGGAGGCCGCAGCGGTGCACCGGTTCAGCGTCGAGCGGTTCGAGTGGGACGGGGTCGAATGCCTGGTCGCCGGGACCGGGTACACCGGCGAGGACGGCGTCGAGTGCTCCGTGCCCTCCGAGGCGGCGACGAGCTTCTGGGACGCAGTCCTCGCACAGGGCGTCGTCCCGGCCGGGCTGGGCGCCCGAGACACCCTGCGGCTCGAGGCGGGCCTCCCGCTACACGGCCACGAATTGGGTCCGGGCATCACGCCGCTCCAGGCCGGGTTGGGCTGGGTGGTCGGCTGGGACAAGGAGGAGTTCACCGGTCGGGCCGCCCTGGAGGAGGAGCGGGCCAACGGTCCGGCCCGCCGTCTGCGGGGCTTCGTGGCCGACGGCCGGCAGCCTTTGCGCGACGGCTCGGAGGTCGTGCACGACGACGAACGCGTCGGCATCTTGACCAGCGGCAACTACTCACCCATGCGCGAGCGGGGCATCGGGCTCGGGTTCGTGGAGGCCGACGCCCGCCTGCTCGACGGCGACGCCGTGACGGTGGTCCAACGCGGCCGGGAGCTGGCCGCTCGCCTGGTCCGGCCACCCCTGTGGCCGGTGCGCGAAGAGAGCGACTAGCGCGGCACCAGCCGCCGAGTGCGCGGATCGGTGCCCTATAGTGGGACCACAACTGAATACGCCGATTGAACCGGAGCGCCAGAGTCCCCGTACCACGCAGGCGAGGGGACGCCGGAGGAGCAACTCTCCCCGAGAAACTCTCAGGCCGACATACCGCTCCGGCGAGGCAACTCTGGAAAGCGGCGCCCCGTGCGCCGCACCGAAGGTGGAAGTCGCTCACATGCGGCGAGACTCTCAGGTCCGATGACAGAGCGGGGAGGACATCCGACGAGCTCCGTGTGAACCACGGGCAGGTGAGGAGGCCTCCGTGAGCGAACAGCGTCAAGACGCAGGACCGGGCGAGCTCGAGCCATTCGAGGACTTCGTCCGGCGCCACGTCGGGACCTCGGACGACGAGCAATCGGGCATGCTCAAGGTGTTGGGTTACGAGAGTCTCGACGCTCTCATGGACGCCGCCGTCCCCGACAGCGTGCGGAGCCTCGGTGCACTGGACCTTCCACCGGCCGCCTCCGAACGGGAGGTGCTCGAGGAGCTGCGACGCCTCGCGGCGGACAACGTGATCGCAGAGCCGATGATCGGACTCGGCTACCACGGCACGATCACGCCCGGAGTCATCAGGCGCAACGTGCTCGAGAGCCCGGCCTGGTACACCGCGTACACCCCGTATCAACCCGAGATCAGCCAGGGTCGCCTGGAGGCCCTGCTGAACTTCCAGACCATGGTGTGCGACCTGACGGGTCTCGACACGGCCAATGCCTCCCTGCTGGACGAGGGGACGGCGGTGGCGGAAGCCGTCACCCTCATGCGGCGGCGGGCCACCGTCGCGACACACCGGGTCGTCGTGGACGCCGATTGCCTGCCGCAGACGATCGCCATCCTCGAGACACGCCTCGCGCCGCTCGGGATTGCAGTGGACGTGACCGACCTCGCCGCCGGGTTGCCCGAGGGTGACTACTTCGGCGTGGTCCAGCAGTACCCCGGATGCTCGGGCGCCATCCGTGACTTCGCCGCTCTGACGGAGGACGCACACGAACGGGGCGCCATGGTCACCGTGGCCGCCGACCTGCTGGCACTGACGGTGTTGAAGCCGCCGGGGCACTGGGGGGCCGACGTGGTGGTCGGGTCCTCACAGCGTTTCGGGGTGCCGCTGTGGTACGGAGGTCCGCACGCCGCGTTCATGGCGGTCAAGGCCGGGCTCGAGCGGGACCTCCCCGGTCGCCTGGTCGGCCTGTCGGTCGACGCCGAGGACCGGCCGGCCTACCGGCTGGCCTTGCAGACGCGCGAGCAGCACATCCGACGCGAGAGGGCGACCTCGAACATCTGCACCGCACAGGTGCTGCTGGCCGTCGTGGCCTCCATGTACGCCGTGTACCACGGGGCGGACGGCCTGCGCGGCATCGCGGATCGCGTCCACGAACGGACCGTCGAGCTGGCCTCGGCGCTGCGTGGCGCGGGGTTCGCCCTCGAGCACGACGAGTTCTTCGACACCGTCGTCGTCAGGGCACCCGGACGAGCCGCCGAGATCGTGGCCGCCGCACGCGCCCGCGGCGTCTTGCTCCGTCCGGTCGACGGTGACCGGGTCGGTATCTCGTGCAGTGAGACCACGACGGCGGCGCATGTCGGGGCGGTCCTCCATGCCTTCGGAGCCTCCGGTGGCGGAGCGGGTGGTGCCTCGGCGCTCCCCGAGGCGCTGCGGCGCCGGGGGCCTATCTTGAGCCATCCCGTGTTCTCGGAGCATCACTCCGAGACCGCCATGCTGCGCTATCTCCGACGGCTGTCGGACCAGGACTTCGCGCTCGACCGCGGCATGATCCCGCTCGGGTCGTGCACCATGAAGCTCAACGCGACCACCGAGATGGAGCCGGTCGGCTTCCCGGGGTTCGCCGACGTCCACCCGTTCGCCCCACTGGACAGCACCCCGGGCTACTTGACGCTGATCGACGAGCTCGAGACGTGGCTCGCCACCGTCACCGGCTACGCCAAGGTCTCGGTCCAACCCAACGCCGGAAGCCAGGGCGAGCTCGCGGGTCTCCTGGCCATTCGTGCCTACCACCAGTCCCGCGGCGAGCCCGGGCGCGACGTGTGCCTCATCCCCTCGAGCGCACACGGCACGAACGCGGCGTCCGCCGTCATGGCCGGCATGCGCGTGGTGGTGGTGGCCGCCCTCGACGACGGCACGGTCGACCTGGTGGACCTTCGTGCCAAGTGTGAGGAGCACGCCGGCGATCTGGCGGCGATCATGGTCACGTACCCCTCGACGCACGGCGTCTACGAGGAGCACATCGGCGACATGTGTGACGTGGTCCATCAACACGGCGGGCAGGTCTACATCGACGGGGCAAATCTCAACGCCCTGCTGGGTCTCGCCAAGCCCGGTCAGTTCGGCGGCGACGTGTCGCACCTCAACCTGCACAAGACGTTCTGCATCCCGCACGGCGGAGGAGGGCCGGGCGTGGGACCCGTGGCGGTGGCAGAGCACCTGGTGCCGTTCCTGCCGTCGCATCCAATGCACCCGCGTCCCGAGCAGCGACAGGGCATCGGCCCGGTGAGCGCCGCGCCGTTCGGCAGTGCGGGGATCCTCTCCATCAGTTGGGCCTACGTGCGACTGCTCTCCGGTGCGGGCCTGACCCATGCGACCAAGTCGGCCGTCCTGGCCGCCAACTACGTGGCCGCCCGGCTCGCGCCGTCGTTCCCGATCCTCTACACGGGCAAGAACGGCTTGGTGGCGCACGAGTGCATCGTGGACCTGCGCGCGCTGACCAAGGCCACCGGCGTCACCGTCGACGACGTGGCCAAGCGACTGATCGACTACGGCTTCCACGCGCCGACAGTGAGCTTCCCGGTCGCCGGCACCCTGATGGTGGAGCCGACCGAGAGCGAGGACCTCGCCGAGCTCGACCGGTTCTGCGAGGCCATGATCGCCATCCGGGGCGAGATCGACGACGTGGCTGGCGGGCGCTGGGCCGTCGAGGACAGCCCGCTGCGCGGCGCTCCTCACACCGCGCTCGCACTGGTGTCGAGTTGGGAGCGCCCCTACGACCGAGAGGTGGCCGTGTTCCCCATGGGGCCGACCTCCTCGAAGTACTGGCCGCCGGTCGCGAGGATCAACCAGGCGTACGGCGACCGACACCTGGTCTGCACCTGCCCGCCGGTGGAGGCCTACGCCACCTGAGGCGGCTGCTCAGACCAGCGCCATGAGGCCGATGCCGGCCGCCGCCGCAGCAAGGCACACGGCGAGCCCACCCAGCGTGTAGACGACGGCCTCGGTGCGGTGGCCCGTGTGCAGCAGGTGGACCGTCTCCCAGCTCGCGGTGGACCACGTCGTGTAGCCGCCGCACAGTCCCACCCCGGCCACGGCCAGCACGTGGGGCCCGAGCCCGTGGTACAGGGAGAGCCCGGTGAGGATGCCGAGCAGCAGTGACCCGGAGGCATTGACGATGATGGTGCCGAGGGGCAACGGGTCCGAACGCCGGACACCGATGTGGTGGATGAGCAGCGCCCTCAGAACGGCACCGGCGCCGCCGGCGAGCGCCACGACGAGCGCGAGGCCGAGAGTGGGGGAGGAGCTCACGACTCGGTCATCCTCCGTCCGACCGAGTGCCCGGCCACGACCAGCGCCAGCCCACCGGCGACGGTGGCCGCCAGGTAGGCGAGGCACGTGACGACGTCACCGTGCTTGGCCAACAGCGTGGCGTCGACCGCCAGGGTCGAATAGGTCGTCCATCCCCCCAGGAAGCCGATGATGGCGAGCGGGCGGACCAGGGGGGCCCGAGGTGCGACGTGCTCGGTGAGCGGAATCAGCAACCCGATGGCGAAGGAGCCGGTGAGGTTGACGAGCAGTGTGACCCAGGGAAAGCCACCGGCGGCGACGGGGTGGTGCGACTCCAGCAGGTACCGGGCCACCGTGCCGAGCGCACCGCCCACGAAGATGGCGGCCAGCGTGCCCGCCGAGAGCCCGAGGAGGGGGAGGACAGGCTCGTCGAGGAGGTCCTGCTCCCGGTCGATCCGGGCCGCGTCGTGCGCCGGCGCGGCGGTGTCGCGATGCTCCGGTGGCTGATGCGGCTGCTCGTCCATGGCCCGGCCCTCCCGTGCCGCCTGTCAGGAGCCATCAGCCATGTCGTGCGGCGGTTCGGGGCGTTGCCCCCCGGCGGGACCCATCGCCGGTCGGTGTCGCTGCGGTCTCCATCGTACCAACCCCGGCCGCCCGCGCCCCGGGGCCGGGTGACTCAGTCGATGCGCGGCCCCGGTGCGTTGCGGAAGCGGAAGGGCTCGCTTTCCCGACCGGCGACCACGTACCAGCACTCGCCGGTGCCGTCCGAGTCGAGGATGCGCTGAAAGGCGTCGACGACGTCGGCCACGTCGATGATGGGGAACCCCATGTCGAGGAGTGTCTGTTCCGAGCCCTTGATGATGTTGGTGTGGGCGAAGGAGGGGCACAACGCGTGCACCCGGATCCCCTCGGGCTCGTAGACCGGGCCAAGGGAGCGGGCCAGCCCGACGACGGCGTGCTTGTTGGCGGCGTAAATCGGGTCGAATGGGGTGGCGACCAGTCCGGCCATGGAGGCGGTGGCGACGATCGTCCCGCCGCCGCTCGCCTTGATGGCCGGCCGCGCCGCGGCAATGCCGTAGACGACGCCGTCGAGATTGATGGACATGGAGCGCCGGTAGGCCTCGGGATCGAAGTCGTCGCCCATGCCGCACCACGAGGTGACCCCGGCGTTGAGGTGCGCGATGTGAAGCCCGCCGAAGGTCTCGACTGCGGCAGCCACGGCCGACGTGCTGGCTGCAGGATCGGCCACGTCGGTCTGGACGTAGTGCCCGTCCAGCTCGTCCGCCAGGGCACGACCGCGAGCGCCGTCGATGTCCGCGATGACGACATGCGCACCGTTGCCCGCCAGGTGCCGGGCCACCCCTTCGCCGATGCCGTTGCTGCCGCCGGTGATCAGAGCGACCTTGCCGTCCACGTCCAGTGCCATGCAGGGGAGCGTAGGGGACCGGGTGTCGTTCAGCCCACGAGCGGCGCGGGGAGGGGGCGGGCGTGCACCACGCTCAGGTGCTGAATCGGGCGGGTCATGGCCACATAGAGCAGGCGCAGGCCCCGGCGGTCCTCGCCGGCGATGGCCGCCGGTTCGACCACCACGACGGCATCGAACTCGAGACCCTTGGCGGCCGGCGCCGGGACGATGGTGATGGGCCGGGCCATCGCGTCGCGCTCGAGCATGCCGATGTCGTCGTCGCTCCGGGCCATCCGGGCCAGTGCGGGCAGCAGCTCCTCGGGCGCGATGACGGCCACGAGAGCGTGGCCGGCAGCGAGGGTTCGCGCCTCGGCCAGCGCCGCGGCGACCACCTCGTCGTCGGCCACCGCGAGCACCGACGGCTCCGTGCGCCCCGGACGGATGGAGGAGGTGGGGCCCACACCGGGGGCAGCCACCGGCAGCAGACGGGAGGCGTAGTCGAGCACGCGTCCCGGTGCCCGGTAGCCGAGTGTCAGCTCGTCGTGATGGGGACGACCCGCCTCGGGCAGGTGGACCCTGACCTCGGCCCAGTCCGAGTAGGTCCATGGGCCCGTGGCCTGCGCCAGATCACCGAGCACGGTGATGGACCCCGATGGTGCGCGTCGGGCGATCATGCGGAACTGCATCGGCGTGAGGTCCTGTGCCTCGTCGACGACGACATGTCCATAGGTCCGCGTCCGTCCGCCGGTCAGGAAGGCGGCCTCGTCGAGCAGGGCGAGATCGTCGGTGCTCCACGCCGTCGAGGAGACGCGGGTGTCGCGGGCCCGCAGCAGCAGCTGTCGTTCGCGCTCGGAGAAGAGGCCGCCCGCGAAGCGCTCCAGCTGTGCCCGCGAGGACAGCAGCTCGCGCACCAGGGAGGCGGGGGAGACGGTGGGCCAGAGGGTGTCGAGGAGACTGCCGAACTCCTCCGTCGACGTCAGCTCGTTCTCGAACCAGGTTTCGTCGGCCCCCAGCCGGGCCGACGAGCGGAACGCCCGCCGGGCCTCGCTGACCAGGCGGGATTTCAACGCCAGACGACCCGACTTGTACGGGGCCGGGCGGGCGGCGATGGACGCCACGAGCTCGTTGACCCGTTCGGCGCTCAAGGTTGCCCGGGCGAAGCGGACGCGCAGGCTCACATCGTCGTCGAGCGGGCGGCGGCGCCCGTCGAGTGCCCGCCGCAGGAGCTCGCCCATGCGGGCGTCGCCCTTGATGCGGCGGACCTCCATGGGCTCCTCGACCCGGACCTTGGCCTTGGGGGCGATGTCGGCGATGGTGGTCTGCACCACGGCCTCTTCACCGAGCGAGGGGAGTACCTGCGCGATGTAGCGCAGGAAGGCACGGCTGGGGCCGAGCACGAGCACGCCGTCCCGGCTGAGGGCGGGATGGTTGTAGAGGAGGAAGGCGGCCCGGTGGAGGCCGACCGCCGTCTTGCCGGTGCCCGGGCCACCCTGCACGGTCAGCAGCTGGTCGAGCGGGGCGCGGATGATCTCGTCCTGCTCCGCCTGGATGGTGGCGACGATGTCGAGCATCTCGCCGGTGCGGGCACGCTCGAGCTCGGCCAGCAGGGCATCGCCCCCTCGCAGTCGGGTGGCCCCGGCATCTCCGTCGGTGCCGTCGAACAGGTCGTCGGCCACCGACACCACGGAATGGCGGTCGACCATGATCTGTCGCCGCCGGGCCAGACCCAGCGCATCCTTGGTGCTGGCCCGGTAGAAGGGGACGGCCACCGGGGCCCTCCAGTCGATGACGACCGGGTCGGAACGGGCATCCTCGACGTGGCGGCGTCCGATGTGCCACCTCGGCCCCTCCTTCTCGTCGATCCGCCCGAACAGGAGCGGGCGTGGGCTCTCGGCCAGGAGCGAGACGCGTCGGGAGAGGGCGGCGACGTAGTCGAGGTCAGGGCTGCCGGCTCCGATGAGGTCCTGGAGCAGGCGTTCAGCCCGTTGCCGCATGGCGGCGAGGGAATCGTGCGCGAGCTGGAGGTGCGCCTGCTCGGCTTGGAGCTCCGGGTCGGGGAGGGGCGCCGGATCGCTCATCGGGACCCACTCCCCGGCAATTCCCGCGCAAATGGACTCGCGCAAAAATCCCCGGACATACCGGGGACAGTACTCAACTTTACGAGGCCAAACAAGGCCTCCACCTGCTCTTTCCCCTTTCTCATCCGTCCGGACTTTGAACCTTTAACCAAGGGGACTTAGCGCTTGTCACTTTAGTGAAAACCGTTACTGAAATCAAGGCTCCTTTGCCACCATCGCAGGGGATCGCCGCATGCGGTGGCCCAGACGTGGAGATCGGGATCCGCTTGGCGACCCGCCGTCCGGACGATACGCATCGCCCGCGGCGGCCGACCTCTGGGTGCCGTGCACCTCTGAACCGACCCGTGCGCCGCAGAACCAAGGATTCCACGGATGGGCCGCCGTGGACGCTCAACGTCGGGAGACGATCCTCGCTGGTGCATCTCGGAACTCCCGGGACCCGGTCGACGGACCACGGCGGTTGGCGTGTCCCGGGGGGAGCGCCCTCGCGACGGTCCGCCGTACGCCATCCCTGGAATTTCGTTCTAACTTAACATAATGAACATTATCGGCGGTAGGGTAGAAGTGAAGGACCTGGTGGGTAGGGGCATCAGTCGGTCCAGCTGAGCCCCTCTCGGTTCCCGGAGGCCCTGTCGTCGTCGCTGAGGCCGGCATCGGCGGCCGCCTGGTACGGGTCTCGGATGATCGGACCGAGATGCAGCCCGCCGCCTGGACCAGCTCGGTGGCGAGCCTGGCATCTTTGGCCCCGAGCTCGGTCGTCCACCAGGTGGGCCCGGACGCGTCGAGGACGGCTTGGAATCGGTTCCGGATCCCGGGAGCCACCACGGGTGACTCGGCCAAGAGGTCCCGGATCTCCTCGTTGCCCAGGCCACCGGCTCGTGCGACGGTGATGGCCTCGGCCGGTGTGGCAACCCCCGAGAACAGCATGAGGTTGACGGTGAGCTTGGCGCTCGAGGCGATCCCCGGCCGGCTGTAACGCGCCCATTCAATGCGGGAAACCCACCGACGTGTCACCCAAGTGGTCCAGGGAGATCGGAATGGGGGAACAGGGGGTGGCCCCTCCCCCACGATTCACGGCTGGCCCGTGGGGCTGACCAACCGAAGCTGCACCGGCGCCGGGAGAACCGGGGGTTCGTGAAGGGGTGACACGAGAGTCTCCCGGCGCCCGGTGAGCTGTGGGGACAGCATGCGCCTTCAGCATTGGCCTGCGTCCGGTGCCCGCTGTGCCGTTCCTGGGAATGCAGGCAAAATGACACGAAACGCGCCGACCAGGTTGTTTAGGTGGGTCTTACATAGAACCCCAAGCTGGCTCACAGCTGGATTTCGGCTCATTGTGAAATCGCTGGGCTGAACTGCACACATGACCACAGGGGCAACAAGGGTGGATGATCCGGTCGACCTCACCCAGGAGCTGCCATTGAGCGACGAGGCGGAGCTCCACACGGAGTCCAGGTCCTTCTGGCGTCGGCACCGGGCGGTCATCGTCGTCGCGGTGGTCGTCGTGCTGGCCGGCGCAGGCGGCCTCGCGTATTGGCTGACATCGGGCTCGTCCACCCCGACCGGCCTCGTGGTCACGACGCAGACCGTCTCCGTGAGCACGGGCACGATCCAGCAGACGGTCGCGAGCTCGGGCACGATCGAGCCGGCGAGCCAGGCCAATCTCAACTTCGGCGTGTCGGGAACCGTCACGGCGGTCAACGTCAAGGCGGGCCAGACCGTGACGGCCGGCGAAGTGCTGGCCACCGTGAACACGACGGCGCTCTCGGAGGACGTCAACGCGGCGCAGGCCCAGCTGTCCTCGGCCGAGGCTCGTCTCGCCGCCGACGAGGCTTCGAGCGCCGCCACGACCACGATCGACTCCGACCAGGCTGCCGTGACCTCCGCCGAGTCGTCGCTCTCCAACGCCCAGACGGCGCTCAACGACGCTGCGCTGACGTCGACCATCGCGGGGACCGTCGCCTCGGTCAGCCTCACCGTCGGCCAGCAGGTGACCGGTACCGGTACCGGCACGGGAGGCGGCACCGGAGGCACCGGAGGCACCGGCAGCGCCGCCAGCGCGGCCAGTTCGGCGACCGCAAGCACGGGCACGAGTTCGTCGAGCGCGCAGATCGTCGTCGTCGGCACCGACTCGTACATCGTGAACACGACCGTGGACGACACCCAGATCGGCCAGATCGCCGACGGCGACCAGGCCGACATCATTCCGACCGGGTCCACGACCACCGACTACGGCACCGTGGCCTCCATCAGCCTGATCGGCAGTGAGAGCTCCGACGTGACCACCTTCCCGGTCGTCATCGACGTCACGGGTGACCCCTCAGGCCTCTACGCCGGCTCGACGGCAGAGGTGAGCATCATCGTCAAGCAGCTCAACGATGTCACCGAGGTACCCACGGCGGCGATCTCGTACAACTCGAGTGGCCAGGCGACGGTGACCCAGGTGGTCAACGGGAGCAACGTGGTCAAGCAGGTCACGGTCGGCGCCGCTGAGAGCGGCGAGACCCAGATCACCGGCGGGGTGAAGGCGGGAGACAAGGTCCTCGAGAGGGTGGTCTCCTTCAAGGCCGGCTCGGGTGGCGCGACCGGCGGCCTCTTCGGCGGCACCGGCACCGGGAGCCGCTTCGGTGGCGCCGGTGGGTTCGGTGGTGCCGGTGGGTTCGGCGGTGCGGGCGGGTTCAGTGGCGCCGGCGGGTTCGGCGGAGGCGGCGGATGAGCACAAACACGCACGTCACTCCCCCGTCGGGGACGTCGGACGGCGCGGTGATCGAGCTGGAGCGGGTGACCAAGGTCTACCGGACGGGCTCCATCGCCGTCGCCGCCCTGCGCGGCATCAGCCTGACGATCGATCAGGGCGAATACGTCGCCGTGATCGGGCCATCGGGATCCGGCAAGTCGACCCTCATGCACATCCTGGGCTGCCTCGACACGCCGACGTCGGGTACCTACAACTTGGCGGGCGACAACGTCAGCAACATGAGTGAGGCCGCTCTGGCCGAGGTGCGCAACCGGCGCATCGGTTTCGTCTTCCAGCAATTCAACCTGCTTCCCTCCATGTCGGCCTGGCAGAACGTCGAACTGCCGCTCGTGTACGCAGGGATTCCGCGCGCGGAGCGCAAGGAGCGGGCCATGGATGCACTGGCACGCGTGGGCCTGGCCGGCCGGGTGCATCACCGTCCCGGAGAGCTCTCCGGCGGTCAGCAGCAGCGCGTGGCCGTCGCCCGAGCGCTCGTCACCGAGCCGGACCTGATCCTCGCCGACGAGCCCACGGGAAACCTCGACTCCGTCTCGGCCGCCGACGTGTTGCGGCTCATGGACGAGCTGCACGAGGCCGGCCGCACCCTCGTCCTCATCACCCACGACACCGAGGTCGCCTCCGCATCGGGCCGCGTCCTGGGCATCCGCGACGGGCTTCTGACCGAGAACGACGACCGCTTCATGGAGAGCATCCGGTGAGCTGGCTCGAGACGTTCCGGACCGGGATCAACGGCGTGCTCAGCCACCGACTTCGGTCCGCCCTGACAGTGCTCGGCATCCTGATCGGCATTGCCGCGGTCATCCTCACCGTCGGGTTGGGCGAGGGCGCCCAGGGCCAGGTGACCTCCGAGATCACGGCGCTCGGCTCCAACGTGCTCACCATCTCCCCCGGCAGCTCGACCTCGACCACGGGAATCCGCGAGGCGCTCGGCACCGCATCGACCCTCACCATGTCCGATGTGTCTGCGCTCGCCAACCCGATCGTCGCCCCCGACATCAAGGCAGTGGCTCCGATCACTTCCTCGTCGGAGACGCTCACCGCCGGTACGAGCACATGGACCACGTCTGTGCAGGGGTCGATCCCTACCTGGCTGACCGTGAGGGGCCGGACCCTGGCCCAGGGCCGCTTCATCGACAACCAGGACGTCACTGACCACGCCGCCGTGACCGTCCTGGGCGCCACGACGGCATCGGAGCTCTTCCGTGGCGTCGACCCGGTCGGCCAGACCGTCGATGTCAACGGGGTGCCTCTGACGGTGGTCGGCGTGCTCACCTCGACCGGGTCGTCCTCGTCCTCCTCGAGCACGTCGGACCCCGACGACCTGGCGGTCATCCCGATCACCACGGGTGCCGAGCGGATCTTCGGTGGGACGTCGCGGAACTCGGTCAGCTCCATCGCCGTGCAGGCCCGTTCGTCGGACGACCTCACCGCCGCCTACCAGGAGTCGGACCATCTCCTGCTGCAGCTCCACGGGATCACCGCCGCCGCGGATGCCGATTTCACGATCACCTCGGAGCAGTCACTGATCTCGACCGCGACCTCGGTCGACCGGACGCTCACGATCCTGCTCGGCGGGGTCGCCGGTATCTCCCTCCTGGTCGGCGGCATCGGTGTCATGAACATCATGCTGGTCTCGGTCACCGAGCGCATCCGTGAGATCGGGCTACGCAAGGCTCTGGGGGCCACGCCACGGGTGATCCGCCGCCAGTTCCTCGTGGAAGCATCCGTGTTGGGGTTGATCGGCGGTGCGCTCGGTGCGCTCCTCGGGATCATCGGGGCAACCTTCCTGCCAGGCGTGGTCGGCGACCCGATCACGATCAGCCCCACGGCCATGATCGGCGCACTGGTCGTCGCGTTGGTCATCGGGATCGCTTTCGGCGTGTACCCCGCCAGTCGAGCCGCCCACCTCGCACCCATCGACGCTCTACGCAACGAATAGCGACAGACAACAGGAGAGTGATACTTCACATGCAGACACTGACCAGCCGAAGCACCAGCCGCCGGCGCTGGGCGCGATTCCTCGGCACAGGAGCGACCGTGCTCGTGGCCGCCACGGCGATCGGTTCTGCCGCCGGTGCCGCACCGACGTCCACCCCCGCGAACGCGCCCGGTTTCGCCAACGGCAGCGTGGCCGCACTCCAGGCATCGAGCATGGAGGTGCAGAACACCAGCACCGGCCAGACCACCGTCAGCTGGACGTCGACGACGCAGTTCTCCAAGACGGTGTCCGAGTCGGTGAGCTCACTCGCGGCGGGAGACTGCGTCACCGTCACCGGCACGCCTTCGAAGTCGTCCAAGACGACGATCGCCGCCCGCAGCATCACGCTGCTGACCCCCTCGTCGACCGGGTCCTGCACCAATCGGGGCACGGCGGGCGGGACGTCGACGGGCGGCGCTGGCTTCGGCGGCGCCGGCGGTTTCAACTTCCGACGAGGCGGCGCAGGCGGGACCAGCGGCACGCGGCCCAGCTTCCCCGCCGGTTCGGCCAGGCGGTTCGCGGGAGCGGGCTCCATCGCCATCGCGTCGGGCAAGGTCACCGGAGTGAGCGGGTCGACGGTCTCGGTGTCGGGCATCGACATCAGCCCGGGGAGCTTCGCGGGCGGCAAGGCCGCCAGCTCCAAGAGCTCGAAGAGCTCGAAGAGCGCGAAGCCCGTGACTCCGAAGACGCAGAACCTCAAGATCACGACATCGGGATCCACGACGTTGTCTTCGACCCAGTCGGCCGCGTCCACCGACCTCGCCGTCGGTGATTGCGTGACCGCGGTCGGCCCATCTGCCACGAATGGCGCCGTCACGGCGACCACCGTCCGCATCACCTCCACTGGAGGCGCGACGTGCACGTCCGGCTTCGGCGGCGGCGGCGGCGGGTTCTTCGGCGGTGGTGGCGGCGGCGGTGGTGGATTCGGTGGGGCTGCCCCGGGTGGTGGCAGTGCCTAGTACTGCCCGGTCCGGTTGGGGCCGCTCGGGACACCGGCGCGCCGTCATCGTGGGCACGATCGTGCTGATCGTCGTCCTGGGTGGCGGGGCCGCCGCCTGGGCCGCCACCAGCAACGGAAACTCCGGCTATCGGATGGCGACGGTCACCCGGGCCGACATCGGGACGAACCTGAGCGTCGTCGGTACGGTCGAACCGGTGAACGACGCCTCGGCGTCCTTCCAGGTCGCCGGTCAGGTCGCCACGGTCACCGCGGCGGTGGGCCAACAGGTCACCGCGGGCGAGACGTTGGGAACCCTCGACACGACGTCGCTGACCGAGTCGGTCGCCTCGGGGCAGTCCACGCTCAATTCCGCCGAGGCGAAGCTGGCTCAGGACGAGACCAGCGAGTCCTCCTCCGCGTCCAGCACGGCGTCGACCTCGCCGTCGTCGACCACGACAACCACGACGACGCCATCGAAGAGCGGGACCTCCGGCGGGACGCAGAGCACGATCACCCAGGATCAGAACACGCTGACCCAGGACCAGGCCAAGACCAACACCGACCAACAGAAGGAAGCCGCGGACCTGACCCAGGCGCAGCAGGCGTGCGGCACGGGATCGACCACGCCGTCGTCGACCACAACCACCACCACGAACCCCTCGAACTGCGAGACCGCCCTGGCCCAGGTGTCCAAGGACCAGCAGCAGGTGTCGGCGGACCAGTCAGCCGTGGCCAAGGACGAGGCCGCTCTGTCCCAGGCGCTCAGCCAGGGGTCGTCGAGCACCACCAGCACGAGCGGAGGCGCGGGCACTGGCGCTGGCGCTGGGACTGGCGCGGGCGCGGGCGCGGGCGCGGGCGCGGGCGCTGGCGCTGGGACTGGCGCGGGCGCGGGCGCGGGCACGGGCACGGGCACTGGCACGGGCTCCCCCACCCAGACTTCGAAGGCCGTCACGGCCACGAGCAGCGGGTCGACCTCGGGGACCGCCGGCACTGGCAGCGGCACCGGCGGCACCGGTGCCTCGGGCGGCACCGGTGGAACCGGCACCTCCCAGTCGTCGGACACCCCACAGCAAAACGCCGCGGACCAGGCCGACATCGACACGGCTGAGGCCGAGTTGACGGTCGCCGAGCAGTCACTGGCCGAGGCGAACCTCACCAGTCCCATCAATGGGACGATCGTCTCGGTCGGCATCAACGTGGGCGACACCGTGAGCGCGAACTCGAGCACCGACGTGATCGTCATCATCGGCACGCAGTCGTTCGAGGTGACCGGCACGCTGTCGAGCTCCCAGGTGCCCTCGGTCAAGGTCGGCAACTCGGCTGCCGTGCAGGTCGACGGCATCGACGGCACCATCGACGGCACGGTGTCCCAGGTGGGCCCCGTCCAGTCGGGCACGTCGGGCTACACCTATCCGGTGGTGGTCGCGCTCCCGTCGTCGGCGACCGGGCTCTTCACGGGGTCCACCGCCAACGTGGTGATCGCCACGGGTGCCGTCTCGAACGTCGTGGCCGTGCCCACCTCTGCCGTGCAGAGCCTGGGATCCCGGTCGTACGTGGAGATGCTCTCGAGCGGCACATTGACCCGGAAGGTGATCAAGGTCGGCATGGTGGGTGACACCTACACCCAGGTTCTCTCGGGCCTCACGCCGGGCCAGAGCGTGGTCCTGGCCGACTACGCCGAGCCCGTCCCCTCGTCGAACACGAGCACTCTCGGCGGCTTCGGCGGTGGCGGCTTCGGCGGTGGCGGCTTCGGCGGGGCCGGCGCCTTCAGGATCGGCCGCACCACGGCCGGTGCCGCCGGCGGCGCGTTCGGCGGCGGCTGAGCGCGCCTCCGGTCGTCCCCGAGCACTACGGTGGGCCGGTGCCCGCCACCCAGCCCAACGAGGCGATCGATGTGGTGATCGAGATCCCCACCGGCAGTCGCAACAAGTACGAGTACGACCACGAGCAGCACGTCATCCGGCTCGATCGCCGCCTCTTCACGGCCACCACCTACCCGGCGGACTACGGCTTCGTGCCCGACACCCTGGCGGGTGACGGTGACCCGCTCGACGCGCTGGTGCTCGTCGCCGACCCCACCTTCCCGGGCTGCGTCGTCCGGGTCAGGATCCTGGGCATGTTCTCCATGCGCGACGAGAAGGGCGTGGACGCCAAGTTGATCTGCGTCCTGGAGCACGATCCCCAGTGGGACGGCGCCACCGACATCGAGGACGTGCCCGAGCACCTGCGCAACGAGATCGCCCACTTCTTCAGCATCTACAAGGACCTCGAGCCGCAGAAGTCGACCGAGGTGCAGGGGTTCGGAGATCGGCAGAGGGCTCTGGCCGAACTGGAGTCGTGCCGGCAGGCCTACCGCGACCACGCGGCCGGCCACTGACAGAGGGAGGGGGGACCATGGTGTTTCGGCGTGAGGAGGTCCAGGCGACCGTGGACCGATACCACGAGCTGCGCCGCCGGATCGACGAAGGGCTCGAGCCCGACGCCTTCGGCGTGCTGGCCGACTTCTACACCGAGGACGCGGTCTACATCGACGGCGCCTGGGGCCGCATCGAGGGTCGCGACGCCATCGCCCGGTGGCTGGTCGACTCCATGCTGGGCATGGAGGACTGGAAGTTCCCCGTTGAGTTCACCGCGATCGAGGGCAACGACGTCGTGGTCAAGTGGACGCAGATCATGCCGCGTACGAGGCCGGATGGGACCCCGTACCGCCAATCCGGCTACTCGCGGCTGATCTATGCCGGCGACGGGAAGTTCTCCTACGAGGAGGACACCTACAACATGGCCCACGTGCTCGAGGACATCGAGGCCAGTGGGTGGCAGCCCAGCGGAGGGGCGATGAACGTGCCCCCCGCCCACCCGGACCGGAACTTCGACGTCCCACCGGGTACGGCCCGCTGATCTACGGGGTACTCCCCGTCGACCCTGAACTCCCCGAGTTGCCGAACCCGGGGAACCCTCCTCCGCCGAAGGGGTTCGTGGAGCTGCCGGACTGCGACTGCTGTTGCTGGGCCTCCTGCTGGTTCCCCAGCGTCGCCTTCGTGGTCCGCTTGCTGTCCCCGACGTAGTAGGTGATGCTCACCGACTGTCCCGGCTTGGAGTTCTGAATCACCTTCTGAAGGTCCTCGGCCGACGTGATGTCGGTGCCGGCGATGTTCACGATGACGTCGCCCTGGACCAGCCCAGCCTTGGCGGCCGGCGAGCCGGAGACGACGGTCAGGATGACGGCACCCGAGGTCGGCGTGAACCCGTACTGCTGCCGGAGGGCCGGCGTGAGGGTGGTGATGTCGACGCCGAGGTAGCCGCCCCCGTTGCCGGCCTGGCCGCCCTTCTGGAGCTCGGGCAGCAGCGACTCCACCTGCGCGATGGGGATGGCGAAGCCGATGTTCTGGGACGAGGTCCCGTCGCTGGAGGTCCCGGCCACGGCGGTGTTCATGGCGATGACCTGGCCGGCCGTGTCGATCAGCGGCCCCCCGGAGTTGCCCGCGTTGATGGCGGCGTCGGTCTGAATGAGGTTCTGCAACGTCTCGGTCTGAGTGCCCTCGCCACCGGCGGTCACGGAGCGCCCGAGGGCGGAGACGATGCCCTGGGTCACGGTGGGCGTTCCGGCCGACAGTCCGAGCGCGTTGCCGATCGCCACCACCGCGTCACCCACCACGGCCTTGCCCGAGTTGCCGAAGGTCACCGTGGGGAGGTTCGAGGCGTTGTTGATCTTGAGCAGCGCCACGTCCTTGGTCTGGTCGTAGCCGATGAGTGTGCTGGGCAGCGCCTTGGTCTGCCCGTACTCGGTGACCGTGATCGATCCGGTGTCTCCGCCCTGGCTGTAGAGCTCGATCACGTGGTTGTTGGTGATCACCTCCCCGTCCGAGGTGATGATCATGCCCGTGCCCTCGTCCTCGCTCCCCCCGGATTTCACGTCGATCGACACGACGGCGGGGATGACCTTGTCCACCAGCTGGGGGATGGTGACGTTGCCGCTCAGCACGGCCGCGCCGGGCGACGCGGCGCTCTCGTGGATGGTGACGCCCGCGCCGCCGCCGTTGCCGTTGTGGTCGGCGATGGCGGTGACTGCCGCCCCGACCACGCCTCCGATGAGCGCCGCCACGAGGGCCACCGGGAGCCAGGTGCGGAATCGGCCCGAGCCGCCGCCCGTGGTCCCCGGAGCGCCGCGGCGGCCCGGGTCGGGCGGGGGTGGGTAGGAGAACGGCACGACCGCCGGCGCGGCAGGGGGCGCCGTCGGGGTGTCGCCGCCGGCCGGTGACGACCAGGCGGGCGGGGGTGGGTACGACGACGGTGCGACCGCCGGCAGGTGGGGCGCCGTGGCCGGCTCTCCGGCCGGGATCGGCTCCCCGGCAGGGGCCGGGTCGCCGGAGACCGGGTCCGGCAGGGCGGGTGGTGTCTCGGGTGGAGGGGTGGCCTCGGGTGGCGGGGTCACCTCGGGCGTGCCGGCAGCGGACTCAGGCCCTGGCTGCTCGGTGTCCTCACTCATCTGGGTCCTCCTGAAGGGACGTGGCTTCCTCGCACCGGCTCACGATGGTGGTCGCCCGTCCCGGCGGTTCCCGCACTCCCGCGGACGTCCGGACCCATGTTACGGGATGGAGATCCGGGGCCGTCATCAGGGGACCGCGCCAGGCGCGGTAGCGTGTCCGCCGCATGTCACGCCGGATCGATATCGAGCTCACCAGTCAGACGGGCGATGGGTCGTGGACCTGGCGCGCCGCCGGTGCACGCCAGCCCAAGGGCACCGTCGAGGCGGCCCTGGTGCCCTCCGGCGAGACCGTGGGCGCCGTCTTGCGGGCCGACGTCGAGGTCGGCCTCGAGGGCATCGAGGTGCTGTCGCTCACCTCCGCCAAGCCGGCACGTTCGCCCGAGAAGGTCGACGGTCGCATTGAGGTGAAGGGCACCCCGAAGCGGGCGCCCGACGTGTCGGTGATCTTCGCTCCGGGCTCGGGGAAGCGCCGTCGTGACGACGACGACGGCG
>Ga0182013_10003101_pt1 | contig 21087 bp, 18 predicted proteins | sample 612S2MmetaG_FD_120487 | JGI IMG/M metagenome (GOLD analysis project Ga0182013, IMG submission 120487) | Permafrost microbial communities from Stordalen Mire, Sweden - 612S2M metaG | ecosystem: Environmental > Terrestrial > Soil > Wetlands > Permafrost | place: Sweden: Stordalen | collected... | reverse complement strand
GTCCTCGAGATCGACGTTAACGAGCGCGCTTCTCGAAGTTTCACACGCCACTGTCGAATTCGGTCCACCCGCAACTAAGCCGAGGCGCCACCCACCCTGGTAATTCACAGACACACCACTAGGCCCCTCTTCTGGCCACTCAGCAGACCACTTTCGCCCGAATTCGCGATCTGACAGTACGCGTTCAACACCATCCGGCCGTCCAAGCGTGTGCTGTCGCGTGCTGGTGGCCCGGGGCGTAAGCCCGATCCCAAGTCCGATCTGGACTATCGCCGTTTAGCTCAAAGCGGCCAGTTAGCTGCACCGCTGCTGGACTGTTGGGCCGGCGATAGAGCGTCCGTCACCCCCGGTTTGGTCAGTGCGTGCGCCGCAATTGGCGGATCCGTCGCTCCGAGTACCGGTGAGAGGGACCGCGCGCATACCCGTGTTGCCTCGCTGTAGGCGACGCGGAGAGAAGTGGGCTCCATGACCGACACGATCGCCGCAACCCGCCCTACCCGGGCGGCCGGCGGAAAATCCGATGATTCATACGACGACGTCGTCGAGATGTTTGTGGCCCTGCGCCAGATGCCAGCCGAATCGCATGAATACCGGCTGCAACGCGAACGCATCGTTTCTCGGTGCCTGCCGCTGGCCGACCACGTGGCAAGACATTTCGGGCGCCGCGGCGAAAGCGTCGAAGACCTGACTCAGGTCGCCCGCGTCGGATTGATGAACGCTGTCAACCGATTCGACCCGGCGAAGGGCCCCAGCTTCATCGGGTTCGCAGTTCCCACGATGATGGGCGAGGTCCGGCGATACTTCCGCGACTTCAGCTGGGGCATGCGCGTGCCGCGTCGGTTACGCGACCTGCACGTCCAAATTGGGCGGACTACATCAGAGCTGACTCAAAAGCTGGGCCGGGCCCCCACCGCCACGGAGCTTTCCGAGGCGCTGGGAGTCGCCCACGAAGAGATCGTCGAATGCCTCGTCGCCGGCGATGCATACCGGCTCGAATCTCTCGACGCCCCTTTGGGCGCCGACAGCTCGAGCAATGCGCGGCGGGTGGCCGACGCGATAGGTGACATCGACCCACAGATCGAACACATCACCAACCGCGAAACGGTACGTGCCCTGGTGCACGCGCTTCCACAGCGCGAACGTGAAGTGCTGCATATGCGATTCTTCGAATCGATGACCCAAAGCCAGATCGCCGAGCGAATCGGCGTGTCGCAAATGCAGGTATCCCGCATCCTGGCCGGCACCCTGCAGTCCCTGCGCGACGAGATCGAGTAGCGCCGCGCATTCAATCCACGAGCGTCGGCCTCATCCGCCTTTCGCGGAACGCTGTACTGTGCGACTCGACGGTATGGCTGGGTCGGCAAAGACAGGCTGGAAGGAGCACGCTGCGATGAAGACTTCTCAGACGGTTGTCGCGGGGCTAGCGGCCGCGACGGCGCTGGCCGTGTCGGTGGCGGGCTGCGGCGGCGGTCAGACTGCATCGCCGCCAAAGTCGGGGTCACCCACCTCGAAGGCTAGCGCCCCAACGACCGATTACGCCAAGCTGTTAATCCAGGCGACCGACATCGACGCGCCCGTGGCGTTTACCGCCAGCCCGCCCACCCAGAATCCGAATGGCCAGCCCGGTGTCGCGACGGCGTTCAGCACCCAAGATGCCAGCCACGTCATCAAAGATACGATCCAGATCCTGGCCGATCCCGGCGCTGCGACGAACGCGTTGACCGCAGCAAAGGGCTCCCAGGGCGGCGCGATCAAAGACCCGTCGACGGATGCGGCCAAGGTCGGCACAGGCGGAACGGCGCTGTCCGGTAACGCACCGGACCACTCCAAAGGCGTGACCGTACTGCTGTTCACCGAGGGCAAGGCGTTCGTCACCATGGAATTCGATGGCCCGATCGACACGCTCGCGCCACCGGACTTCGTCAACGACGTCGGCCAGAAACAGGACGACGCGATCAAGAAGGGGCTCGGCGGCTGACCCGCTAGCCACCCGCCTCTTCGGCCAGAGCTGCATCGAGCATGTCACCCAGGCGGTGCCGGTCCCACATGGCCAGCAGATTGCAGAGCATCTGCAGCGGCGCGCGGATACTCTCGTCGTCCTTGATGCGGGGATCGGTACGGCTAGCGGGCGCATCCGCCCCGAATCGGCTGCGGATCAACGCCGGTACGTCCAGCAGCCAGGCGACCCCCATCGTGGCCGCGTAGAGCAAGGTGTGCCGGCGTAACCGGTCCGGGTCCAGATCAGGACCGCCATAGCGAAGGACTTCCGTGACGAACAAGTTGAGCAATTCGTCGAGGTGCCGCTCCCACATGTCAGTTTCGGCGCCGGACATGGCTCCCCAGATGGCCATGCCCAAGTTCATCTGGCTGACGCATCCCCAGTCCAACAGCCCGCACTGAAGCGCATCATCGGAGTCTCGCCAAAACCAGGCGTTGTCGATGTTGGCGTTCCAATGGCAGAGCGCGACATAGTCGGTGTCCGCGGCCAGCCGCCGGGTGACCGCTTGTTCATGCTGTGCGAACCGTGACGCATCTTCACGTAAGCGCGCAAAGAACTCTGGCGAAGTGACATTCGAAGACAGGAGCCCCGGCTGGGATTGCGCGAATTCTGCCAATTGGGTTACCCGCCGGGCCACCTTGACAGCAGAAAGTGGTGCTCGCTCCCCCACTGTCGCGGCCTGCACATCCACCGGAAAGTGCGCGGTCAGTTCGGCCGGCAGGCTCCCCGAGCGGTGCGAGCCGGCAAGCCGGGCGAGCGCGGCCAACAGGGCACGGTAGTGCTGCGCGGGTTCGGGCATCTCGTAGTCCAGGCACTTATCGTAATGATCTTCGATTCCATTGTTGCCGAACTGAATTCGCTCGGTGATCAATACGCCCGTGCCGCTATCGCGGTGGTAGTCGGCAAACATGACATCGGGTACTGCGATGGGGAACCCGGATGCGCGGGACAACGACGCGAACCGCACTTCGGGTTCCATCTGGGTCTTTCCGCGGTCGCGTATCGGGTTGTCGAGATCGCGCGAGAACTTCACGAACAAGTCGGTGTGCAGACCCGGCGCAGGAGTGTCGTATTCGACCGACAGCATGGCCTTCCGTCCCGTGCTGCCGCCGGCGACCTCGCGGAAATCGGTAATACGCCGAACGGTGTTGCCTTCCAGAAGAACTCTGGAAGCTTCAAATGCTTCGGTGAGATACCGTGGCCCGCGACTGCGCAGCGCCGCGGGGTCGACCGGTATCGGGATGCCGGACTGGTCGCCGGTGACCCAACAGTCCGTCTCGCCATCCACCGAATGTCACCAGGTCTGTTCGGCCGCGCGTACCAGCATGTGGTTGACCGCGACCCGGCGATCGCGGGTCACCATGTACAGCACGGCATCGGCGATGTCCTCGGACCGCAACTTGACCATGCCGCCCGTCTGCCGCTCGAACGCCTCCTGCGAAGTTGCGGACAGATGGGTGAAGATCTCGGTGTCGACGGTCCCCGGGGCGACGACGCCCACACGGACCCGCTGGCCGATCAGCTCTTGGCGGATGCCCTCGCTGAAGGCGTTGATGCCGAATTTCGTCAGCGAATACACGGCGGTGCCAGGCCGGGCAACCCAGCCGGCGGTGGAGCTGATGGTGACCAGGTCGGCAACACCGCGAGGCGAGTCCGCGGCGCCCTCGATCAGATGGGGAAGCGCTGCACGGGTGGCGTAGAGAACACCCTGGATGTTGACGCTCACCATGCCGTCCCAGTCCCGCAACGGGGCTTCAGCGGCGGGCCCCGACTGCATTTGGCCCGCGTTGTTTACCAGAATGTCGAGGCGTCCGAGATCCGCAACGGTGCGCTGGACGGCTGTCGCTACCTGCTCGGCGTCGGTGACGTCCGCGGGCACCAACAGCGCAGTTCCGCCCGCTGATTCGATTTCGGTCTTCAGTTCGCCCAGCCGATCGGCGCGGCGCGCCAATAGCGCCACCGCGGCGCCCTGGGCGGCCAGCGCCTTGGCCGTTGCAGCGCCGATGCCACTGCTGGCGCCGGTCACCAAAGCCACCGTGTTCGCCAGCGTCGTCGCGTTTGTCATCGTCAATGTCGGCCTCCCGTTGCTGATCGGGTCCGCAAGATCTCGTGCAGAACATAATCCGTGTCCTCGCCGAGGTCGGGAGCGCCCCGCGAAATCTTGGCGGGGTTACGGGTCAGCCGCCACGACGGCCCCAGGACCGGTCGCTGCCCTTCGCGATGGTCACTGACGAAGCGGTACAACTCGCGGTCCCACAGTCGTTGATCCCCGATCACATCGCCGGTATTGGCGCTCTTGCCCGCCGGCACACCCGCCGCGCGCAGCCGGTGCGCAAGGTCCTCGGCGTCGTGTTCCCGGGTAAGCCGTGCGAGGTCGACATCGAGCGCCTCGGTGTGACCGCGTCGGTTTCCCATCGTGGCGTAACGCGGTTCGGCGACGAGCCTTCCGGCGTCCAACACATCGCACAATCCTTGCCACTCGACATCGTTGGCCACCGCCACGGTGATCCACGCATCATCGGAGCAGGGGTAGCAGCCGTGCGGGCACATGTCCGGGTGGTTGTTGCCGTCGGGCTCGAGTTGCTTTCCGCTGAGACTCTGTTCAAGCAGCCTGTCCCCGATCAACGAGGAGAGGGTTTCGACGGCCGACACATCGACGAATTGACCTACGCCGGTTCGCTCGCGATGCAACAACGCCACCACGGCGGCGTATGCCGCAGCGGCACCGACCGTAGAATCCCCGTAGCGCATGCTGGCCCCAAGCGGCGGCCCACCGCGGTAGCCGACCAGCGAAGCGAGTCCGGCCAGCGCCGCGAAACAGGGCGCGTAGCCCGTTTGATGACCTAGCGGCCCGTCGTTCCCCCACATCTTGATCGACACCGAGATGATGTCCGGTTTGATCTCCTGGAGCTGCGCATACCCCAAGCCCTGGCGTTCCATCGCTCCAGGCCGCAGGTTATTGATCACGACGTCGCTGCGCGCGATCAGTTCGCGCAAGCCGGCCATGCCCTCCGGCGACTTGATATCGAAGTCCACGCTGAGGATCTCGGGGTTGATGCTCAAAAAGAAAGGGGCGTGGTTGATGTCGGTTCCGCCGTAAGCGCGCATCTCCTCGGGGATGGCCGCCGTCTCGACCTTGATCACCTCCGCACCCAAAAGTGCCAGCAGCTTGCCCGCGTACGGACCCGCCCACACCTTGGTGAGCTCGACGACGCGTACGCCCTGCAGCGGGCCGCCGCGCGGGTTCTTCGGCGGCTTGAGTTGTGCCGACTTCACCGCCGGCGGCACCCTCGGAGTGTCTAGGGCACCCAGGCGCTCCAGCACCGCGGCGGTGTGCTGACCCAGAGCAGGCGCGGCAGAGGTGATTTCAGCCGGTGATGCACTGAACGCGTACGGGACGGTGGGATATGTCGCGGCGCCCAGCACGGGATGTTGCACGACCTGGAAAAAACCGCGATGCCGGTACTGCGGCGACTGGTGCAGGTCTGTAGCGCCGTTGACCGGTACCAGTGGCACACCCAGGCGCTGGGCCTGATCGGATGCGGTTTCTTTGGCGAAGTCCCGGACCCACGCGGCGAAACCCCGTTGAAACTCGGCCACCTTTTCCGGCGTGACCGAAAATTCCAGCCAGTCATCCTCGAAAGCGTTCAGCCACTCCGGATCACCCAACAGCGTCTTCACACCCAGCCAGTGCGCGCCGCTGGTCATGTAGAGGTAGACAAAGCCGTCGGCACAGGCGAAAAACGATGCCGGCCCCTGTTGATCGAAATCGCCGCGGTGGACATCGGCCGGGACCTCGCCGGTGATGAATCTGCCCAGGATGCAGTCGGCGCGGGAAACTAGCACGGCCTGCGCCGAAATGTCGATGAACTCGCCGGAACCAGTATGCATACGGCCGAACAGCGATGACGCGACGCACAACGCCGCCTCCAGCCCTGCTTCGTAGTCGGCGAGGAATCGGCCCGGTCCCTGCAGTGGCGGCCGGGCGGGATCAGCATGGCTGGGAGTGTGATACCCCCAGCCGCTGGCGTGGAACACGTTGATGCTCTTGGCATTTTCGAACTCCGCGGCGGCCCCCTGCCCAAAAGGGGTGATCGAGCAAAACACGACGCTCGGGTGCCGATCGGCCCAGCTCACGGCGCTGTCATCGATGACCGCGTCTGCCGTGCCCACGAGCTCGTGCAGACGCAGCGCGCCGGCGGCGGAGGTGACGTCAACTTCGACGGAATGCTTGTTCGTGTTGAGATAGGCGAACAATGCACTGCCCTCGCGCCCCGCGCCATCGCCGAATACGGGCGCCATCGCCCGGGTGGGACTGCCCCACCCGGGCGTCTCGACCTTGATCACCTCGGCGCCGAAGTCGGCCAGTAACTTTCCGCAATACTCCCCTGCGACCGACCCCGCCAGTTCCACGACCCTGAAACCCGTCAGCGCCGCCATGCGAGCCCTCCCGAAACGATCAGGGCTTGCTGCGTCCCGAGCGGCTCAGACGCCACTCCGGCGGGAAGTTCATGTCGTTGTCTTTCACGACGTTGTTGAGGCCCTTGTTGAACGTGCCTTCGGTGAGGTCGACGTCGTTCTCCTGGTCGTTCTGGATCATCGGCAGCATGCCTTCGACCATGCCGACAAGAAGGCTGCCAAAGTACTCACCCTTGTGCTGCTTGTACAGCTCGAGGAAGGTCTTCTGCACCGCGACCGTATCGGTCGGACGGGACTTCGAACAGGCCATCGCGTACTTCAGGGTCTCTGCTTCCAGGTCCTCGCGGGCGACAACGCTGTTGAGGAACCCGCAGTCGTACATCTCCTTGGCGCTGAACGGCCGCCCGGTGAACAGCATTTCGGAGAACTTGCGCAGGCCCATGGTCTCGGCCCACCACCACAGCCGAGGCCCCCAGCCCACGTAGCGGAACGCCGGGTGCCCGAACAGCGCATCGTCAGAGGAAATCACCAGGTCGGCGTCGCCGGCCTGGTAGAAGTGCCAGCCGTAGCAGTAGCCCTTGGCCTCGATGATGCTGACTTTCCGAAGCTCTTGCAGGGGGCGGTTTCCCGCGCGGGCCTTGGCATAGAAGTCGGTCACGGTGGATAGGTAGCGGTATGAGCCGCCGGGCGGGTACTTCACGTCGTCATCGTTAATCCCGAGCTCGTGCAGCAGCGGCATGCCGGGGTTCTCGATCATGCCGCGCTGCTCGGGCAGGTCGCCGCCGCTACCGAAATCTTGTCCCTCGCCGCGAATCACCACGACCTTGACGTCGTCGTCCACGTTGCACTTGTGGATGAGGTCGGCATAGAGCTGCCGCATCCCCAAGCTGGTGGCGTTCTGCGCATCGGGGCGATCGAAGGTGATGTAAGCGATTCGGTTCTTCTTGTCCTTCTCGAACCTGATGTACTGCGCGGCTTCCTTCTTCATCTCTTCATAGTCGAATTCAGGCATAACTTGTCTCCACCTTCGTTTTACTGAGTCGAGCCTTCGTTTATCTAATTGACTTACTGTTTATTTGAGCAAGCTGCCCGCATCGACCGGGAGCGAAATACCGGTGACATAACGGGATTCGTCAGAGGCTAAGAACAGGACCGCGTTGCTGATATCGGCGGCGTCCACCCAGGGAATCGGCAATGTGTGCATCATTTGTGATATCGGCGCGAAGTCGTCGGGCCCGGGATCCGTTAGGTCCGGACGGAAGAGCCGAAAAGTCTGGTCGTTCATCAACATCGTGGTACTGACCTGCGTGGGCAGCACCGCGTTGACCCGGATCATTTTCGGACCCAATTCAACGGCGAAGGCACGCATCAGGCCAATGACGCCATGCTTGGCGGCGATGTAGTGGCCCGTGTTCGGGTAGGCCTTATGGCCGCCCACCGAGCTGGTCAGCACGATGGATCCGCCGCGCTCGCCCGAAAGCACATGTGGAACAGCCGCTTTGACCGTGTGCCACACGCCGCTGAGGTTGATGTCGATCATGTCCTGCCAGATATTTTCCCGAATCTTGTGCAGCCTGGTGCCATCGGTGCCGACGCCTGCATTCGCGACGATGATGTCGAGCCGGCCGAGTTGTTCGACGCCGCTGTCCACTGCGGCCTTCAGTGCCTCGAAATCGCGGACATCGACCTGCTCGGTGACGATGCGACGGCCGTGGCCCTTGACCAGGTCGACGGTCTCGGCGAGGTCCTCCGGGGTCGAGTGCGGGTAGCTCAAGTTGTCGATCGGTCCGCAGATGTCGATCGCGATGATGTCGGCTCCCTCCTGCGCCAAACGCACCGCGTGACTGCGACCTTGGCCCCGGGCTGCGCCAGTGACGAACGCGACTTTGCCTTCAACCCGGCCGGTCATCACGGCACCAGAGCGGGCAGGGAGTCCCAGCCACGCACCGTCGACGTCGGACTGAGCTTGGCGTTGGTCAGATCGACCTCCCACTCGGGGAATCGTTTCAGGATTTCCTCCAGGGCAACGCGTCCTTCGAGGCGGGCCAGCGCCGAGCCGAGACAGAAATGCGTGCCGACGCTGAAAGTGAGATGCGGACGGGCTGCGCGGTGGATGTTGAACTCGTCGCCGTCGGGCCCAAACTGGCGCTGGTCGCGGCATGCCGATCCGATGAGCAGCATCATCACGCTGCCCTCGGGCACCGTCTGGTCATGCAGGTTGACGTCGCGCGTCACATACCGCGATACGTGCGGCGCGGGCGGTTCGAAGCGCAGCAGCTCCTCGATGGCCTGCGGGATGAGTCCGGGGTTTTCGGCGAGCTCGCGACGCTGATCCGGGTGCTCCGCGAGAACCTTGCCCGCCCAACCGATCAGCCGTGTCGTTGTTTCGTTGCCCGCTCCCGCGACGACGTTGACGTACACGAGTATCTCTTCGCGAGTCAGCCGCCGGGTGGTGCCGGTTTCATCGACGAATTCGGCATTGAGCAGCTCGGTCATGATGTCGTCGGAAGGATGCTCGGCGCGCCAGTCGATGTAGGCCTCGAACGGCTCGCCGACGGATAAGCCCTGCTCGTGGTCCATCGGCTTGCCTGCCTCGGTGCGCATCTGCGACGTGACGTGATCACGGATGTATTCCTGATCGTCTTCGGGGATGCCCAGCAGCATGCTGATCGTTTTCATCGGCATCGTCGCACCCAGATCGGTGACGAAGTCGAATCGACCCGATCCCACCAGCGGATCCAGCGATTGCGCGCAGAACTCGCGGATCATCGGCTCCAGCGCAGCGATTTTGCGCGGTGTGAACATCCGCGACAGCAGCTTGCGGTGCACGCCGTGGATCGGTGGGTCTTCGAAGATCAACGTGCCCGACGGGATGTCGAGGTTCGCCTTGATCAGCTCCAGGATCGCGCCTCTGGCGGAGCTGAACGTGTTGTGGTCGACAAGCGTTTTATTGACATCCGCGAACCGGCTCAGTGCGAAGAAGTCGTACTCCGCGTTGTAGTAGAGCGGGGCTTCGTCACGCAGGCGCGCGAACATGGGATACGGGTCGGCGATGAGCTCGACGTCGTATGGATCGAAACGAACATGACTCGCGGTGCTCGCCGTCACGAAATGCCTCCTAGCGCTTTCATTTCCGGAAATCTTCTGGATACCAAGTCCGATTGGAACAATTTCTACACTTCGCTTAAATACGTTTGCTCTGACGAGCGCACGGGACGGGCTGAAGCGGGCTCACCGACGGCCCGTGAGCGTCGGCTTACTCTATTCTCGTAGAGAACCATATGGCGCATGCTCTGGCAAGACCTAGAGACGCGAAACCTACGCTCAGCCATACCAGGCTCATTCACCCGGACGCCGCGGCGCGTTCGCTGCGCACTGGACGCAGGTCGTCGGACTGGGTTAGCCGCCCTTTGTCCGCACTCTTGAGAACTCCGGCGGCGATGGCCGACAAGGCCGCGTCGAGCTGTGCTGGGGTGTCGATAATCCGGTCGCCATGGGCGAACCGCATCAACAAACCGTTGATGAACGTCAGCGTGATGTTGCTCAGATCCTCGACGACTGCCGATTCCAGCTCGGCGCCGTGCGGGATGAGGTGCACGAGGATTTCGCTATGCAGCCTGGTGAACCCGTCCGTCGCCTGCTGCAGAATCGCAGCCATCGCCGGGTCGCGAGCTGCCTGCATGGTCAGTTCGTACCTGGCCTTCGTCCGCGACAGCTGCGGTTCGCTACCGGCTTGAATGACCACTTGCGCCAACCGCGACGGCGAGGGATTGCCGCCTGGGCCATCGGCGCTATCGGCGATGGACTGCAGGCTGGCGAGGTCCTGCTCGGCCAATCGCTCGGCCACGGCGCGCAGCAGTGCCGAGCGGGTGCGGAAATAGAACGACGTGGTGCCGTCGGGCACAACGGCTTTGCGGTCCACCTTGAGATGGCTCAGCCCCTTGGCCCCGTCGTCAGCCAACAGCTGGATCGCCGCGTCACATAGGTCGCGGCGGCGCTCCGTCGGATTGGGCTTGCGTCTTTTCGCCGCCGCAGCAGTGGATCTGGCCATCTTGGTGCACGAGGCTACTCTATGTTCGTAGTGTGAGCAATGGGCTGCCTATTCCTGCGACGAACGTCGAGTTGTTGGGCCCCAATGCGGAGAACCGGCCCAACAACTCGACGTTGGACGGCCGGGTGGGCAGTAACGCAATCGGACTCCGCGCCGAAAAGGTAGGTGGAGACTAATCGCCGATTGAACGGAGGAAGGCCATGGCAGGCGCCCGTGCTGATCGCTCAACCAGCACGTCAGTGCGCGCCCTGGTCGTGCGGCTGACGGGCCTCGTGCTGCTCGCCATGCTGCTCGCCTTCGTGGTTTGCAGCTGCCGCCCACCAGAGCACCGAGCCGCCGAACCCGTCACTTCCAGCAGGACTTCGCCAGCGGCGCCGGCCGTCAACATTGCGCCACTACCGGTTCGCCCCGTGCTGAGGTCGCAGCTGATCACGCCCGACAAGTGCCCTGCGCCGAATCCGAATGCGCCCGTGCCGCCGGCCACCGTTCTCTTCACCTGTGACGTTGCCCGAACAACCCTCTACACGCTCGGCCCACAGCTGATGCAGATCGTCCTGATGCACGTGGACGCGCCCAAATCGCTGACGGCAGATTTCTACGAAGTGAACCTGAGGATGGACCCACCGTCGACGACAGCATGGGCGTCATTCACCGCGGCACATCTGTACTCCCACGTCGCCTTCATCCGCGACGATCTCGTCCTGGAAGCGCCGATCATCGAAATGCACGTCACTTCTGGAGAGGTCGCGCTGACCACCCAGACAGTCCAGGCCGCCGACCAATTGGCCGGTCTGGCAGGCCATCCCGCATGACGGATCGGCTCGGCATCGGCATGCTGAGCGTATTCACACTTTCGCCGCTGCAGCTCGTCGATATTGCCGCGGATCTCGGCTGCCGCTACATCTCGACCGTCGTCCAGGGACAACCCCTGGTGCCGCTCGGCTTTGCGCCCTACTCGCTGAAAGACGACGTCGGTCTCAGAAAGGATCTACTGGCCGCGATGGCTCACCGCGGCGTGACCATCTCGCTCGGTGACGGGTTCCTAGTGCTGCCCGGCGCCGAAATGCGCAAATTCTCAACCGATCTCGACGTCTTGGCCGAGCTCGGCGTTCCCTGGATCAATACCGTTAGCCTCGACCCCGATCTGAATCGCACCTTTGACCAGTTTGCCGCCCTGACCGAACTTGCCGCCCAGCGCGGCATTCAGACGGCAGTCGAACCAGTTCCCGGCCTGACTATCGCCGACCTACCCACTGCACTGGCAGCGCGGGAACACGTCGGACGGCCCGATTTCCGGCTGCTGATCGACACCATGCATCTGGTGCGATCGGGATACGGCGCTGCCGACCTTGCGGCCCTCGACCCCGAGCACATCGGCTACGCCCAGCTCTGCGACACCACCCTCCAGCCGCGCATCGACGATTACTCGGAGGAAGCCATCTTTGAGCGCATGGTGCCCGGTGCCGGCGAATTACCGTTGCACGACATCATCTCTGCGCTCCCAACCGACATCGTGATCGAACTCGAAATACCACAGCGCTCCTTGGCGTTGGCCGGCGTCAGCCCCGTCGACCGTCTGCGCCCCTGCGTGGAGGCCGCACGCCTGTTGCTGTCCGAGGCGGACACCGGCCGATCGGGTTGAGTTTCAGCTCGGCTGGCGCAGCGGGAGGCCGGCGGCGCGATAGATCGCATCGATCACCGTCATGTTCTCGATAGCGTCTGCCGGCGTCGTCTTCACCGGTTCGCCACGCAGCACAGCCGCGGCGAAAGCGTCGAGTTGATATGCGTAGGTGGGCCGCCGCGAGAACCGCTCCACACGTTTTCCGTCGGCCGAGCGAACCGAGAGACGATGAAACATCTGTGGCAATACTGGATTGAGCACACGCAGTTCGCCGTGCTCACCAACCACCTTGGCGCTGATGCGCAACAGGTCCGACGACCACATCGAGCAACGAACCCGGCCCGTATGCCCTTCGGCGAATAGCAACTCGGCCGTCATCGCCCGGTCCACCTGCGGATCCCGCAGTTTCGCCTGTGCCGAAACGACTTCCGGGGTGCCGCCGCCGAACGTGCGGGCCATGTGCACCGCGTAGCACCCGGCATCCATGGTCGCGCCACCGGCGAGCGCGTAGTTGTATCGGATGTCGGAGAACTTGTGCAGCGGGAAGCACATGGCCGTCTCGACTCGCTCGAGCTTGCCCAGCTCGCCTGAGGCAATGATCTCTTCGACGCGCAAAGCCAGCGGATGGTATCGGTAATGGAACGCCTCCATCACCACCCGATCCGACTGTGCGGCCAGGTCGGCGATCTCGCGGGCCTCATCGGCGTTGGCAGTGAATGGCTTTTCACACAGCACGTGCTTGCCGGCGGCCAGCGCGGCCCGGGTCCACCGGCCGTGCAGGCCGTTCGGCAACGGGTTGTAGACGGCGTCGATATCGGGATCGGCGATCAGCGCCTCGTAGCTTTCGTGCACCCTCGCGATGTGGTGTTTGGCGGCGAACGCCTGCGCGCGCGACGCATCGCGGGCTGCCACCGCAGCCACTACAACTTCGGCGTTTTCCTTGGCCGGCTTGATAAGAGCCATCGGTGCGATGTTGGCCGCACCCAGGATGCCGATACGAACCTGTCCGGACACGGACTCGACGCTAGCACTGAGCCGCGTTCGCTCAGGTTCCGTGGTCTTCGAAGGCCGAGACCGGATCGAGGACGACGCCGGTCTCCTCGACGTAGCGGTCCCACAATGTGAGGAGCTCGGACAGCTTGTCGGGTCGCGAGGCGGCCAGATCGTCGATCTCGCCCGGGTCGGCTGACAGATCGTAGAGCTGCCAGGTGCCCGTGCCGTACGGCTCGGGCAGGTGAAGCGCCTTCCAGTCGCCCTGGCGAATGGCCCGGCGACCGAACAACTCCCAACCGGTGCTGGTAGCGGCGTCATGCACCGCCTCGGTGTCACCCGAAAGATACGCGACCAGCGAGCGGCCGCGCATGGGTGCTACCTCGCGGTCGCGGTAGGTGGTTCCCGGATGTTCGATGCCCGCGAGTTCGAGCACAGTCGGGGCGATGTCCATCACGGTCGCGAAAGCCGTGCCGATCTGGCGCTGCCGGGCGAAGCCCGGCCAGGTGGCGAACCCGACCACCCGGATCCCGCCTTCGGCGGTGAACGCCTTGTGCAGGCGCGATGGCGCGGTGGCAGCCTGCGCCCAGCGCGGGCCGTACCACGTGAACGAATTAGGGCGACCAAGGTTATCGAGGCTGTTGTCGCAAAACTTTTCGATCATCGCGCCGAGCTGGGCACCACGCAGCGGCATCGCCTCGACGATCGTGCCCTCTGCGCCGTTGTCGGACAAGAAGATCACCACCGTATTGTCAAGCTCGCCGGTGTCGGCCAGGTAGTCGATCACCCGTCCGATGTTCTGGTCCATCCGGTCCACCATTGCGGCGTAGACCTCCATGCTGCGGGCCGAACGGGCGCGCTCGTCGGCCGACATGTCGGCCCACTCGGGCACGCCGCCGGCCACGACGGGGTGCGCCGCGACATCAGGCGGGCACAGGCCAAGCTTCTTCAGTGCTGCCAGGCGCGCCTCGCGCAACTCGTCCGGCCCGGCGTCGTACCGGCCGTGATAGGTCGCAATGGATTCCTCAGGCGCTTGCAGCGGCCAGTGGGGCGCTTGAAAAGGCAGATAGGCGAAGAACGGGCGCTCGTCATCCTCGGCACGCTCGTCGAAGTAGCGCAGCAGGGTGTCAGCGTAGAAGTCCGATGAGTAGAAGTCGTCGCCAACCGTGACGAACTGGTCATCTTCGGTGTAAAGCCGCGGCAGGGCGGGGAGACCGGTCGCGGCGCCACCGTAATGGCTGGCGCCGCCCGGCAGCAGCGCGAACGAACGCTCGAATCCGCGAGCCCACGGCGACCTCTCGATCGTGTTGCCCAGATGCCATTTGCCCGACATCAACGTCAGATATCCGGCGTCGCGCAGTAGTTCTGGCAAAGCTACGACCCGGTCGTTCAGATAGCCTTCGTAGCCGGGCGCGCCTTGGAATGCGGCTCCGGTGACCTCCAGCATGGTGCCGATGCCAGCGATGTGGTGATCGGTTCCGGTCAACAGCATTGATCGGGTGGGCGAGCAGGCCGGCGCCGAATGAAAATCGGTGAATCGGATGCCCGCGTGAGCGAGCCGATCCAGGTTGGGGGTATTGATCTCGCTACCGAAGGCGCCGATGTCGGAAAACCCGAGATCGTCCGCCACTATCACCAAGAAGTTAGGCCGCTTCACGCTGAAGCATCCTCTCAGGTCCGGCCGCCGAATGGAATGCACTGGGGCATTCCGCCGAGGCTAGGCTTAGTGCGGGTTCGGACACCGACGTAGAGGCACTGAAATGTTGACACAATTCGGGATGTCCATCCCGCTGATCGCCGCCCCGATGTCCGGCGGCCCCACCAACCCCGCGATGGTGTCGGCCGCGACTCAAGCCGGTGGCCTGGGCATGCTCGCAGCCGGCTACAAGACCGTGGAGGCCATCGAAGCCGAGATCAACAGGGTTCGGGCCGACGGAATCCCAGTCGGAGTCAACGTGTTTGTGCCTAATCCATTGCCGGTCGACCCCGCCGGGTACCGGGCCTACGCCGCGATCATTCAGCGCGAGGCCGACCAGTTCGGTCTGGCGCTACCGCCGGAGCCAATCGAAGACACCGACAGTTTCGACGAGAAGATCGCGCTCCTGCTCGATGACCCGGTCTCCATGGTGTCGTTCACCTTCGGTATCCCGCCGCGCGACGTGATCTCCGCGCTGCAACGGGCCGACACCATTGTCGTCCAAACGGTGACGAACCCGCAGGAGGCGATCCAAGCACGCGACGCCGGTGTCGACCTGCTTGCCGTGCAGGCCGCGGTGGCCGGTGGCCATTCTGGAACACTCTCGCCGCGGCAACCGCTGAAGCCCGTCCCGATCGTCGACCTCGTCAAACAGACCATTGCCACGGTAGAGCTACCGGTATTGGCCGCGGGCGGGCTCGCCACCAGCGGGGCCGTCGCCGAGGTGATCCGCGCGGGCGCCGCCGCGGCCATCGTCGGCACGGTTCTGCTGCGCGCCAACGAAAGCGGCGCCTCAGCGACGCACAAAGCGGCCCTCGCCGATCCCGCGCGCACCGAGACGGTCCTCACGCACGCCTTCACCGGACGCCCGGCCCGCGGTCTGCGCAACGCTTTCATCGACGCCCACGAAGCGGAGGCGCCGTTCGGCTATCCCGCAATCCACTACCTCACCAGCCCGCTGCGCAAAGCCGCTGCGGCAGCGGGGAAACCCGACTACGTGCACCTGTGGGCAGGCACCGGTTACCGGCACGCCACCGTCGAGCCCGCGGCCGACATTCTGCAACGGCTTGCTGCCGACCTCTGAGTGTCCGGGCGGTGGCGGCCGTCAGAATGCGTCTGGATCCCGCTGGACCTCGACCGGTACCGGATGGCGATACAAGCGCGAGGCGTTCTCCCAGGTGAACTTGCGTATCGCGTCCGGCGGAAGGTCGCCGATCTCTTCATGGATGGTTTCTTGAGTGTGCGGCCAGGTCGAGTCGCAATGCGGATAGTCGGCCTCCAACATGATGTTTTCCATGCCGATTCGGTCCCTCTGCACGAACGACGACTTGTCTTCCACCGCGCAGAACCAGAAGTTTCGGGTGAAAACCTCCGCCGGAGTCAGGCTCTCGCCCAACGCTTGCCAGGTGCCGTACATCGCGTGATAGCTGAGCATGTGGTCGAGGCGATCCAGCAACCCGGCAACCCAACCGATGCCACCTTCGGACAAGCAGATCTTGAGGTCGGGGAACCTGCTGGGCAGTCCGGAATAAAGCCAGTCGACGGCCGCGGAAATGGCGTAGGCAAAGAACAGCACGCCTTGCACATCTGGCGGAGCGTCCTCGGTGGTGTTCGGGGATGAACCCGAGGACCCGATGTGCAGATTCACCACGGTGCCGGTCTCGGCGCACGCTGCCATCATCGGATCCCAGTGGCCCGAGTGGATGCTGGGAAATCCGAGCATCGCGGGATTTTCGCTGAAGGTGACGGCGTGAAATCCGCGTTCGGCGTTCTCGTAGATCATTTTGGCGCCGAGCTCCGGGTCCAGCAGCCACGGCAATTGGCAGGGAATGATCCGATCGGGATACGACCCCGCCCAAACGTCGAAATGCCAATCGTTCCATGCGCGGACTGACGCCAGCGCCAGGTCGCGATCCGTGGTGACCTGCTGCAGCCGCTGGCCGGCGAACCCCGGCAGAAACGAGGGGAAGTTCAGCGATGCGTAGATGCCGTTCACGTCCATATCCTTGACGCGTGCATGGATATCCCATGCACCCCGGCGCATTTCGTCGAACCGGACCGGCTCGAAACCGTATTCCGACACTGGTCGCCCGACCACGGCGTTGAACCCGACGTTGGGCAGTTCCTGACCGTCATAGACCCAGGTTTGTCCGCCGCTCTCGGTGTCTACGACTTTGGGCGCCCGGTCGGCGAACTTTCGCGGGAGCCGCCCAGTGAACGTGTCCGGGGGTTCGACGATGTGATCGTCGGCCGAAATCACCGTATAGCGGCGTCGCGCGCGGGGCGGGTCGGGCAGAAACGTGACCGAGCGATCATCGCCCGTCTTGGCGGTGGTGAAGTTCAGGTCGCCGGCCAGCTCGTCGATTGATTTCACTCGTCAGCCTCCCTACGCCGCCGCACGGTTGAGTGTGCGGTGGCGGCTTTCATTGTCGACGCTGTCCCTCACTCGAGCACGCCGGGATCGGCTTTGATGGTCATCCTGGCCGCTCCCGCCCAGTACACGTCGGCGGCCCGTTCGATGAGCGAACGTTGCATGCCCGCCATGTCCGACCAGTCCATCTTGAGCGGCTCCTGGCCGGTCAGCATCACGTCGTAGGCCAGCTTGCAGACCCGCTCGATCGATGCCGCGCGATAGACGGCCTCGGCCAGGTTGTGACCAGTTGCGATGACACCGTGGTTTGCCAGGATCGTCAGATTGGCGCGTCCAATTCGCGTCGCGAGATCAGCCGCGCCGGCGGGGCTGTCGATTTCACCGCCGTACGTGTCGACCAGGCACAAGTCATCCAAGAACAACGAGCCAGTCTGGTGCAGCAACTCGGGAAGCCTGCCCAGCGCTGCAAGCACGCACACGTAATAAGGATGGTTGTGGATGACCACCCGGGCGTCAGCGCGGATACGGTGCAGTTCGGTGTGGATGTGAATCGCCGGCGTGACGTCCCACCGGCCGCGCACCACCCGCGCGTCGCTGTCAACCACGCAGATGTCCGATGCGGCGAGCTCCTGCCACCACAGTCCCCACGGATTGACGAACATATCCGTCTGCCCGTCGGGTTGCCAGGTGATGTGTCCGGCCATGTTTTCGGCGAACCCGATACCGGCCAGATGGCGGAAGGCCACCGCGAGCGCCTGCTCGTTGGTCAGCTCAACTCCGATCGGGGGTACCACCGAGGGCGCCCACACCTCCAGGCCACCGCGCCGCGGGTTAGGAGCGTTCATGATCAGCCTCCGTCCTTCGATCGGATATCGTCCTTGTTTTGATATCCGCGCGGAGTTCGCCTTTGGCGATCTTTCCGCCGGACGATCGGGGTAGCGCGTCGACCACGATGAGTCGTTCGGGCAGCAATTCCTTGGAGACTCCGAGCCCCAACAGGTGCTCGACGAGCTCTGGCAAGTCAAGGGCCTTTATGGTCCCAGCATCGACGAGTTCGGTGTAGAGACAAACCTTTTCACCGAATATCGGATCGGGCATCGCGACCGCCGCCGCGACCGCGATCGCCGGGTGGGTCATTACGGCGTCCTCGACCTGCGACGCGCTGATGTTCTTGCCGCCTCGCAGGATGAAGTCGGATGTTCGGCCTGTGACGCTCAGATAGCCGTCCGCGTCGATCTCGCAGATATCGCCCATTCGCATCCACCCGTCGTGGGTGAAGAGCTTGTCGTGGTCGGTCCCACCGAGGTAGCCGAGGCTGGTCGCAGGACCCCGGCACGCGGGCTGGCCCCGCCCCGTCTCGGTGACGTCCTCATCGCCATCGAAGAGCCGGACCGCCATTTCCGGCACGATCCGCCCGCCGGTGCGCAGTCGGTGGCGCAGTGAGTCATCTACCGTCGTCCCGCTGAGCAGCCCGGTTTCGTTCGACCCGTAGAACTGCAGAATCTTGGCACCGGTCAATTCCTCGAATTCGGCGGCAGGCCGGTACGGCAGCGCCTCGCCGCCCGCGAAGACCACGCGTAATGAGCTCAGGTCGTAATCCCGGCATTCGCGGTCAGCCATCAACATCGTCAATTGCGTGCTGACACAGCACAACACGGTGACCTTGTGCCGGGCTATGGCCTCGCACGCCGCCCTGGTGGTGAAACGGTCCATGACCACCGTCGTGGCACCAAGGTAGATCGGAGTTGTGTGGCTGGTCCAGATTCCGAACCCGAACGGCATTGGTATGACGGGCAAGAAAACGTCGTCGGCCCTCAGCAGCCCATTGGCGACGGCCTTCTGGTGAAAGTAATACCAACGATTCTGGGTGTGCACGACGCACTTGGGCAGGCCCGTGGTCCCGGAGGTGGAGTTGATCAGAAAGACATCGTCGGGTCCGAGCTGGGAGTCGGCTCTCAGTGCCTTGGGCGCCGCGTAGACATTCAACCGCAGAGCGCCCCCCACCAGGCCCAAAACCAGCAACGACACTCCGGCCGCCGCAACCACCTGCGTCGCCGCGTCGCTGCGCTGAGCGTCGCTGATCACGATCTTCGGCTGGGAATTACCCAGTATCGCAGCGACCTCACGGGTGCCGGCCCGCGCGCCGATACCGACGACCACGGCCCCGCAGCGTTCGACTGCGACGAACAGCGCGTGGATGGCGGCGGAGTCGCCGTGCCAGACCGCAACCCGATCCCCCGGGCTGATGCCGATGCCGGCCAGCTGTTCCGCCAGCGCGGTTGCCGCAGCATCGAATTCACGCCACGTCAGCGAGATACCTTCATCGAGATAGGCGACGCGGTCGGGTGACCGTTCGACGTTGCCACGCACCGCATCGGACAACGTCGTGTCCGACCACCAGCCAGCGGCACGAAACCGGGCCGGGTCCTCGTCCGTGAATGCCGGCGAGCCCAAAGTATCCAGCCCACCAGCGCTCATTACCAAATCATAGGCACCGTTAATTTGGGTAGACGCCGAGCGTCGACCTTTGTGACATCGCCGCAGGATTGACCTGACAACCCGATATTGGGTGCACAGTTGTGGAATGAAAACCAAATCGGTGGCTCGAGCCTGCCCGGGACTGCTTGTTGGCGCGGTGGCCGGCGCCGCCGGCACCACCGCACTCAACGTGATCACCTACCTGGACATCGCCGTCCGGGGCCGGTCGACGAGCACAACGCCGGAGCGGACCGTGGAAGCCATGGCGCGCCTGCTTCATCTGACTGTTCCGGGCAGCGGTGACGTGCTGGCCAACCGAATCTCGGGCCTCGGCGCGCTCACCGGCTACGCGGCCGGCATCGGCATGGGCCTGATCCTCGGGCTGGCCTACGCGCTGGGCTGGCGGCCTGGGCTCCTCGTGGCCACCGTGGTTGCGACCGTCCTCGCGCTGGTTGGCACCAACGGACCAATGACCGTGCTCGGGGTGACCGACCCGCGGACCTGGGGTCTCGTCGGTTGGATCAGCGACCTGATTCCACACTTCGGATATGGGATCGTCACCGCGCTCGTGCTGCACTACTACTACCGCCGATCTTGGGATCGGTAGCGACGCGATCGGCTACCGCCTGGCTCCGGACCTGGCGCCGGAGTGGGGCGAAGGCGCGCAGAGACCCCTATACCGGATACGCATCGAGGGCGAACCCGACATCAGCTGCGACATGACGGCCAGCCTGGTCGATCCGAAAGCCTCGGGGTCTGTGATGGAATCGGGCGCGGGTGCGATGGTGGCGACGGCGATGCGCGTTGTGAACGCCATACCGCATGTCGTGGAATCGAAGCCGGGGTTGCTGAGCGCCCTCGATCTGCCACTCACGCTCCCCCGCAACGTTTTGCGCTGATCCTCCCTTCGCTACGAGCCGCGCTCGCAGGCTTGATGCGGCTATTGTCAGTCTGTGCTTCTCGGATTCCTCCTCGCTCTGGGCTGCTCGGTGTGTTACGGCACAGCGTCAGTGCTGCAGGCTATGGCGACGCGATCTGTGGACGCCGGCACCGGCTCGGGTATCGACGCCGCGTTGGTCGTGCGCGCCCTGCGGCAGTGGCGTTATGCCGCGGGCCTGGCTCTCGACGGACTCGGCTTCCTGCTACAGGTGGCGGCGCTGCGCCTGGTACCGATCTATGTCGTCGCCGCCGCGTTAGCGGCGTCGATCGCGGTCACCGGCATCGTGTCGGCGTGGGTGCTGTCTACGCGGCTGTCAGCAGCCGAGTGGACCGCCGTGGGAGTGGTCTGCGCCAGCCTATCTGTCCTCGCCCTCGCCGCCGGACCAGGGCACTTTCGCCATGCCCCAGCCGGACTCGGCTGGGCATTACTCGGTGTGGACGCCGCACTATTCCTGGTGGGTGCGTTCGCTGGCCGGTTGGGCGACCGCGGACGCGGATTTGCCCTGGGCCTGTGCGCCGGAAG
>Ga0182013_10003099_pt1 | contig 21090 bp, 21 predicted proteins | sample 612S2MmetaG_FD_120487 | JGI IMG/M metagenome (GOLD analysis project Ga0182013, IMG submission 120487) | Permafrost microbial communities from Stordalen Mire, Sweden - 612S2M metaG | ecosystem: Environmental > Terrestrial > Soil > Wetlands > Permafrost | place: Sweden: Stordalen | collected... | reverse complement strand
CGGGTCCAGCAGATTGACCATCGAAAAACTGAATTGCAAACCCACTATTTGGCCGGCAAAGAGCATCATCTCGTTCAGCAGCGTCAGCGTCAGTCCGTAGACCAGCCCCACGGCCAGCTCGCCCAAAAGAGCCGAGAAGCCGAGCGAGGCCTGGGAGCCGGGCAGCGCGGCCACCAGCGGCGCCAGCAGGAAGGCCACCGCGCCCACGAAGACCGCCTTGGTGCGAATGGGCAGCGCCGTCGAGGAGAAGAAGGGCGCAAAGGCCACCATCCCGCTCACCCGCACCAGGGCCAGCGTCATCGCGCTCAGGAAACTCGTCCAATCCGGCATGATTTCCTTTCAACTGCCAACTGCTAGCAATTAGCTGTCAACTTTTAGCTGTTAGCGATTCGCCTTTCCAGTAGGCGGCCCCATTACCGTTCACATCGCCTGACAACAGCTAACAGCCCGTGGTGAAAGTCTTGTTTTGAAAGGGCACGGCTTCAGCCGTGCCGTAAATGGCTGATAGAAAACGACGGGCTTTAGCCCCTGAGGGAAGGTCTTCGGCATTTTCGACTTTCACCGCAGGCTGCTATGAGCTAAAAGCTGAAATCTGCTCTTTCAACCCATATAACGGTGAAAATCGCTCAGCAGCCGCAGCGTATAAGCCGCCATCCGGCCCAAAAACCAGGGCATGCCGACCAGCAGGATCATGGCCACGGCCCCCAGCCGGGGCACCGAGGTCAGCGACTGCTCCTGCAGGCTGGTTAGGGTCTGGAAGAGACTCAGCACGAAGCTCAGCAGAATGGTGGCAATCAGCACAGGAGCGGCCAGGATCATGGCCTCTTTCATCAGTTGGCGCAGCAGCTCGGAAACCATGTCGGGCGTCATCGGCAATCCTTTCAATCAACAGTGCAACCGCGGGTCAATCCATGCGGCAACCAGGAGTCAGACGGCACGGCGGCCACTGCTCAAAAGCTCTTCAACAGCGAGCTGGCCAGCAGGTTCCATCCGTCCACCATCACAAACAGCAGAATCTTCAGCGGCGTTGAAACCACTACCGGGGGCAGTTGGAACATGCCGATCGAGGTGGTAATCGAGGCGGTGACAATATCAATCAGCAGAAACGGCAGAAACAGGACCGCGCCGATGGCGAAACCGGCCTTCAACTCCGAGAGCATATAGGCCGGCACCACCACCCGCATGGGCAGATCGTCGGGCGTATTGGGGCGCGGCACCTGCCCGGCGGCGGTAAACAGGGCCAGATCCTTCTCCCGCGCGTAGCGCAGCATGAAATGCTTGATCGGCTGGGCGCCCAGGTCGATGGCCTGCAAGCCGGTGATCTGTCCGGCGCGATAGGGCTCGACCGCCTGCTGATCGACTAGGTTCAGGACCGGGGTCATCAGGAACCAGGTCATCATCAGGGCCAGACCCATCAGCGTGGGGTTCGAGGGAGCGGTCTGCGTGCCCAGCGCCTGGCGCAGAAAGTGGAAGACCACCAAGAGGCGCACCATCGGGGTCGCGGCCATCAGAATGGCCGGCAGCAGTGTGATCAGCGTCAGGACGAGAAGAATCGTCCACGGCGTCGAGTCCCCAGGGTGCAGGCGGGCATTGAGGTCGGGCAGCAGGGGCACGGAGGCCGGCGCCGCCAGGCTGAGAGCAGCCCAGGAAGCTACCATGAGACCCTCACGGCAGCCCTCACCGGGCCACGCTGGCGGTTGATGCCATTTACAGCAGCCGGCCTCGGCCCCTCATCGAGCGCATAAAAGGCCGGCGCGCCCTCTGGTGAAGTGGCCACCAGGAAACGCCGCCCCTCGGCCGCGACCAGCGCGAGCGACTGGCGCGGAGCCAGCGCAATGCGCTCCAGAAGCTCCAGCTTCGGCTGCGGCCGGCTGCTGGCCCGCAACCGGCCCAGCAGCCAGCCGGCCACTCCGCCGGGCGGCGCCGTCTTGGCACTCTGATTCCATTTCATCTTCGGCTCTCTCTCACGCCGCTGCTCAGACGGCTTAAAAAAATCCAACCTTTCGAAATTCGCCAACCCCGGAAAATTCAATCCCGCTCCCTGAAAACCCAACTTCGCTCCTTGAAAACTCCGCCCGCCCCTCAGGCCAGACGGGTCACGCGCACCGCCAACTCGGAATCGACTACCTCGAACTCGCTCCAGGCCAACTGCACATCGCCCGCGGCCAGCGGCAAATCCTCGCCGTGCGCCCACTGCGTCTCGATCACCTGCCCCGGCTCAAGCGCCAGCAGATTGCGTACCCGGAAATCCCGCACCGGAACGGCCACATCCAGCTCCACCGGCAGCCGCGTGATCACCGCGCTCAGCTCTGCCTTCACCCCCTCGACCGGGGGGTGAGGCGATGGAATCAGCGCCTGTTCGGCCGAGAGTTCGGGCGTGGCGGGCGGATTGGGCGGGGGCGGCGGCGCGCTGGCCGGGGTCGGCACTGCTTGGACGGTAGCCATTTGCTAAGAAAAGAAGCAGAAATGTGACCAGAAGCGGGACAGGATAATTGGAAAAAGCTAAGAAAGGCTCCAGAAAAACCTCTGCCCCGGCCGCCCGGCAAAACTCGCCCATTCCATCGCTGCTACACTGGAAAGAAAGGTTAATGCGGGATTCCGGCTCAGGATGAGCCTTGGAAGCCGCTGCGGAACGAGGTCGAAGTTCATGCCGGAATCGAATGAAAACAAGATTATTACCGCCACCAGCCTGCGCCTGAAGGTGGGCCTGGCCGAGATGCTCAAAGGCGGCGTCATCATGGACGTGATGAACGTCGAGCAGGCGCTGATCGCCGAAGAAGCTGGCGCCACTTCGGTCATGGCTCTCGAACGCGTGCCGGCGATGATTCGCGCCGAGGGCGGCGTGGCCCGCATGGCCAAGCCCAGCCTCATCAAAGAGATCATCAGGGCGGTTTCGATCCCGGTGATGGCCAAGGCGCGCATCGGCCACTTCGCCGAGGCGCAGATTCTGCAGGAGCTGGGCGTCGACTTCATCGACGAGAGCGAGGTCCTTACCCCCGCCGACGAGGCCCATCACATCGACAAGCACGCCTTCACGACGCCCTTTGTCTGCGGCGCGCGCAACCTGGGCGAGGCTCTGCGGCGCATTGCCGAGGGCGCGGCCATGATCCGCACCAAGGGCGAAGCGGGCACCGGCGACGTGGTCCACGCCGTGCAGCACATGCGCCAGATCACCCGCGAGATGCGCGCCCTGACCGTCCTCAGCGAGCAGGAGCTCTACGCCGCCGCCAAGGACCACCAGGCGCCGTACGAGCTGATCCGCCTGGTTGCGCAGACCGGCAAGCTGCCCGTGCCGAACTTCTCGGCAGGTGGAATTGCGACCCCCGCCGACGCGGCTCTGATGATGCAACTGGGCGCGGAGGCCATCTTCGTCGGCTCGGGAATTTTCATGAAGGAGCGCGCCACGCCTCTGGACGTCGAAAACGACCCCACCGAGCGCGCCGAGGCCGTCAGCCGGGCCAAAGCGATTGTGATCGCCACCACCCACTACAACGACCCCAAGATTCTGGCCGAGGTGGCCGAGCAGGTCACCGGCACCATGAAGGGCCTGGCCGCCGCCGCCATCGAAGAGAAGGACCTCCTCCAAACCCGCGGCTGGTAGCCACCTGCGGTCGGGCCAACCGCTCGCCACCTGCGGTGGGGCCAGCGGCTCGCTATTCGCTCGCACGGGCTTCCTTGCTTCCCATCCCTTGCGCTAGAAATAAGCGCAAGGGTGGGGCGCCCGGCACGGCGGGTAAGTTGGCAGCTTCAAAGGAGAACCAGGCTTGACCGAAAAACGCACGCCGCCGCTGATCGGCGTCCTGGCCATTCAAGGCGATTACGCCGCTCATGCCGAGGCACTGGCCGAGGCTGGCGCGACTCCCGTCGAGGTGCGCCAGCCCGATCAGCTTGCCGGCCTGGATGGACTGGTTCTGCCTGGCGGCGAATCGACCACCATCCTCCGGTTTCTTGGAAAACACAAATTTTTTGAAGCTTTGCAGGAGTTTTGCGGCCGCAAGCCCGTCTTCGGCACCTGTGCAGGAGCGATTCTGCTAGCGCGGAAAGTCTTGAACCCACCGCAGCGCTCCTTGGGGCTGCTCGATGCAGTCGTCGAGCGCAACGCCTACGGCCGCCAGATCGACTCGGCCATTGTGACCGCCGAGACCGCGCTGGCCGGAGGCCCGTTGGAGATGGTCTTCATCCGCGCTCCCCGCATCGTCCAAACCGGCCCCGGCGTCGAGGTGCTGGCCCGGCGCGAGGGTTTCCCGACGCTGGTCAGGGAGGGCCGCCTTCTGGCCGCCACCTTCCACCCCGAGCTCTCCCGCGACCGGCGCGTCCACCAGCTTTTTGTCGAGATCGCCGCCAAGGCCAGGGAAACGGCCTGACCGCGCGGTCAGTAAAGGGCTATCGCGTCTTCGGAATTGCTGCAGACCTAAGCCGCGCACGCAAAAACCACATTCCCTACGAAAAGCTCTGAAGCCCGCCCCCTTCGGCTCCGATAGTTCCAATGGGCTCTTGAGTCCCAGGAGCAGCTTCCGTGGACCTTGCTGGGAATCGCCTCCCTTGACGAGGAAAATAATCCCTCAAATTCTGGATGCAACCAATCTGAAGTGAGAGTAATCTCATCGTCACGGAGGTTCATATGAACGCCACCTTTACGCGCAGGCCGGCGAAAAAGAAACGGCGAGAGCCGACCATCGGCGGCCGGCCTCCGGTGGCCCGGCGGCCGACCGGCGGCGGGGGCGGCGGAGGCGGCGACGATGAGTGGAAAAATGAGGGTAAGGGACCGGGGGAACTGCTGCGGCGCGTGCGCGCCTTCGTCTTCGCGGCCCTGGCGGCCGACATGGTCCTCTTCGCTGTCGTGGTGGCCATCTTTTTTGCGCGCCAGGCGGGCCTGCGAATGGACCCGCACAGCCACGAACTGACCGGCGACTGGCACGCGGTGCTGCTGCCGCCCATCCTCTACCTGAACACCGCCGTGCTGCTGGTGAGCTGCCTGACCATGGAGCTTGCCCGGCGCAACATCTTCCGCGAAATCGACGTGCTGGAGGAGTGGCTCGGGTTGGGCCGGCCAGCGCTGAAGCGCGCCCTCCCTTGGCTGGGCGCCACGCTGGCGCTGGGCGCGCTCTTTCTCGCCGGGCAGTGGATGGCCTGGAAGCAATTGATGGCGCGGGGCTTGGTCTTCGACCGGTTTGCGACTCCGGCCAGCTACTTCGTCTATCTCATCACCGGATTGCATGCCGTCCACCTGCTGCTCGGTGTGGCGGCTCTGACGATCTGCCTGAGCGCGCTGGGCTGGCTGAGGCGCGTCGAGTTCCGCCAGATCGCCGTGGACGCGACCGCCTGGTACTGGCACGCGATGGGCTTGGCTTGGCTGGTGCTGCTGGCCGTGCTGGCCCTGGGGCAATAGAACTCCGCGCCGTTCTCACTTGCGCTTGCGCAGCGCCAGTTCGACCACGCGCAACATCTCCGCCTCGGGAGCCGGCTTGCCGGTCCAGATCTCAAACTGGCGCGCGCCTTGCTGTACGAACATTTCCAGGCCCGTCACCGTGGGAATACCGCGCTCCTTGGCCAGCTTGAGCAGCGGCGTCTCCAGCGGGCTATAAACCAGGTCGAAGACCAGCCCGGCGTTCAATTCATTCTCTTTGATGGGCAGCGCGGGTTTTGCCCCCGTCATGCCGCAGGGAGTTGAGTTGATGAGCACGTCGAAGCGGCCCTGGGCGAACTGCTCGCGGGTGAGCGCCTGCGCCTTGGACTCCGAGGCAAGCTGCACAGCCTTCTCATGGGTGCGGTTGACAATGAAAACCTCCGCGCCCTGCTCCACCAGGCCGAAGACCGCGGCCCGCGCCGCGCCCCCCGCTCCCAAAACGGCAATGCGCGCGCCCTTCAGCTTGAGGCGCTTTTCGAGCGGGCGGACGACCCCGGCCACGTCGGTGTTGAAGCCGTAGAGCTTGCCATCGGCGCCGGTCCGCAGAGTGTTGCAGGCGCCAATGCGGCTGGTGAGCGGGTCGGCGTTAGCCAGATGAGGCAGGACCTCCTGCTTCAGGGGCATGGTCACGGCCACGCCGGCCAGCGGCAGTTCGCGCGCCAGGGTCAGCAGGTCGTCGAGCGCGCTGGTCTTGAGCGGGATCAGGACCGCATTCACGCTCTCGCGGCGGAAGGCGGTGTTCTGCATCAGCGGAGAAAGCGAGTGGGCGATGGGGTTGCCGGCCATGCCGAAGATGCGCGTCGCCTGGTCGAGCTGCTCCGCGCGGTAGAGGTCGCGCAGGGTGCGCACGGTCAACTGGCCCGGAGCGGTTTGAATTCCATTTCCCGCCTGGAGGCCAGCCTCCGTTTTGGCTTTAGAGCCCGCATTGACTCCAGAGCCGGTTTTGGTTCCAGAGCCGGTTCCGGCGCCGTTGGAGAATGAGGCGAAGGTGAAGGCCGCTCCGGCCCGCAGGCCCAGCACGCGGCTCACCAGCCCCTCCTCGCCCATGGCGATGCCCACCACCTCGGCCGAGCGCGACCGGTCCTTGATCAGCCGCAGGACGGCCAGGTTGTCGGCCAGCGTGCAGGCCGTCGAAACCACCTTGATAAAGTCGGGCCGAAAGGCTTCGATGCGCCGGGCCGCCTGCTCCAGATCCCCGGTGCGCGAGAAGTCGTGAAAACTCAGCAGCAGGGCCGCGCCCTCCGCGTGCAATGCGGCGCGCAGTTTCTCCCACGGCCGCGGCGCGGCCTCTTCGGCCGACTCGACCTCCAGATCGACAATCTGGCAGCCCGCCTGGGCGGCCTTCATCAGCGTCTCCAACTCCGCGGCCAAGGTTCCCTCGAAGTTTCCGCCAAAGAGCTGGCGCCGGCAGGTGGCGATTACCATGGCATCGCGATGGCGGGCGAGGAATTCCCCGACTTTGGGCAGCGCCTCGGCCGGATGAGGCAGCGAATCCAGCCGCAGCTCGAGAAACTTCGAGTCGGCCAGCGCGGCTTCCGCCCGAGCGAACAACTCCTCCACTGAGCCAGCTTGTATGGCCACGCACAATTTGCCTACGCGCAGCCGGGGAATGACCGGCGCGGGAGCGGAACGAGACGAGTTGAGACCGGAATCGGGCATGGGCTCCAATTGACGCATCTTATAGGGCTTTCGTTCAGGATGCAACCGTAGAAGACTTCAGGCGCACGGCAGACGCATCTTAATTTAGCGGCGGATCAAGAGTAAGAGCCTCACAAGGCGGCGAAAAGCCGAAACCACTTCCCTTCCAGGCCGCCAGAGTCTGAAACCCGAGTGTGCACCCTTCCCCCGCAGCCGTTCTTTTTTATACAGCCCATCCGTAACCCTGGGAGTACTATCAAAATCAGAAGCAGTGCGCCGTTTCGAGCGTCGCCGCGCCGCCAGTTGACGCGCTGAAGCCCGTCGCCGAAATCGAGTGTGGGGCTCCCCGCCCCGCCCGCCGCCCTTCTTCCCAGCGAGGCGGCCGATGAATGCTCTATTGATCTACCCGGAATTCCCCGACACATTCTGGAGCTTCAAATACGCACTCAATTTTTTGGGCAAACGGGCCGCACAGCCTCCGCTGGGGCTGATGACGGTGGCCGCGCTGTTGCCGAAGAGCTGGAAAAAGCGGCTGGTGGACGTGAATGTCGAGCGGCTCCGTGACCGCGACCTGGACTGGGCCGACGTGGTGATGCTGAGCGGAATGCACATCCAGCGCGAGTCGCTGGTGGCTATCGTTGAGCAGTGCCGCGAGCGCGGATTGCCGACGGTGGTCGGCGGACCGATTGCCAGCAGCCTCTCGGCGGCCGAACTGAAGGCCGACCACGTCGTGATCGGTGAAGCCGAGGACCTGATTGCCGGGCTGGCGCGGGACTTGGAACTGGGAACCGCCGAGCCGGTCTACCAAGCCGCGGAAAGGCCGGAGATGAGCTCGAGTCCGCTGCCCGATCTGAGTCTCATCAAGATGCACCGCTACTCGACCATGACCGTGCAGTACTCGCGCGGCTGCCCTTTCAACTGCGAGTTCTGCGACATCATCGAAATCTACGGCCGGCGCCCGCGCACCAAGGCCGTGGCCCAGGTGCTGGCCGAGCTGGACCAGTTGCGCGCGGCCGGCTGGCGGGAGGCGGTCTTCATTGTTGACGATAACTTCATCGGCAACAAGGCGCGGGCCAGGGAGTTGTGCGTGGCTCTGGCCGAGTGGCGCGGGCAGCACAGGACCAACTTCGACTTCAATACCGAGGCCTCACTGAATCTGGCCGACGATCCGGAGTTGATGCAACTGATGAAGGAGGCCGGCTTCATCTCGGTCTTCCTGGGCATCGAAACCCCCGATGAATCGGGCCTGATCGCCAGCAACAAGCTGCAGAACACGCGGCGCAGCCTGCTGGAGAGCGTGGCCACCATCCAGAGTTACGGAATACAGGTGATGGGCGGCTTTATCCTGGGCTTCGACACCGACGGCGACGACATCTTCGACCGCATGGTTGAATTCATCCAGAAAAGCGGCATTCCCATCGCCATGGTCGGGCTGCTGCAGGCCATGCCCGGAACCCAGTTGTTCCGCCGCTTGTGGAAGGAAGGCCGGATTCTGGATGCGGGCCACGGCGACAATACCTGCGACCGGCTGAACTTTCTTCCCAGCATGGACGCGGCCAAGCTGCTGGAGGGCTACCGCTCGGTTTTGCAGAGAATCTATTCCTGCGAGGCCTACTATGAGCGCGTCAAGCTCTACCTGAGCCGTACCCAGCCGCGGCCCGGCGAACGAAAATCTGGCGAGCGCAGAACCCGGCAGCGGTGGCTGACCAAGGGCAATGCGCGCGCCTTCGTCACCTCGATCATCCGCCAGGGAGTCTTCGGCCGGCAGCGCTGGAGTTACTGGAAGTTTCTGCTCACCGTGGCCACCCGCTACCGCCATTGCGTGGGCGCGGCCATGACGCTGGCGGTGATGGGCTACCACTTCCAGGTGATGACCGGAAGGCTGTCCGGCGGAGCGGATTCATCCGCGGCGCCCGCCGCAACGGAAAAGCCCCTGCCGGCCGAAATCGGCGGCGAGGCGCAATAAGGTCTCTGACCACTTGTTGTTGTGCCCATGTGGGTGCCCCATCCTTGCGTCTGTCATCCTGAGCGGAGCGCAGCGGAGTCGAAGGACCTGCTTCTTGAAACTTTGCCGCAAGGGTGGGAAAGTGAAATTTTACGCGGTCGGAGAGCTGGCATTGCAGGCAGAAGACGCGTCGCAAGCAGAGGACAAGCAAAAAGCGGCAGGCCGCATGGCCTGCCGCTCTTTTCAGATTCCGTGTGTGGAAATCAGATCCGGTGTGGAGAAAAGGGTCGCAATCTATTTGCCGGACTTGGCCGGGGCGGAGACGGGAGCGGATTTGGAGTTCTCCAGCACCGAGTGCGAGCCCCCCGAGGAGCGCACATAGAGCACCGTCAGGCTGACAGAGGTCACCATGAAGATGACCGCCGACCAGGTGGTGAGCCGAGTGAGCACATTGGCCGCGGCGCGGGGTCCGAAGGCAGTCTGTGAGCCCTGGCCGCCAAAGGCGCCTGCCAGATCAGCCGAGCGGCCCTGCTGCAGGAGAACCACCCCAATGAGGAACAGGCTCACGATCACGTGCACAACGATGATGAAGTAGAAAATAAAATTCATCTTGAAAGCTGCTTTCCAGGTCAATCCGGCTGCCCCGGACGAGAGAGATTTTGGTGCGGAGGAGGGGACTTGAACCCCTACGCCTTGTGGGCGCCAGCACCTCAAGCTGGTGCGTCTGCCAATTTCGCCACCCCCGCACAGGACGGACTCTACGAGTATAGCAAAGGTGCGGATGCCGCGGGGGAAACTGCCTGCGGATCGCTCCCTCAAGTCAGGCCTTCACTCGCCCGATGGGGGCTAATGAAGCGAAATCCGGCCGCCCGCGCGGGCCTACCGGGCTTTCTTTCTGGCCTGTTTGGCAGCCTTGGCTTTGGCCGCTTTGGCCCCCTTGGCCTTGGCTTCCTCTGAATTGCCGGTGGGAATGGGCCCCAGGTCCGGTCCGACGCGCTTCACCTGTGTGTCGATCATCGCGTAGGTGATGGTGCGTGGTGCCGCCGGGCGGGAAATGCCGGTCGCCGCATCGGTGATCAAATTTTCGCTGCTGGCAACCTGGAAGTTGAAAACCGGCGTGCTGCCGCCCGGCACGGGCTGGTAGGCGATCCGCACCGGCAGATAGCCCTCGATGGGGTGCAGCCGGAAGGCGGTTTCGTAGCGATGACGCTTCACGCTCCAGGTGAAGACGCGCACCTGGTCGAAGTCGAAGGGCAGACCAGCCTTGGGCGGCGAGAGCACGGTCAGAAACTGTGGAACCTCATGGTTGGGCGTCGTGGCCTCGGGGTCGAAGACCTGGTTGAGCACGTAGGCGCCTACAAACCGCTGGCCCTCGGCATAGATGCCAATCTGGTCCGGCACATCCACGTCCAGATTCCGAGCCAGCAGCCAGCCGGTGTGGCCCTGGCCGTCGCGCACCAGCCACCAGTCCTCCATCGGCGGCGGCTCGACCGGCGGCTCAGAGGCCGTCTGGCCGGAAATCTTCTCCGTAGAGCCGGTTGAAGCCGGAGAAGCTGGCTTGGTTGCCGATTTGGCGGCTGATTTTGAGCCGGAAGCAGCGATAGAAGCCTTCGCCGAGGGAGTCTTGGCCGCCGCTTTTGTGGCGGCCGCAGGGCCAGATTTGGGAGCCGGCGGCTTGGGGGCAATTGCCGCGCCGGGCGCCGTCTTGACGACCGAACTGCGCGTCAGAAGCTGGACCTTCGCGTTCGCCGGCAGCAGATAAAACCGCTCCGTCTCCCGGCCGGGGAGAATGTGCAAATAAATGTCGTCGCGGAGGGTCGCGGTGGCCACCACCGGGTCCTGCTTGTGCTGGCTGGAAAGCTGGCCAAAGGCCTGGAAGGTGCTGCCGTCGATCACGGCGTGCTCTTCAATCCAGCCAATCTCTTTCTTTTGGGTCTTCACCTTGTAGAAGCGGCGGTCGTGTTCGAGCACTTCCAGCGGCTGGCCGTTGACTACCTCGCCCACGCGATTGGAGACCGGAGCCACGCGGTCATGCAGGTACATCTTCCGCGCCGAGACGTAGACCGTATCGTGCCCACCATGGCGGAGGCGGTTGCAGCCCGTCTCCAAAGTCAAAAAACAGAGCAGCAGCAGCAACCAGGGCAGCGAGGCTCTGGAGCGCCTGACGGAACTGGAACGCCTGAAGTAAGCGGAAAATGGAATTGAGAATCGCGTAAACAGAGCCTCTGGGGATCTTTTTTGAGGATAGCACCGTGGGACAGATCAGGGATCGAAACCCCGGCGAGCACTCGCTCGCCGAAGATTGCCGCTAACGGACGATTGGCAAATAAACCCTACAAGTCATCTCATAAAACCAACTGTGCCCTCGGACGACATTCCTCAGGGACTAAAGCCCAAGCAATTAGCGGCTTTTTGCGGCACGGCTGAAGCCGTGCCCTTTCAATGCCGGTTTATGAGATGGCCTCTAATCTCCGACCCTTGCTATTTTACGGCACGGCAACAATGGCGACTGGACCGATTCCTGTCGAGCCGGTGAGCGAGGAGTCCAGCTTGCCGGTAGTAGCGGAGTCGAAGGTGTACGCATTGAAGTAAGGGCTGCCCTGATTGTTTACCACCAGGACGAAGTCGCCCGTGCTGTCCTTGACCATGCCGTAGGGAACGTAGCCGGTAGCAACCGCATTACTTTGCATGGTCAGCGTGGGTCCCGTTGTGTTCAGCAGGAATGCGGTGATATTTCCAGCGGAAGTTCCGACCCAGTTGGCGACATAAATATAGCCATTGGAGCCAGCCACGATGGCGTGAGGCCCCGTTCCGCCGCTTTGGTAAGGCGATGCAGACGGTTCCGTCCCCAGTGCGTCGGATGTGATGGGGATGATGCGCAATCCGCCTGAATTGGAAGAAGAAGAGGGGAAGACGTTGGTTTCACCGATATACAGGTAGTTGGTACTTGGCCCAAAGGCCACCGATACAGCAGTGCCTTTGGCGGTTCGAAAATCAAAGCCAGAACTGATCGGATTCGTGGCGCCCGTGAAGTCCGTGCCGGAGGTAAAGGTAAACGTCTGGGTTTCCGAGCCTACGGCGACGGAGACTAGCTTGTTGTCTGGAGAGATGGCCAATCCGCCCACACCGACATTGCCGCCGGAGACCAAGTACCTGGCTGGAACATTCACACCGCTCGATAGCGTGGATTCGCCATTCGAGGTACTGATCGGCCAGGCGTAGAGAGTCGGCTGTCCTGAAGTGTTGGAAGCATCCAGTAGCCAATGGCCGGTCGAGTCGACTTGAAGGGCATTGGGGGTTACGTCAACTAAATTGACGGATGTGTCCTGCGTCAATTCACCGCCTGATCCAATGTCGTAAAGAAGAATTCCCTCACTCGTACCCACATAGAGAAAACGACCGGCGGGATCCACCGCCATCGAATAGGGAGTGTAGCCACTGGGCAGAGAGATCGGGCTGCCAGTGAGCTGGGTCAGCACACCCGAGTTGATGTAATAGCCGGCAATAGAGCTGCTGTTCAGAATATAAAAGTTGCCGCTTGTGCTGGCGGGGGCGCTGCACGTGCCCGTGCCCACCTCGACGCAAACCACAGTTGTTGCCGCAGCACTGCCCGAAACGCCGCTAACGGTGATGTCGTATGTACCGAGGGTCGTGCCGGTCTGGGTGGCCGCGGTCAGCGTGGAAGTTTGCGCCGACGTGCTGCTGAAGGTCAGCGAACTCGGAGAAAGACTGCATGTGGTGGGATCGGTAGCGCTCGAAGGCGTCGTGGTAACCGAGCAACTCAGTGTAACCGTCCCGGTAAAGGAACTCCCTGGCGTCACGGTAATGGTTGAAGTGCCAGTCGAACCGGGGCTCACGCTGATGTTGCCGCTGTTGGAAAGCGTGAAGCTGCTACTACTGCTGCCCGGCGCCTGCCAGAAATCTCCGCAACCGGCCACCAGCGGCGCCGCCGCCAGCAACAACCGCGCCCACTTTCCCATCTTCATCGCCACTCCTCCAGCACCCGGCTCCAGTCGTTGTACTCGACTCCCGTTGAAGCCGCTCTCGGATTTTGTCGTTTCCCGGCCGCTTCGGCCAGTTTCTGCCAGCAATTTCAGTCCGATTTGTCTTTCGAGTCCGCCCTGTTCATCTTCAGGCTGCACCGTTTTCTGCAACCTGCTCACAGGGTAGCGCCTGAGAGCGCATCCTGTCCTGCCGTTTCGCTTGAACGCACTCCCGCAACCCCAATATTTTGCTAGACGCAGGCCGCCGGGAATTCGCTTGGCTTGAGCGTTTGCAGCTAGCGCGGAGGCTCCTTCAACTTCAATCAAGACAGGCTTTCGACTCCGTAGCGCTCCTCCCAGGCTGACAGCGCTTAGTGGCCGGAAAAACCTGAAGCAGTTGCCGCCGAAGCCGCTATGATGACTCCAGCGCAGGACGACATCGCGGCGCAAAGCAGGGAAAAACTATGCCCCCCACTATCTTCATCTCGGCCGGCGAGGCCAGCGGCGAGCACTACGGGGCGCTGGTCGTCGCGGCGCTGCAAAAGCGGCTTGCCGCCGCCGGACAAACCGGACAAGCCGCCCGCTTCTACGGCATGGGCGGCGAGCGCATGGCCACCGCCGGCCTTGAGTGCATCGTCCGCTCCGAGGAGATGGCGGTGATGGGGCTGACCGAGGTCGTCCGCCACCTGCCGCGCATCTGGCGCGAGTTCCGCAAGCTGAAGCGGGCCATACGGCAAGATCCGCCCTCGGTGGCCGTGCTCATCGACTTCCCCGAGATTCACTTCCGGCTGGCCAGCGAGTTGCACCGCCTGGGTGTTCCCGTCGTCTACTTCGTCAGCCCGCAGTTGTGGGCCTGGAAGAAGAAGCGCATCCGGCTGGTGCAAAAGTACATCGACAAAATGCTGGTGATCTTTCCCTTCGAGGAGCCGTTTTACCTCGAACAAGGCGTCGAGGCCGAGTTTGTCGGCCATCCGCTGGCGGAGTTGGCCCCGTCCTCGGTGAGCCGGGCGGAATTTGCCGCCGCAAACGGCCTGCACCCCGAAAAAACCTGGATTGGCCTCCTGCCCGGCAGCCGTCCCAAGGAGATTCGCGACCTTCTGCCGGAGATTTTGCGGGCGGCGCGGCAATTGGCGGCGCAGGCGTGTGAACCGGCCGGCTTCGAGTTCATCCTTCCCTTAGCGCCGACGCTGAATGCGGCGCAGCGGGACGAAGTGCGGCGGCTGGCCGAGGCGCATGGAGCCGGTCTGACTCTTCGTCTAATCAACGACATTGGCGCCGAAGGCGCAGTTGGCCCCACCGCAGGTGGTGCCCACACCACGCTCCAGCACGCCCGCGCCTCGGTGGTGGCCAGCGGCACGGCCACGGTGGAAGCGGCTCTAGCCGGCAATCCCTTTGTTGTCGTCTATCGGGTCTCGCCCCTGACCTTCGCCATCGCCAAACGGGTGGTGAAGGTGCCCTTTGTGTCCATGGTCAACCTGATCGCCGGCAGGCAGGTGGTGCCGGAGCTGATTCAGAGCGATTTCACGGCGGAGAAGATCGTCCGCGAGATCGAGCGGCTGCTCCCCGACGGCCCGCCGCGCCAGTCCATGATCGAGGAACTGGCGCAGGTTCACGGCCTGCTGAGCGCACGACCGCCATCGAGCGGCGCGGCATCAGCAGGCGGAGCCATCGCGCGGGTAGCGGCGGTTACGCTCGAGACCATGCGCGAGGATTCTGTTTAATTCCTAGTTTCTGGAATTTGAGCCGGGTGCCCCATCCTCGCCGCGTCTTTGTTGTTGCGGCTAGGGTGGGATAGCACAAAGCCCGCCTTATAGAAACTCTGAAAATGCTTTAGTTGCTGGAACTTGAGCTGCCCAGCGAAATGACGTGCAGATCAACGTGAGCCAGGCCTGCCTCGGTCATCGCCAACTTCTGCGCGGCGGCGTAAGAGAGGTCGATGATGCGCCCCTTGTCCACCAGGTCGCCACGGTCGGTGATGCGCACCACAACCGAGCGCTTGTTGTCGCGGTTCACGACGCGGACTACCGTGCCAAAGGGGAGGGAGGGGTGGCAGGCGGTCATCGCGTTCATGTCAAAGCGTTCTCCACTAGCCGTATTACGGCCGTTGAAAACGCCGCCATACCAGGAGGCAAGTCCATGGAGCCTGCTGGCGTTTACGGTTTTTGCGGGTTTCTGCGGCACAAGCAATGCAGCAGGCATCGCGCTCGCTGCCGGAACCGCGGAAGGCACGGTTGCGGTCGGCCGGGAGGGCAGCACATCCGCCTGTACTGTCCGCGTGGAAACTTCCACCACTCCCGCGGTCAGCACTATAGAGGAAACTATTGCCAGCATCCAAATGCGTAAGGCGTATTTCGAGCTTACCTTGCTTGATCTACGTCGTATAACCATCTAGTCATTCTACTAACTAACGACTCATTTACCAACCTTATAATTGGAGGCACTCAAAGATTTTCCATAAAAAACGGGCAATCTTGACCATTTATAGCATTAACCCATTGTTTTCTGCTATTTACTAATTGCACTAAAAACAGTGCAGCTTCGTCTTTTGTTTGCTGGAGCTAAGAAATTTATTAGTTTGAGAGATCAATTCCCTGCTCTTCAACTCACCAGCTAGCGCCTCTCGCCGGACAATTTTTGCGGCTTTGCAGATTAATTATTTTCTTTTGTTAGCTTGAAACTTGCGCCAGTATAAAACTAGCGATTTGAACTAATTAGGAGAGCTAATGAAATTCAGCGCCACGGGTATGTATCTGCTCAAGCTTTCGGAGGGTTTTCGCAGTCGCATCTATCGGGACGCGAATGGGCTTTCGACCATTGGTTATGGCCACCGTCTGCTGCCCACGGAAACCTTTCCCAATGGCATTGACGAACCACACGCTGCGGCTCTGCTGGCCTTGGACGTGTGCGCCTCTGAGGAAGCTGTCGAGCGCCTGGTGAAGGTTCCGCTCACGCAGGGCCAGTTCGATGCGCTGGTCGACTTCTGTTTCAATCTGGGCCGGGGCAGGCTTACCGCGTCTTCTCTGCTCGCCGATCTCAACGCGGGAAAGTACGACGAGGCCGCCCGGCAACTGCTGCTCTGGGACCACGCCGACGGGCATGAAATCGCCGCGCTGAAGGCCCGCCGCGAGGCCGAGGCCGTGCTCTGGCGCGGCAATGAAAAACCGTCGCAGGTCACGGCTTGAAAGCGCTGTCATAAATTGAAACCGCCCGGGCTTGAGAGCCTTTCTGGCTAGTCTTTCGCGGCCCAGGCCAATTGCCTGCCCGCGCCGGCGAAGACCGGCCTATCGCGCACGATGAATTCACGGAGCGCTACAATTGGGAGACATTGCGGGCTGGAAAACTGGAATTCCAGCCAGCGAATCCGGCCTTAGCGCGAACCGCGCCAGAGTCCGGGCACGGAGGCGGTCGGCGACTGAAGCGGAGCGAGTAAGCGGAGCAATTTTGAACTTATCGAAAGTTACAAGCGAAGATAACTCCCCTCCCGCCGAAGTTATTCTGAAGCTGGAGGGCTTCTGGTTGGTTTTTGCCGCCTTTGCCGCCGCTATCTTTGTGGGCGGAATCGCGGCCACGGCTATCGCCACCGGTCTGCTGAGCCTGCTGTTCCCGGAGATGGGCGCTTTGGCACATGATGTTTTTACCCGTCCGGCGGGCAGTTGGAGCCGGTCTCCGTTTTACCTGGCGATAACTCCGAGTTTCACCGCCGTCCTGGGGCTTCTGATCGCACAGCATCTTCCTTATGGCTACGTGGCGGTTTTTCTCGCCGTCGGCTCCGCCATTCTTACGCTGGAAGTCACTCGTTCGCCGATTGGCCCCTCCATTTCCGCGGCTTTGCTGCCCGTCGTCTTCAATCAGCAAAGCTGGTGGTACCCAGCAGGGGTCTTGGTGGGAGCGTCGGCGCTGGCGATTCTGTCCGTGCTCTGGAGGCGGTCGCACGGCGCGCGACTACGGGCTTCGGCGAACAAATTCAGGCTCAACAAACTCAGGCCGGACGAGCCTAAGTCAGACGAAACCGAGTTAGATGAATCAGCGTCAAACCGGCTCGTGCGAGACGAATATAAGTCAAGCGGAACTGAGTCAGACGAAACCGAGTTAGAAGAGCCAGGGTCGAGTAAACTCAGCTCCCGCAATCTGGGGATCTTTTCTCTCTGGGAAGCCAGGCCGAGTCCTTTCAGCAGGGCAAGGCTGCGTTCGGGCAGCGGGCCGATTGAACTTCTTTTCATGGGCCTGTTTCTCGCCTTGGCGGTTTTTTTCGTCCATCTCACCGGGCTGCATTTGCTGCTGTATCCGCCGCTGGCGGTGATCGCCTTTGAAATGTTCACCCGCAAAGAAACTGTTTTTGGGACGCGCCAGCCGCTGCTTGTGCCCGTAGCCTGTTTCCTGACCGCGGCGGGCGGATCGTGCGCCGTGAAGTTATTGGGAGTAAGTCTGTTTGCCGCTATTCTCAGCATGGCCCTCAGTTCCGCCGTTCTTTCCCTTTTAAGGATTCATCTGCCGCCCGCCATGGCTGTTGGACTCATACCTCTCATTGTGCCGCATCCCTCTTTCACTTATCCGCTGGCGGTGGCCTCCGGCACGCTTCTTTTGACGTTCTGCTATTTTTGCTATCGCCGCGTAGTGGACCGGCCCGCGTGGAAGCTGGCGCAATGAGGACAGCATGCGGATTGTCCGCGTGTTGACAGCCCATTGGCGCCTCCCTAGAATTAAAGGAGGTCAATTTGTGATTTTTTCAGCATAAATGCCAGAAAAATCAGGCGGTTAAAGGTTTTATCTGAGTCCGGGCGAGGCGGCGGCAGCCGCGGGGAATGAGCCAGGGCGGAGAGTGGGAACGATGCCGGATGCGCGCGTCAGTCCGCGAGAGCGGCTGGTGCTGACGGCCATCATCGAGATTTACATCGCCACCGGCGAACCGGTGGCCTCACGGGAGGTTGCGCGTTTTTTCGCCAACCGGGAGGGCCTGAGCCCGGCCACCATCCGCAACGTGATGGCCACGCTGGGCGAAACGGGCCTGCTGGAGCAGCCGCACACCTCGGCTGGCCGGGTTCCCACCGGCGCGGCCTTTCGCTATTACGTTGAGCAGATTACCCAGGCGGAGACGCCCACGGGGCGCAGGAACGCGGGCGCGGCGGGCTTCGACGCGCGGGATTTTGGCGCTGCTTTATTGGGGCCGCAGATTCTGAGCGAGGCCCGGCGCGGGCAGATTGAGGAGAGTTTTTCCGGCGTGGCCAGCACCAACGACTACCTGGAACGCACCTCGCACGTGCTGGCGCTGCTTTCCAGCGGACTGGGCGTGGCGCTGGCCAGCGCGACCGCGGGCCAGGTGCTCGAGCACATTCATTTTTCGCGGCTTTCGACCGGCCGGGTGCTGGCCGTGCTGGTGACCCAGGCTGGTGCGGTGCAGGATCGCGTACTGGCCCTGGACCGCGAACTGACGCACGTGGAGCTGGAGACGGCCGCGCGTTACCTGAACGAGAACTTTCGCGGCTGGCCCATCGAGCGCATTCGCACGGAAGTGGCGCGAAGAGTGGAGTTGGAGCAGGAGGCTTACCACCAGATGCTGGCCTCGATCGAGGAGCTCTGCCGCAAGGGCGCGCTGGCGGGTGGCGATGCCGGGCCGGCCATTTTCGTAGATGGAATGGCCAACCTGATTGCCGCCGAGGTGGACCGCGAGCGGCTGCGCCAGATGTTGCTGGCTCTGGAGGCAAAGCAGCGGCTGGTGGAGTTGCTGACCGCCTACGTGGATGGCCGCCAGCAGGAGGTACGCGTGGTGGTGGGCCTGGACCGGGCGGGCCGCGATTTGGCGGGCCTGGATTCTACGGGCTTGGACTCGGCCTCGCAGGCCATGAGGAATCTGGTGCTGATCGGCGCTCCGGCCCGGCTGGGCGGAGCCAATCTGGGCACGGTCGCCGTGATTGCGCCCACCCGCATCCAGTACCAGGAGATGATACAGGCGGTGCGCTACATCGCCCAGCTCTCCGAACGCCTGCTGGAAGTTTCCGTCGACTGAGGCTCAAGTCTTCTGACAGGCCCTTTTCGGGACCGGCGCTGCACTCGACTAGCACGAGAGAGACCGGCGATGGCCGCGGAAATTATCATTGAAACAGATACGAAGGATTTTTCGGAGAATGCATAAAATTATGCCAGATCAGGAAAAAGAGTTGACCTTATCGGAGGAAGCAAGGGCCGCGGCTGCGGAAGATTCCGTGATCGCAATGCCAGTTCGTGAGCCGAGCCAGGAAACGGAGCCAGAGCCGGACCAGGAAACGGCCGGCCAGCCGCCGGTCAGCCGCGCGGAATTTGACCAGCTCCGGGCCGAGCGTGACCAGTTGCTCGACCGGCTGGCCCGTCTGCAGGCCGAGTTTGAGAACGCGCGCAAGCGGGCCGAACGCGACCGGCTGGCCGACCGTGAGATTGCCACCGGCAACGTCGTCGAGCAGTTTTTGCCGGTGATGGATCACTTCGAGCTGGCGCTCAACTCCAGCGGCACGGCCGAGCAGTTGCGCTCCGGCGTCGAATTGATCGTCAAGCAAATGCAAGAGGTACTGCGCCAGTTGCAGGTTACGCCGGTTCCCGCTCTGGGCGTCGAGTTCGATCCTCACCAGCATGAGGCGCTCGGCTCGGTCGAGCGTCTTGACCTGCCTGACCAGCACGTGGCCGAGGAGATCCGCCGCGGCTACCGGCTGCGTGAGCGGCTTTTGCGCCCGGCGCTGGTGCGTGTAGTTTCCAACCCCAAGCAGACAAACGAATGAGATCGAATACAAACGTGAGCAAATCCGATTATTACGAGGTTCTGGGCGTCTCGCGCGACGCCTCTGACCAGGAGCTGAAAAGCGCCTATCGCAAGCTGGCGATGAGGCACCACCCCGACCGCAACCCCGACGACGAGGAAGCGGAAGAGAGGTTCAAGGAGGCCAGCGAGGCCTACCAGGTCTTGAGCGACGCCGACAAGCGCGCCGCCTATGACCGCTACGGCCATGCCGGCGTGGGCGCGGGCGGGCCGGGCTTTGGCGGGCCCTTTGCCGGCGGCGTGGACATCGGCGACATCTTCGGCGACCTTTTTGGCGAAATGTTTTCGATGGGCGGCAACCCGCGGCGCGCCAGCCGCCAGCAGCGCGGCAGCGACCTGCGCTACGACCTGACGATCGACTTCGAGGACGCCATCTTCGGCACCGAGACCGAGGTGACCCTTCGCCGGCTGGAGACCTGCGAGGCCTGCCACGGCCGCGGCAGCACCTCGGGTCGCGGACCCACCATCTGCACCCAGTGCCAGGGCCGGGGCCAGCTCCGCTTCCAGCAGGGCTTTTTCACCGTGGCCCGCACCTGCTCGGCCTGCGGCGGCACCGGTCAGGTTATCGGCGACCCCTGCCAGGCCTGTCGTGGCGAGAGCCGCGTGAGCCGCGAATTCAAGCTCAAGGTCAAGGTGCCACCCGGCGTCGAGGACGCAACCCGTATCCGCTACTCCGGCGAAGGCGACGCGGGCCGCTTCGGTGGTCCCAAGGGTGACCTCTACATCGTGCTCGCCATCCGTCAGCATGAGTTCTTCGAGCGCGACGGCTACAACCTGCGCTGCGTCGTTCCCATCAGCTTTCCCCAGGCCGCCCTGGGCGCCGAAATTGAAATTGCCGGCATCGATGGGCCCATCAGCCTGAAGATTCCCGAGGGCACGCAGAGCGGTCGCGAACTGCGCCTGCGCGGTCGCGGTGTTCCTCACCTGAACGAAAAGGGCGCTGGCGACCTGATTGTGAAGGTGGTGGTCGAGATTCCCCGCAAGCTGACCCGCGCCCAGCGTGAACTCGTCAGCCAGTTGGCCGAGTCGATGGCCGTCGATAACAAGCCCGCATCGCCTGGCCTGATCGATAAGATGAAGGATTTGTTTAATTGAGGTTCAATTGAGGGAGTATCTGTTCCATTAGGGCCAGGCGGCGGTTGATCCTGGTGTAAATCGGGGAAACGATTGAGCGGTTCAGGCTATAATGGATCAGGTTTCGCTCGATGACTGGGACGATTCCCAGCCCATGAGGATGGGGAAGAGTTCCGGCCGCAGCGAAGGCGCGGAGAGGTGGCAGAGCCCGGTTGAATGCACCTGACTCGAAATCAGACATAGTCGCAAGGCTATCGGG
>Ga0182013_10003098_pt1 | contig 21103 bp, 19 predicted proteins | sample 612S2MmetaG_FD_120487 | JGI IMG/M metagenome (GOLD analysis project Ga0182013, IMG submission 120487) | Permafrost microbial communities from Stordalen Mire, Sweden - 612S2M metaG | ecosystem: Environmental > Terrestrial > Soil > Wetlands > Permafrost | place: Sweden: Stordalen | collected... | reverse complement strand
TTACGTAAAGAAGGGCTCGAAGCTTTACGTCGAGGGGAGCCTGCGGACCAGCAATTGGGAGGACAAGGAAACCAAGGTCAAGCGCTATAAGACCGAGATCATTGTCAACGATATTTCCCTGCTCTCCGGCCGCGAAGAGGGCTCAGGCGGCGGCGGTTACAGCCGTGCGGCAAGTTCTGGAAGCTCCACAAGCTCGGCCGCCAGCTTTGACCAGCGGCCGCCCGCCAGCGCCACCGACGACTACACCCAACAAGCCGAAATCTCCGACGACGACATACCGTTCTAAGAGCAGTGGTCAGTGAACAGTGGTCAGTGGTCAGTCAGTGGCCCTGGTAAAGGCGAGCGGAATCCGCAGCGGAGGTGTTTATCGTTCGGGTCCCTGAAAACCGACCACTGACCACTGTTCACTGTTCACTGCTTCTCTCACTCCGTCTTCATCAGCGTCGCAATCAGCGAATCCCTGCGCTGGTTGGCCATTGCATCGGCATTGCGCAACATGCGCACCCACACAATGACCGCGCCCACCGCCAGCGCCAGAAAGATGGGCACGGCCAGCCACATCTTGTGCAAATACCAGCTCAGTCCGAAGACCGCCGCGCCCACCCCCATCACCAAAGCCTGCACCAGCAGAGCCCCAAGCGCATTGGCTTGCGATCCGCCCTGGCGCGTGATCCGCCCTGGGTTTACGCGGTAGGGCATGGTGAGTGAAAAGACGTTGCCCGCGGCCAGATTCGACGGCAGCGAGAAGAGCAGCCACGCCACAGTACCCGCCACCACCACGCCTTCAGGCTGGCCCAGTCGCAAAATGGCCAGAGTGCCGGCAATCAGGATCGTCAGGCCGAACATCACGGAATGAAACAGGTTCTTGGCCAGTAGCACCGTCCGGATAGGCGTTGGCGAAAGAAAGTACAACTGAATACCCGTTCCCTCCGCGCCCAGGTTGTTGTAAAACAACCGCGTGAACCCCAGTTGGGCGTAGACCAGGCACAGCGGCAGCGCTAAAGGGAAAATATGCGCCCGAGGACCGCTCCTGATAAAGACGCCGGAGAAAATCAGAACCAGCAGCAGGGGCGCGCCCACCGAATAGAGCAGCGGCAGCGTGCGAAACAAAGTGCGCAGCTCCTTCTCCATCACCGCGGCAATGGGGCCGGAGCCGTCCAGCAATCCTCCGCCTTCGCGCCTCGCTGTCTTGTCCTGGACTGCCTTGCTCTGGCTTGCGGCCGCCTTCTTCCGGCTCGGCGCCACACCCAGGCTTTCGCCGCGATATTCGGCCCTAAGCCGTGCCGCCAACGCGCCCCCGGCGCCAAGTACATACAGCCCCAGCACCGCCAGCGATTCAAACCCCAGCCCAGGCCCGGATGCAGGTTCAGCTTGTTGCTCGACACGTTGCTGCAGCGCCCTTGCCGCCAGCCCCGGTGGCAGCCACTGCTGCACTTCATTGGCGGTTCCCAGCCACGGCCCATACCGGGCTTTGAACTCTGCCTTCGTCCGCTGGTATTCCTGATTCTTCTGCTGCGCCTGCTCTTTCGTGGCATTGCGCCCCAAAGGTGCGCTGTTCTCTTCATGCCTCTGCCGGTGCAGCGCCGGATTGAGAAGTTGCAGGCTCAGGATCAGCACCATGAACACCGCGCCCAGAATCTCCCGCGTCTTCCTTTGCGCCAGCCAGCGGTCGATCCAGGCAAAGATCGCCCTGACCAGCAGGATGTTGAAGGCGGCAAAGAGAGCCAGGCCCAGCGCCGTCCAGGCAAACAGTTCCGGCCGCGCTGCCGTGATTCCCACCAGGATACCCAGGCAACCCAGTCCGCCCAGGATCGTCGAGACATCCACCAGCCCGAAGACCACGTACAGCAGAAAATACGACCCAAACCGCACCGGAAAGCGCAGCAGGATGCCCAGATCGAACTGCTCCTGAAACGAGGCCAGCATCACCGGAATCATCTGCCAGGCAAAAAATACCGCCCAAAACAGGATCGGCAAATACTTCCACTGCTCACCGGAAGCCAGCAGAAATGCGGCCGCACCCGCGCCCACGCCAAACGCAAGTCCACCCACGGCATAAAAGACAAACGAGACGGTGCGCGCGCCCAGCTCCAACGCTCCCTTGTTGGATCGCAGCCCGTTGGTAAACATCTGCCAGCGCAGCCGGGCCAGCGCCGCATACTGCACCCGCGCCTGCGCGCCCAGCATTCCCCCGCCGGCATCGACTATGCCAGCCATGTCAGCTCCTGCGCCGGTTCCTGCTGCACGTCGGCTCCCACGATGGCCAGAAAAATCTCTTCCAGCGTCAGCCGTTGCCCCTGCTCGGCTCCCGGCAGTGTGCTGGCCACTCCCGCCCGCAGCTCCTCCAGCGAGCCATTGGCTACCAGCCGCCCCTGCGAGATGATGGCCACGTGGCTGCACAGCCGCTCCACAATCTCCAGCACATGCGTGGTGAGAAAGATAGTAGCCCCGCGATTGATCATCCCCTGCAGCATGGTCTTCAACATGCCTGCCGCAATCGCGTCCACGCCCTCGAACGGCTCGTCGAGAAACAGCACCTTGGGCCCGTGAATCACCGCTGCGGCCATGGCCAGCTTCTTCTGCATTCCGTGGGAGAAGTCGGTCACCAGCTTGCGGCTCTCATCGGCCAGTTGCATGAACTCCAACAGCTCATCCGTCCGCTGGTTGGTGGTCGCCTTGTCCAGCCCATACATGCGGCCCACAAAGCGCAGGTATTCGGGCGCCGTCAGCCGGCCCATCAGCGCCATGCCCTCCGGCACCACGCCGATCTGCCGCTTCAACTCCAGCGCCCCGGCCCCGAATGGCTGGCCCAGAATCTCAATGCTCCCCGCGCTCGGCTCCAGGAGGCCGGTCAACATTTTGATGGTGGTGGATTTGCCCGCTCCGTTCGGCCCCAGAAAGCCGAAGAACTGTCCCGGAGCCACGCTGAGCGTGACATCCTCCACGGCCGTCAGCGCGCCGAAGCGCCGCGTAAGCCCGTGGGTTTGAATCGCCGCAGTTTCCATGTGGAGCAAGGATAACAAGGATTGGGTTGCGAAACAAAGCGCCCAAGCTGGGTTGGCAAGCCAGGCCAAATCGACTAGATTTACCTGTGAGTGCCGAGAATGAAAGAAGGTCGCTGAGGTGAAAGGTAGATTGGCGGTTGGAATCTTCTGTTTGGTTGGGGTTTGTATTGGATGCCGTAGTCAAATCGCTCAACAGCCCAAGCCCCAGGACGCGCAAATCTCGAATAACAATAACTCTCTGCAGATTTACGCGGCGAAGAATGACGGCGAATCAAAGATATATGTGCAATCTCCTGGGGCAGGATCTGCGCACCGCCTGACGAATCGTAGGAGCGGATGGGAGACATTCCCTGCTCTATCTCGAAGCGGAACCGTTGTTGCGTATGCTTTGTCTGATGGAGAAGAGGCAAAATCGGAGGTTTGGGTCTCACGGATCGATGGCAGCCACGCACATCGAGTTTCAGCGCCTGAAGAAGATGCATTCATGCCTGCATTTGGCGCTGATGACCGGACACTACTTTATGCAAAGTCGCGCTTCACAGGCCACTACTCCCCAATTGCCCGGCCCAGGCGCCATGAATTCGACATAGTGAAGATTATCGTCGATCCTGACGACTCGGCTCCTGTCGCTGCTCCAACCGAATTGACCCAACAGCATTTCTTCGACCTACGCTCTCTTTCGGTGTCGCCCGATGGAGAGCGATTTCTGATAAGCACCTCCGGATATCCTATCGGATCGTTGATTGAGGAATTCGATATTGTCAAGCCTCTCCAGATCAAAGGAATCTTCCAACCGCATGTGCCCTCTGAGCCTTCTTTGGGAGCTTCGTTTGGACAAGCAGCCTATGTTGGTGACGGGATGCAAATCGTCTTTACAGCGGCGACAGAAGGGAAAGACGGAAACTACGACTATAGCGTCTACCAGATGAGCGACGTCACAGGCGGGGACCTCATCACGTTGGTGCAGCATTCCGGGATGATCGACGATTTGAACGTGAAAAATGATGGAAGTATTTTTATCTCGGCGGGTGGAAAGAGATATTTGGTAGATAAACAGGCGCATGTTCTTCGGTGAGACCTGCCTTGGCCTGTCAAGCTGCATGTTCCAGTCACCCTAACCCTGCTTTGCGTTCTCTTCCTCCGCCTCACCCAGCGGATCATTGTCCCGATCCGTGACCTCAGCCAAAGCAGCCAGCCGCGCCGCCAGCTCCTGCTTCCAGCATCCCTCCGGCGCACGCCAGCTCCAGTTGCCCGCGGCCACTGCAGGCGTATTCATCCGCGCCTCCGAGCCAAGCTCAAGCAGATCCTGCGCCGGAACCACCGCCAGTTGCGCCACACTCGCCTCCGTCGCTCGAATCAGCGGCCACACCGGCTTCTTGCCAACCGGCCCCACATAAGCCTCCACCGCGCTGCGCTCAATCTTGCTCGCCGCATTCCACCAGCCCTGCGTTGTGTCGTTGTCGTGCGTCCCGGTGTAGGCCACGGCGCCGGGAGTATACCGGTGGGGCAGGTGCAGATGCGCACCCTTGCCGCTGAATCCGAACTGAATCACCCTCATCCCCGGCATTTCCAGTTCCAGCCGCAGCGCATCCACCTCGGGCGTAATCAGCCCCAGGTCCTCGGCTACCAGCGGCAACGGTCCCAGCGCCGCCTCCAATGCGCGAAAAAGCTTCAGCCCCGGCGCCTTCACCCACTCGCCGTTGACCGCCGTCTCCTCGGCGGCCGGAATGGCCCAGAAGGCCTCGAAGCCGCGGAAGTGGTCCAGCCGCACAATGTCGTAAAGCGTGCAAGCCCGCCGAATCCGCTCAATCCACCAGTCGAACCCGCGCTCCGCAAGCACATCCCAGCGATACAGCGGATTTCCCCAGCGCTGCCCGGTAGGCGAAAAGTAATCGGGCGGCACGCCGGCGATGCGCACGGGCTGCAACTCCTCGTCCAGCTCAAACAGATCGGGATGCACCCACACGTCCGCCGAATCCATGTTGACGAAGATGGCCACATCGCCCAGAATCCGAATTTCACTCTTCGCGGCAGCCTCGCGGAGCTGGTTCCACTGCTGCGAGAAGGCAAACTGCAGCACCTGTTCCTGGGCCAGCGCACGCCCATGCTGCGCGGCGATTTTCGCAAGCGCCTCAGGATTGCGGCGGCGCACCGGCTCCGGCCAGGCCGTCCATGCGCCTGTATTGAACTGACGGCGCAGTTCGGCGTACAGAGCATAGTCCGCAAGCCAGCCCGCCTCAGCCCGGCAAAACTCTTCGAATTGGCCCCATTGCTCCGCAAGCTTGGGGTCATGATTCGGACCTGTCGGTCCGCGGTCGAGAAAATTCCCCGCCGCCTCATGGAGCAGCGGCAGCTTCCTCGCCTCAACCTCGTGGAAATCCACATTGCCGCCACGGCCGGCCAGCCCGCCGATCCGTTCGCCCTCAATCCAGCCCCAGTCGGAGAGAAATTCCAGGCTGATCAGGGTTGGATTGCCCGCAAAGGCCGACGAACCCGCATAGGGCGAGTTGCCGTAACCGGTAGGACACAGCGGCAAAACCTGCCAGACGTGCTGTTTGGCCTCCGCCAGAAAGGCCACAAACTCGTGAGCCGCAGGCCCCAGGTCGCCGATGCCTCCATACGAAGCAAGCGAGCTCAGGTGCAGCAGAACTCCGGACGAACGTTGAAATTCCATGGCTCCATTATCTCCGCCGGCGACCCAAAGTGCCGCAATCCAACAGGCAAAGCCGGCGTCCAAACGCAAAAGAAGGCCCGCCTCCTGATTTGGATGCGGGCCTTCTTGTGCCTCAGTTGGAATCTTCGCGGGTTACGCCCCAGGAATCTGCGGCCCCTGCTGCGCCTTGGCGTTGGTTCTGATGCGCTTGTTCTTCTTGTAGTCGTCCATGATGCCGCTCATGAAGACGCTGAAGGCTTCTGAACGGCGCTCGTCCAGAATCTGATCCTTGTATTGGTCGAAGTTCTTGGCAATTTCGTCCGCTGTAGGCACCTGTTTGTCCACCAGCTTGGCCACCACGCCGGTCCGCTGCGCGTTGATGGGTCCGCTGATGTTGCCCACGGAGAGGTCAAACAGTTGCGGAGCCACCTGCGCCACCTGGCCCAGGTCGGGCACTTGGCCGCTGGCGCCCACCAGGTCGCTGGTCTTGAGAGTCGCGCCCATCTCCTTGGCGGCCTTGGCCAGATCGTTCGAGTCCTTGGCCTTGTTGGCAAGCTCAGTGGTTTTCTGGCCCAGCAGCACCGGCAACTGCTGCTCGCGGTAATCCGCCAAAACGTGGCTTTTCCAGTCGTCAAAGCTCGGCGCGTGGGCCGGGGCGATGCCCGTAACCTGGAAGATCGCATAGCCCTCGCCGGTGGATGCCGGCTGCGGCGGGTCGCCCTGCTTGGACTGGAAGGCCTTCGCGATCATCTGCGAGCCGTCGGGCAGCGCGGCAATCACGCCCTGGCTGCCGACCGGCGGCGTGGTCACCACCTCCAGGTGGTGGGCCGCCGCGGTCTTCTCCAGGCCGTTCTTGAGCGCCTCAGAAGTCAGAGTCTGCGCATAGCTCGCCTCGGCCTGCGCCGCCTTTTCGCGAATCAGCGTGGCCTGAATCGTGGGCAAAACCTCGGCGAGCGACTCGGCGTGCGCCGCCTGGCGCTCTTCCACCTGCACGATGTGGTAGCCAAACTGGCTCTTCACGATCTTGATGTCGCCGATCTTTTGGCTGAAGAGGGCGGTGTCAAACTCCGGCACCATGGTGCCGCGGCGGGCAAAGGGAAGTTCGCCGCCGGTGTCCTTGCTGCCGGGATCGTCGGAGTTCTTCTTGGCCAGGTCGGCAAAGTTCGCCCCGCCCTGGATCTGCTTGAGAATCCCCTCGGCCTTGGCCTTGGCGGCCGCATCGGTCTTGGCGTCCGCGTCGGCGGCCACCTTGATCAGGATGTGCCGCGACCGCGCCTGCTCGGGAACCTCATACTCGGTCTGGTGCGCGTTGAAGTACTGCTGAATCTCCTGCTGCGTGGGCTGCGGTACGCCGCCCGGCAGTTGGTCGGGAGTAAAAGCAAAGTAGGTGATCTTGCGCTCTTCAGGAACTGCCGTGGCATAGCGCGCGGCATTGGTTTTGAAGAAGGCGGCGAGTTCGCTGTCAGAGGGATTGATGGTCTTGGCCAGTTCGTCGGCCGAGATCACCGCGTAGTCGAACTTGATCTTGATGTTGCCCTTGCGATAGTCGTCGCGGACTTCCTGGTCGCCCACGCTGACCCCGGCGGTGATCAGCGATTGCAGCCGCTGAATGACAATCTCCTGCCTGATCTCGTCTTCAAACTCCGGGACGGACAGGTTGAACTGATTAGCGACGAAGGCGGTGTACCTGTCGGTGCCGATGTACTGGCCGTTGGGGAAAAGAAACTCGCCAAACTGGCCCTTTTGCAGGAAGTGAATTACATCGTCGCCTGTGGCCTGGATGCCCAGCTTCTCCGCCTCGGCCAGCAGGATCTGCTTCTGCACCAGTTGCGGACCCACGCGCTGCTCAATCAGGTTCAGGATGACCGGATTGTCGGGGTAGTGTTGCCGCTGCATCTGTTGCCGGGCAAGCTTGTCCACCTCTTGCTGGCTCACCGTCACTCCAGAAGAGATAAAGCGGCTGTACCAATGGGGGTAAATCACGGCATAGGTATCGGCGGATGTAGCGCCCTGGCCGGTAAGCCCAGGGATAAGGTACACCACCATCGACACGGATGCCAGACCGATGATGACGACGAAAAATGCCTTGACGACGCGGCTGTCTCTCTGCAGGAAGCGAATCATGGATGGACTTGAACCTTCAACTCTCTACGCGCGGGCGTGGTGCGTGAGCCCTGAAGCTGGTCCGGCCCAAAAACGGGTTCGACCGCAAGGCCCGCATCTGCCACGAATGCGCAATTCTCGCGCGACGCGATTCTCTGTCATTATAGACGACACAGAACCGGGCTGGCCGGGCAGGTCAACGATCTGACCCTGACTGGCAAATGCCGGAAGAAGGTGGCTGAGGGGGCAGATTGCCGCTTTGATCGTTCCTTGCGTTGGAGCCGACATCACAATTCAGCGACGGCTGCAAGAGCGGCCTTGCGGAGAAAGCGCCTCATGCTCTGAAAGGTCCGCCCCGCCGCAAGCGCCGCGCCAAGAACAAGCGGGCACTCCGTCCACCGGAGTGCCCGCCGCTTGCTCGGTAAATTATTCGCCTCTTACCGCCAGTAGTAGTACCCGCCGCTCATGTAGTAGGGCCGGTAGTACACCGACGGATAGCCGTACGGATATCCATAGCCGCCGGCCATATACGGAGAACCGTACGGATAGCCGTTTGCAGGGTAGCCGCGCCGATACAGGCTCGGGCCGCCGCTATAAAGCCCCTGCGCCAGCCGTGCAGCTTCCTGCGCGTCCACAGGATTGACCGTAACCGGCGTATTCAGATGGAATGTGACCAGCGCTTCCGCTGGAATCCAAACTCCCGGTCCTGGAGAAGCCGCTGAAGCCGCCGTGCCTGCCGCCAGCCCCGCGCCAGCGCCAACGGCGCAACCAAAGCCGCGGCCCACAGCGCAGCCGATAATGGTGCCGATGATTCCGCCGCTAACAGCGCTGCCCACCGTCTGGCCGGCCTTATTCGGCCCCCTCACCTTGAACTGGTCGGTATCCAGAGGGTAGCTCTGCCCGCCCAGATCCAGCGAGGTAAGTTTGAGCGCCAGCTCCGGGCTTCCGCCCAGGTCTCCGGCCTTCTTGGCCTCGGTCACTACGCCGTGAACGGTTGCGCCCTTCGGAATCGCCAGCACGCCGCCATAGGCCACGTCACGAATCACGGTGAATTGCACCGGCTCGCCGTCCTTGGCCCTCTTGCTGTTCAAGGCTTCGCTGGTCCGCAACTGCAACAGGGTTCCCTGGGGGATGGTCACAGGACCCTTGGGCTCCGCATAGGCCTGCGCGGGAGGCCGCGTGCGGTAAACCTGAGGATTCGCCGGCGGATACTGAGACTGCGGATACTGAGGCTGTGGATACTGAGGCTGCGGAGGCGCATACTGCGGCCGCGCCGGCGGATAAGGCGCCTGAGCCTGAGGCGATCCGGGTGCGGGCATCGGTCCGTCCGTCGCAGAAGGAGGAGGCGGAATGGGCGCCATCGAGTCGTCGCCCTGGCTGTCGGCCATCTGCTGCGCGCCGGGGTCTGCGCGATTCGAGGCCTGCGCTGCCTGGGCGTCCTGCGGATTGCCGAGCTTCAAGTTGTTATTCACCTTGGACACGCCCGGCACACGGCCGGCGATCGACTCAGCCAGTTCGCTGGAGGCCTCGCTCGACACCGTTCCTGACAGCGTAACCTCGCCCTGGATGGTAGCGGCAGTAATCAGGTCGCTCTTGAGCGCTTTTGAGGCGTCGAGAGCGTGAACCACGTCCATTTCGATCTGTCCGTCCGAGCGCTGGCCGGCCGGCCGGGCCGCAACTGAGCCTGGGTCTGGGCTCGGAGCCTGGGCAAGCGCAATCACGCCGGTTAGAGCCACCAACCCACCCAACGCCAGAACCTGCGGGATCACTCTCTTCAGCATGGTCCGATTCATCTTCATATTTCTCCTCTGCCAATCGCGTTTCTTCCCGTCCCTGCTTGGATGCCAGACAGGTGGAAAAGACGCATCGCGGTGAAGCTCCCGATTCAATTCGTTAGACGGAGAATCGCGCGAGCCGTCATCGGTGGTAACCCCGCCGCCGGGAAAAAGTTCCGCTGCGCGCCGCGGAAAGTGCCCGCCGTTGAAAGAGCACGGCTCCGGCCGGTCCTTCATCGCTCCGGGCGCCTGGGCAGGTTCTAGTACTCTAACCGCATGATTGTGTAATGGCCGGAAAGTAGCGCCGGTCTCCTGACCGGCTGTAGCGCGGGCTTCCCAGCCCGCGCTCGCACCCCTCATAGCACCATTTCATCCGGTCGGAGACCTAGTGCTTTGCAGTGGCGCAGAGCATCAGCGTGGTGAACAGCAGGGGGAGATAGAGGACGCTGACCTTGAGCAGATCGCGCGCCAGCATGCGGCTCTCTGTCTCAGTAGGGGCGCGCAGGATCCCGGCAAAGCGGACGGTATAGGCCAGGTAGAAGAGGCCCAAAGCGGTAGCCAGCACGAGATAGGTGACGCCGGCCATGCCGAGCATCCAGGGGGCCAGGCTGACGGGGATCATGAGCACTGCGAAGAAGAGCGCCTGGGCCACGGTGGACCAGCCGTCGGGCTGGACGACGGGCAACATGCGAATGCCGGCGCGGGCGTAATCGTCGCGATAGAGCCAGGCGATGGCCATGAAGTGAGGGAACTGCCAGACAAAGAGAATGGCGAACAGGGCCACGCCCTGCCACTCGATGCGTCCGCGGGCCGCGGTCCAGCCCAGCAAGGGGCCCATGGCGCCGGGGAATGCGCCGATGAAGGTGGCCATGGTGGTGAAGCGCTTGAGCGGCGTGTAAATGGCCACGTAGGTAAAGGCCGTGAGCAGCGCCAGGGCTACGGTGAGCAAATTAGTGTGCAGCGCCAGCCACACGGCGCCCAGGCCGAGAGCGCCAAGGCCCGCCACGATTCCCTGAGTGAGGGAAAATCGTCCGGCAGCCAGCGGCCGATTGGCGGTACGGATCATGCGTGCGTCGGTCTTGCGCTCCAGGGCCTCGTTGAGCGCGCCGGCTCCGGCGGAAACCAGGCCGATGCCGAGCAGCGTGTCCAGCAAGCCGCGTTGCAGGCTCGAGATTCCCGACAACATCGACCCCAGATAAAAGCCGCCCCATCCGGTGACCAGCACCAAGGCGACCACCTTGACCTTGAACAATTCGCGGAGGTCGTGAATGAGCGTTGCGGTTGCTCCGGGGCTGGGAGCGTGGATATGACCGTGGGCCAAACCCGGACCCAGCCCGGCATTCTCAGCCGAAGGCGCTACGAGGTCTGCCGGAACTGCGGCCTGGGAGACGGGAGTCATCTAGTAAGTATGAAAACCTCGGTAGGAACCCGGAGCGAGTGGCGGCCGGGAGGCTGTACTGATGATAGCAAGCGGGGTAGTTAGGCGTGGCTCAAGCGGCGAGACTCACCGTCCGTTCTTCGGCTGCGAGAGGAATGGATTCTCGATTAGGACTCCGGCTATGCGTTGACTTGGATTCAGATCTTCGGAGAGAATCCGCGTCGCGCCGGCCTTGATCGCAGCGGCAACAATCAGCGCGTCCCAGAAGCCGATCCTGGCCTCATCCTCGATACGAAAGGCCTGTTTGATCTCCTCCGGGGTTGTAATAACGCACCAGCGCGCATACCGCGCCAGAATCAATCGAGCTTTCTCCTTTGACAGCGGAGAAGCCAACTTTCGCGTCACATTAACGTAGAATTCCTGCAAGACCTGCATGCTCAAGGCGCCAGTGCGCTGTTGCCACAGGTTTAGCAAGACATGCTGCGCTGTCTGTTGCTTCCTTCCTGCATCGATGTCGTAGGCATAGACCAGGACATTTGTATCGATGAACACCTTAGCGTTCATGGAGCGAGTCACGGTCCAGCTTATGAGTTCCGCCCAGGTGGAGTCCTTCCTCCATCAGAGCCAAAGCTCCCTTCATATCCCGCTCGTAATCATCCTCCGAGTTGGCAAGCTGCTCTAGCTGGCTGGTCAGCAGCCCGCTGATGGAGGTGGAACGCTGGGCGGCAAGCACGCGCGCCTTCTGAATCGTCTGCTGGCTCAGGCGCAGAGTGATGTTTTGCTTTTTGTCGAGTGAGGGCTTGGCAAGCGTAGGCATATTGAAGCGGCCTCCCGTACACGTGTAATACGTGTAGCACGTTTTACACGTGATTGCAACCTGATTGGAATTCTTGGGCGCTTACCGTTAGCTCAGACGGGCGGCCTGGAGGATCGCATCCACGGCTTCCTCCGGCGTGAGGGCATCGACTGCAATCGAAACATGAGCGGTGCGATAGAGCGGGAGGCGGCGCTGGTAGCGGTTGGCCAGGTTGGCCTGGTCGGCGAGGATGGGCCGGATGTGTTCCGTGCCGCTGCATCGGGCCAGAGTGGTGGCGAGTTCGACCTCAAGGTGGACGAGGATCGTGCCGGGGGCGGTGAGGAGCAGCTCCCGGGTGGCTGGGTGCTCGATTGCGCCTCCGCCCAGGGCCAGAACCTGAGCATCGCCAGCCGCGTGCAGGCGGGCGATTGTCGCGTGCTCGCGGTCGCGAAATGCAGCTTCGCCGTGGCGAGCGAAGAGTTCGACGATGGGAACGCCAGCTTCAGCCTCGATGACATCGTCCACATCGATAAAGCTCCAGCCCAGGCGGCGGGCGACGAGCGGCCCGACGGTGCTTTTGCCCGAGCCCATGAAGCCTGTGAGGACGATGCGTCGTGGCCGGGTTGCGGCGGCGAATTGGGTCGGTTCGCTCATATACATGTGTCAGGGCAAAAACTCACAGCTTCCGGAAAAACTCATGTCGGGCTGGCAGAAGTGTCAGGGCACGACTTCAGTCGTGCCGAAATGGCTGCAAAATGAAGATCGGGCTTTAGCCCCTGAGGGACGCCTCCCGAGCGCCTAGCTTCAAGTCCGCCCTTTTTCCAGCCTGTAAAGCCCACGACGGATCTTGCAATGTTCATCTACCAACAGTATAGGCAAGCGGAGTTACAAGCCTGCGACCGGTCAGGCCAAAGCATCAACCCAGCGCAATCACCACCGCTCCTGCGGTGATGAGCACCCCGCCGGCAATGGCCGGCGGGGTGAGCTTTTCTCCCAGCAGCAGCCAGGCAAACACGATGACCAGCGGGACGCTGAGCTTATCCAGCGGAGCCACGCGCGAGGCTGGTCCCAACTGCAGGGCGCGGAAGTAGCACAGCCAGGAGAGTCCCGTGGCCAGGCCGCTCAGCGTGAGAAAGAGCAAGGTGCGTCGGTCGAGCGCGCGAATTTCGCCGAGCAGGCTCATGCCGGGCCTGCTCAGCGCCAGCGCAATGCCCCAGGCAAAGACGACCACCACGCTGGTGCGCAGGGCGGTGGCCAGGTTCGAGTCCACATGCGCCACGCCCACCTTGGCCAATAGCGCGGTAGCGGCGGCAAAGACCGCGGAAAGCAGTGCCCATCCAATCCAACTCATGGGGATTATGGTACGCGGCTGGTGCGCTGGCCGTACTCCTCTAAACTTGAATTCATGCAGACTGGCCGCGCCAGCAAGACCGCTCTCGGTGTGGCCATTCGCCGCGCCGCGCATCAATTGATGGACCATCCGCCGGTCCTCGACGATCCAATAGCAGTCCGCCTGGTCGGGTCCGCCCATCCCCGCCAGATGGAGCGCGCCAGTCACCGCGTCGCCCGCGACTTTCGCGCCTTCATGGCCGTGCGCAGCCGCTATGTTGAAGACCAACTTGCCGAAGCAGTAGCGCAGGGCGTAAGCCAGTACGTGGTTCTCGGCGCCGGGCTCGACACCTTTGCCTATCGCAATCCATTTCCCACGCTGCACGTCTTCGAAGTCGATTTTCCCGCCACCCAGCAGTGGAAGCAGTCCATGCTCGCCGAAGCCCAGATCGCGCTGCCCGCCAATCTCACCTTCGTGCCTCTGGACTTTGAGCATCACACGTTGGCCGGGGAGCTGGCCGAGGCGGGCTTCAATTCGCGAGAGCCCGCATTCTTCGGCTGGCTGGGAGTAGTGCCTTACCTGACGATCGCGGCCTTTCGCGCCACCCTGAGCACAATAGCCCAACTCCCGCAGGGCAGCGCCGTAGGCTTCGACTACGGCCTCTCGCCGCAGACGCTCAGCCCCGTCGGCCGCACCGCCTTCGACGCGCTGGCTGCCCGTGTCGCCGCCGCCGGAGAGCCGTTCCAACTGTTCTTTACGCCGGAATCGATGGAAGCCGAACTCCGCAACGCCGGCTTTCACCGCATCGAGCAGTTGGATTACGAGCAACTCAGCCAGCGCTACTTCAACAATCGCGCCGACGGCCTGAAGCTCTCCCCCGTGAAGCTGGCCATGCTGGTCACCGCCTGGGTGTAATTCGGGGGAATGGTGCATTCTCCCAATGAGCGACGACACGCCCGCAACCCGCTGCGCCAGACTGCATCGGGGCTCGAAACCTGCGTTGGCCTGTTAGCGTCAGCTCAAAACCGGTTCCCGGTTGTCGGCTGCTGTCCGCCACGAGATATCATCCGGCGACAGCACCAGAGAAGTGAATTGCAATCAATGCAGCCCATTGGATCCAGATGAGCTACGATGATCACAATCGCCCATGAGATTCTTAAGAGCCCTGTTTATAGTCCTTGCATTGCCTCGCCCGATTTGTGGGGCATCGACTCCACCGCCTGTCGATTTTGAGATGCCGGCTTCGGGAAAGGTCGTGGTTCCCGCGAAAGGCGGCGTTGAATTTGACGCCATGCTCAACGGACAGGGGCCATTCCGATTGATCTTCGACTCAGGCGCGTCGATGAACGCTCTGTGCCCCGCAATTGCAAAACAGCTTGGACTGCGCCCGGAGGGCCCTGTCATCCAAGCTACCGGCGCCGGCAGCGGTTCGACCGCAACGCAAGCAGCCAATGTCGCTTTAGTACGCATCGGCGATCTTGTTCTGCACGATCAGGCGTTCCTTATCCTGCCCCTGTCATGGGGTGACCGTCCCGGGCCCGTGGGTGAAGTTAGCTACGAGCTGATGAAGAGACTTGTCGTCACGGTAGATTATGAGCGCGAACACCTTTCGTTCAGCCTGCCGCTTTCGTTTACCTACTCCGGACATGGCGTGAAGGTTCCGATGGAACCGCCGTTCCCCTTGATGCAAGTCCGCGCGAGCATCAATGCAGCGAGCGGCGTTTTTCGCATTGACACAGGCGCCGAGGACAGCTTGACCGTGGAACAGAGGTTTGTGAGCCAGCACGATCTGGTCAAGCAACTGTCGCCGCGTTATCACGGATACTCCGGGTCAGGCGTAGGCGGCGCCGAGCCAACGTCCTACTACGGACGCGTGGAGACACTGCGCATCGGGGAGGCCGAAGTGAACCACGTGATTGCCTTCCTTTGCGACGGGCAGGCTATATCGGATGACAACGCAGGCAATATCGGGACTCGAATTCTTCGCCAGTTCAACATTACATTTGATGTCCCGCACGGCGTGCTCTATTTTGAAAAGAATTCCAACTGGGGAAAGCCTGAAGTCTTCAATCGGGCGGGCATTGTCGTTGACTCGATCCAGCAAGACCAAAAAGTAATGAATGTACTTCCGGGGAGTCCTGCCGAGATTGCCGGGGTTGTCGTCGGCGATATCATCATGAGGATTGACGGACGTGCGCCGAATGACAATCCGCTTCAACAAGACGATCCTGCTTTTCTGCAGCCGGTGGGAACGGTGGTACACCTCACTATCCAGCACGGAGACAAGATACGGAAGATTGATGTGACGCTGCAGGACCTTCTTTAGCTACGCCGGCTTAAGATGCTTTCGCGGCAGAGCCTATGCCTGGTTCGGCTAGGCGAATGTCGGAATCATTGCAATTGACGAATCACGCGGAGTCCCGTGGGCTCGCCTCAGTTGGTGCATAATCGCCGTAGCTTTAATCGAGCCTCTGTGATGCAGATTTCGGGATTCCGGCATCTCACTGGCCAACCGGAAACTACACAGCCACCAATCGGCGTCCCGGCTGCGCCTCCGCGTTAAGATGAGTTATGCGCTTGCCCGTCATTCTACCGGCTGCTTTTGCCCTCTTCGGTGTGACCGGCTGCGGCTACCACACGCTGGGCGCGGCCACCCACCTTCCGCCCGATATGCATACGCTCTCCGTGCCCGTGTTCACCACGCGTACTGAGGCGTATCACTCCGAGACGGTGTTGACCGATGCGGTGATCCGCGAGTTTGCCACCCGCACCCGGTTCCGCGTGACGCCGGACGCGAACCCGGACGCCGACGCCGTGCTCCACGGGACGATTCTCAAAGAGACATCGGCGCCGCTGACTTACAACTCCTCGACGCAGCAGTCGTCCAGCTTCCTCATTACCATGGAGGTTTCAGTCACTCTGACCGGGCGGGACGGCAAGATCCTCTACGAGAACAAGGACTACGTCTTTCGGCAGCAGTACCAGGCCACCACCGACCTGGCGGACTTCATTCAGGAGAACCCGGCGGCCATGCAGCGGCTCAGCCGCGATTTTGCGCGCGCGCTGGTGGCCGATGTGCTGGAAGGGTTCTAAGGTCCCGCGGCCAGAGCGAATTTGCGGTAGTTCCGGTCCGGTTTTGCACGTGCTCCGTCCCTTTTGGTCTGGCCTCGCCTTCCATGGAACGGTATTCTGGAGCTGCATGGTCAATGCACTCATATCCCGGAGTCTGCCCCTTTGACGGCCGGGCGCTGGGGCGCGGGGTTTGCCGCCGTGGGCCGCTTTGTGGCGGAGATTGAGGCTGCCGCAGCTGGCAGCGGCCCGCTTCGGCCGGGCTATGTGCTGGTGGGCGACGAGGCATTTCTCCAGGATCGCTGCCGCAGTGCCGTGCTGAAGGGCTTCGTGCCCGCTGACCTCAGGGATTTTTGCCTGTCGGAATTTGATCTGGCCGGGACTTCGATCTTTGAGGTCCTTGACCGGGCGCAGACGCCTTCGCTCATGGCGCCCTTCCAGGTGATTTTTGTGCGCGGCGTGAAACAGCTCTACACCCGTGGCGCCAAGAAGGACGAGTTTGCCGCGCTGGATCGCTACTTCCGTTCGCCAAACCCGCAGGCGCTGCTGATCTTTGTGGCTGATTTTGTGCGTATCCCCTCCGACGCGCGGCGCATGGAGTTGGACGACAAAAATCGTTTCGAGCGCCTGACCGAGACCTTGGGGGACCACTGCGGCATGGTCGAGCTGGCGCGGGTGAACGAGGAAGACGCGATGCGCTGGAGCGTGACCACCGCGCAGCAGGCCGGCGTCCGCGTGGACCCCGATGCGGCCCGCGAACTGGTGGATGCGCTGGGCGCGGATATGATGCTCATCTCCTCAGAGCTGGAAAAGCTGCTGCTCTATACGCTGGGCCGCGGACGGATCACCCTGGGCGACGTGGAGACCATGGTGCTGGCCGCAAAGCAGCGCTCGCTTTATGAGTTGACTGACGCCATCAGCGCCCGCGACCGTGCCCGTGCCCTGGCCCTGCTGCACGGGCTGCTGAACAGTTCCGAGGCCGGCGAGGACGCGGCCATCGGTCATCTTTATATGCTCGCCCGGACCTTCCGCCAGATGCTGGTCATTCTGGAGAAGAACGTGCGCGACTCGCGCGCCATCTGGCAGGCGTTGTGGCAGGGATTCCGCATGCCGCCGTTTGCCGCCGACGACCTGATCCGCCAGGCAAGGCGCTACAAGAGCCGCCGCGACCTGACCAGGGCGCTCAAGCTGATTGCCCGCGCCGATCTGGAATTGCGCTCGTCCCCCCCGGACAAGCGGCTGGTGCTGGAGCGGCTGGTCTACGAGCTGGCTTCTGAGCCCAAACCCCCTGCGCCCGCATGGGCCTCGGCGCAGTTGTCCTTCGAGGGTTAGGACCAGCGCGTTCTCTGTCCCTACCTTTTCCCGTTCTCGTTCAGCCAGACGGCAAATTGCGCGTCTTCTTTCTGAATATGGGTTTTGAACCAATCGCGCAAGAAGATCACCGTGTGCTCGTTCAGCTTGAAGCCGCCCCGGTTGAAACGGGCCAGCAGCGCTTCCAACTGCTCAAGCAGGTACTGGTGCTTGAAAACATGAAGAGCCAGCCCAGGGTATTGGTTGGCCGCCATCAGCGATTCTTCCGATGAGAAGTGGGCGCGGGTGACCTCCACCACTTTGCGCAGAAGCGGGCCGGTCAGGCCTTGCTGATTGTCGATCACCACCGCTTCATGAAGTTCGTTGATGGCCAGCGCCAACTCCCGGTGTTCACGATCCATGGATTCAACGCCGACGCTCAACTCGCCGCTCCAGTTCAACAATTCCGCTGCTGCCAATTCCATAGCCGTCTCCTGCTGAAGGTTATTGGACAATTGCGCCATTTAGCAAGGCCGAATCTGCTCTACCGCACGCCATGCATATTCAGCCACAGCCCATACTTCAGGTCGTCCTCTTGAATGTGATCGGTGTGCCAATCGTTCAGGAAGCTCAGTGATTGACCGTCCAGCGTCACGGTGCCCTCTCTACAGTCGTTGAGAACCGACTCCAATTGCTCCATCATATGTTGGTGATGGAGGCGGTGCCGGGCTGTGCCTGGGTACCGCGTGGCCGCCATCATTCCCTCTTCGAGAGCGAAATGCGTCAGCGTGAAGTCCGCCAGCTTGCGCAGAAGCTCCCCGTTGCGGGTTCGATCCTGATTGCCCAACACCGCTGCCTGAAGTTCGTTGATGGCATCCGTCAGTTGCCGGTGATCGCAATCCAACAGTCTGACGCCTACACTTGTTTCAGCGTATTCGGTCGCTAGTTCCATGCCGCCCTCCTTTAGAATTTTATCCGGCGCCGCATTCAGAGTTCAGAAGGGGAAAAAGCATTGCAACGATTCTTGCATGCAGCCGTCCCGCCTCTGCGTGCAGCAGCGGCAAGCGGATCGATGCGCGCAGTGCTGCTTTCAGCGCACCCCGTGCTCATTCAGCCAGGGGCCATACTCATGGTCCGTTTTCTGAATGTGGTTGGTGAGCCAGTCGCGCAGGAAGTTCATCAGTTGAAGGTTCACCGTGACTTCGCCGCGCTCGTGGCGCGCGGCGAAATCCTCGACCTGTTTGATCAGATCCCGATGCTTGATCTTGTGGTCGGCCAACCCTGGATACTTTGCGGCCGTCATCATCGCCTCTTCGTCCTTGAAGTGGGTATGCGTGTACGCCACCAGCTTCTTCAGCAGAGGGCCGGTCAAGCTTTGCGCCTGGCCTTTCAACATCGCCGCGTGAAGGTCGTTGAGGAGTCCAAACAGTACCGTATGCTGACTGTCGAGGGGCTTGACCCCAACCGAATACTTGCTGTTCCACGTCAAAAGCGCCATGCGTTCCCTCCCTGCCGGAAGACTCCGACAAGGGAGTTATCGGCCAGGGCGCAGGGAAGTTGAATGAGAGTTCCGGCTGCGCTGCGAACAGGCTCCCGTACTGTGACCGCATGATTGTGGAATGGCCGGAAAGTAGCGCCGGCCTCCTAGCCGGCTGTAGCGCGGGCTTCCCAGCCCGCGCTCGCACCCCTCATAGCACCATTTCATCCGGTCAGAGACCTAGTTCTTTGGCTGTATGAAAATGTTCCTTTTGGAAATGTAGCGCCGGCCTCCTGGCCGGCTGTAGCGTGGGCCTCCCGGCCCACGTTCGTTCATTGGATAGAACATCTTCATCCGGTCAGAGCCCTAGTAGACGCCGTGCTCATTCAGCCACGGGCCGTACTGCCGGTCCGGGCCCTCGATATGCTCGATGTATCCGCTGCGCAGGGAGCAGAGCAACTGCCGCATCGGCACTGCTTCTCCGTATTGCACGCGATGGGCCGCCTGCATCATCTGCGCCAACATGCTGTGGTGCTCGGCGCGGTGGTCGGCCAGGCCGGGAAACCCGCTCTGCTCCATCAGTTGCTCTTCGCTCCAGAAGTGCATCCGCGTGAACTCGATCAGCCGGTCCAGCAACGCGCAGATCTCTTCCCGCCCGCGGCCGCGCACCACCGTCTGGCGCAGTTCGTTCATCGTATCCATCAGGATGCCGTGCTGATCGTCCATCGCTCGAACGTTGATGGTGCAGGCGTGGTTCCAGGTTAGAAGGGTCACATGAGTCTCCACAAATCACTAATGGAGATATCGGTCGTTCCCGGCCACGCGTTACTGGTAACTTGCATGCCTGGGGTTACCAAAGTTTTACCGGACGGGAGATGCCGCCTATTCCAGGATGACCTCGGGATCGCCCGCTGATCCTGCCTGATGGCCGCGCGTGGTGAGGGTGATGGCCGCGGTCAGAATCAGCGCGCCGCCCGCCCAGGCGTAGGGGCCCAGGTGTTCGCCGAGCAACTGCACGCCCAGCCAGGAGCCGAGGGCCGGTTCAATGTTCAGGAAGACGCCGGCGCGCGAGGCCGGCACATGGTGGATGCCCCAGTTCCAAAGCAGCGTGGTCGTGGCTGTACAAAGCAGTCCGCTGATGGCCAGCGCTGCCCAGGCGGTGGGGCTTATGTGCGCGAAGGGCAGCGGCTGGAACTGATGGTGGGTAATGGGACGCAACAGCGGCTTCAGCAGCCATGGGCCGAGGATCAGCACGGCCAGCATCGCCGTTCCGCTGAGAATGGTGTAGGCGGTCACCACCGGCGGGCTGTGCGTCTCCATCAGCTTCTTCGACAGCAGAATCCAGGCCAGCGCGGTGATGAGCGAGGCGACGACCAGCAGGTCGCCCACCAGCGAGGGCTGGCCGCGCGTGACCGTGCCCCGGCTGCCACCCAGGACGATCAGCGCCGCGCCCACCGTGGAACCGGTCAAGGCCAGCCAGCCGAGCCAGTCCAGCCGTTCCTCATGGGACCCCTTGGCGGCAAACAGCGCGGCCGCGGCGGCCAGCAGCACCGGCATGGCGCCCACCATCAGCGAGGCGTGGCTCACGGTGGTCAGCGCCAGGCCGTGGAACTGGAGCAGAAACTGGATGGGAATGCCGAAGGCGGCGGAGAGCAGCAACAGGCGAAGCTCGCCGCCGGTGAGGCGAAACCGGCGCCAATTCATCAGCACCACCGGCAACATGCCCAGGGAGGCAAACAGAAAGCGGTAGAGCACCATGTGCTCCACGCTCATCTCGTTCAGCGCCAGCCTGCCAAAGTAGAAGCCCGTGCCCCACAGGCACCCGGCCAGCGCGCAGGCGCCGTAGCCCAGCAAACTGAGGCGTCGGCTAACGATTGAGTGCTTTGCCATCCCATCTTTAATGTCGCACATGCATGAGCGAGTCTGAAAACAACCAAGACCTGGCCGCCGTGGCCAGAAAATGCCCGCTCCAACTGTGTGATGTCCTCCGCGAGATCCGATTCCTCGAAGATTCGAGATTCAACCCAGAAGTTGGCTGATCTAGTCCCGAAACCGCGTGATTGTGTAATGTCAGGAACGTAGCGCCGTCAGGAACGTAGCGCCGGTCTCCAGACCGGCTGTCGTGCGGGCGTCCACGCCCGCACCTGTTCAGGGGAAATTACAAAATCATACGGTCTACACACTAGCAGCAATGACGAGGGAAACGGCCGCGTTCGCCGACCTCAGC
>Ga0182013_10003095_pt1 | contig 21114 bp, 20 predicted proteins | sample 612S2MmetaG_FD_120487 | JGI IMG/M metagenome (GOLD analysis project Ga0182013, IMG submission 120487) | Permafrost microbial communities from Stordalen Mire, Sweden - 612S2M metaG | ecosystem: Environmental > Terrestrial > Soil > Wetlands > Permafrost | place: Sweden: Stordalen | collected... | reverse complement strand
TGTCAATCCGCCCGAGGCGTCCGTCCCTAATCGTCCCCGCCCAGGAAATCCTGGTGGAACTCTCGCTCTTCGCCCGGCTCCAGCGGGTCCTCATCCTCGGCGGGGCGCGTGGGATCAGGCACGGCGAAGCCGGAAGGCATGTTGAGGTCCAGAAGGCCGGCCGCCTTCATCTCGGCCGCACCCGGCAGATCGGCCAGGCTGGCCAGGCCATAGTGCTCCAAGAAGACGTCGGTGGTGCCGTAGGTCACCGGCCGGCCGGGCGTGCGCCGGCGGCCGCGCAGCCGCACCAGACCCAGCTCCAGAAGGGCGTCCAGTGAGCCGCGGCTGGTCTGCACCCCGCGGATCATCTCCATTTCGGCCCGGGTGACCGGCTGGTGATAGGCGATGATGGCCAGGATTTCCTGCGCGGCGCGCGACAGGCGGCGCGGCTCGGCGCGCTCCTCGGTCATCAGATAGTCGAGGTCGGCCGCGGTCTGGAACCTCCAGCCGCCGGCCACGGAGGCCAGCTCCACGCCTCGCCCCTCGTAGCGTCCGCGCAGGGCCTCCAGCGCGCCTTCCACATCGGCGTCCTGCGGCAGCCGGCGCGCCAGGTCAGCCAGACTGAGCGGCTCGGCCGCGGCGAACAGCAGGGCCTCGATCGCCCGTTCGGTCGAGCTCATGCCTCCGCCTCCAACCTCAGGCGGGAGCGCAGATAAAGTTCGGAGAAGGCCTCAAGCTGGCGGGCCTCCAAAGCGCCTTCCTTGACCAGCTCTAGGCTGGCCGAGAGGGTCGAGGCCAGATACGACGCCCGGCTGGGCTCGCCCTCCCCTTTCGGCGTGGGCGCAAGGCCCGCGAGCGGTCGCCAGCCCCTCAGGTCCTGCATGATGCCCCGCAGCCGCGTGCGCGCATCCTCCAGGGCGTATGCCTGGGCAGGGATCGGCCGGTAGCGCCTGGTCTCCTGCTCGCGCCTTTGGTCGGCGTAGGCGCGCATCAGGCCGTACAGATCGCCTTCCAGGCTGCGCGAGGAGACAATGCGCACCGCTTCGGGATCGCCGCGGGTAAACACATTGCGGCCGAGCTGCGGCCTGTTCGCCAGGGCCTCCATCGCGCGCCGCACGGCGTCCAGCTTGGCCAAGCGGAAGGCCAGAGCCTTGGCGGCCTCCTCCGCCGGCGGCTCCTCGGGCGCCGCTTGGGCCTTCCTCGGCAGGAGCAGGCGCGATTTGAGATAGGTCAGCCAGGCGGCCATCACCAGATAGTCGGCGGCCAGGGCGAACCTGTGCCGGCGGGCGATTTGCACGAAGGCCAGGTACTGCTCGGCCAGCTTGGTGATCGACAGCTTGAGCAGGTCGACCTTCTGGCTGCGGGCCAGGGCTAGAAGCACATGCAACGGCCCTTCGTATCCCTCCAGGTCCACGATCAAGGCGTCGCCGTCTTCGGCGGCGACGCCAGCGGCGGCGAAGTCGAAGCGCTGCTGGAAGGGCTCGCCGGTCACGTCAGCCGTCCCGCAAGACCCAGGGCGTCCAGGCGCGCTTCGGCGGCTTGCGCGTCGAACGGCTGCGCACGGCGCGTGACGGCTCTCGCCGCCGCGGCCCGCTCTGCGGCGCGGCCGGCCAAGGTCCCTGTCCCTTCGGCCACCGCGATCATTTCCGCCATGTCGCCGTTGCAGTGCAGGACCACATCACAGCCCGCCTCCAAGGCGCGGCGCGCACGGGCGTCGAAATCCCCGCCCAAAGCCTTCATCGACAGGTCGTCGCTCATCAGAAGACCATCAAAGCCGATTCCGCCGCGAATGACCGTCGCAATCGCGCGGTGGGACAAGGTCACGCAGTCGTGCGGGTCGATATCGGTGAAGGTCACGTGGGCGGTCATGGCCATGGGCGCATCGGCCAAGGCGCGAAACGGCTGAAAATCGGTCTGCTCCAGCACAGCCAGCGGCGTAGCCACGATGGGCAGCTCCAGGTGGCTGTCGGCCCGCGCGCGACCATGGCCGGGAATGTGCTTGATCACCGGCGCCACGCCCCCCGCAAGCAGGCCATCCAGCGCCGCGCGGCCCAGCATGGAAACCTCCGGCGGCGCGGCGCCAAACGCGCGGTCGCCGATCACGCCGTGACCCTCGGGCAGACGCAGATCCAGGCAGGGCGCGCAGTCGGCGTCGAAGCCGAGCTGCGCCAGCTCATGGGCGATCAGCCGGTGGTTCAGCCACACCGCCTCGGCCGCGCCCAGCGGATCCGAGGCAAAGAGGGCGCCGAAGGCCTCTGCGGGCCGGCGCAGGCGCGCCAACGGCGGTTTAAGCCGCTGCACCCGGCCGCCTTCCTGGTCCACGAACACCAGGGCGTTCGCATCGCCCGCCGCCGCGCGCAGATTCTCGATGAGGGACCGCGTCTGGTTCGCGTCCGCGATATTGCGCGCGAAAAGGATGAAACCCCACGGCCGGACCTGCGCAAAGAAGGCGCGCTCGCCCGGGGTTAGACTGAGGCCGGAACAGCCGAAGATGGCGGCCAGATGGCTCAAGCCGTCCGCCTTCCTACTTCACGATGCAGGAGCGATTGGCGGCTTTTAGCTTGGCGCAGAAGGCCTGGGCGCCGGTCTTGGAGGCAAAGCCGGTCACCACGGCCCGGTAGAGGGTCTTGCCGTCCCTGGCCACCGGCTCGAAGTGCTGGCCCTTGCCCGTCATGTCGGCCGGGAACACGGTCGCCAGGGCATTCCAGCCTTTCTCGGCCAGGTCCTGGGAAGAGTAGGCGCCGATCTGCACCGAGGTCCCGGTTCCGGCCGCCGCGGCCGGCGCCGAAGCTTTAACCGCCGCGGGCGGGCGCTTGACCGGCGGCGGGGGAGCGGAAGCGGCGGCGGTGTTCTTATCGATCAAAGCGCCAATCTCATCCTTGGGCTGGGCGGTCTTGGCCGGAACTGCAGGAGACCGAGCAGCGGGAGCCAGGGCGGTGGGGGTGGGGGCCGGCGCGGGCTTGGCCGAGACCGCCGCGGTTGGACGCGGCTGCGGCTGCTCGGGCGGAGCGGTGAAGGCGGGCGGCGACGGGGCGGCGGGAGCCGTTTCGGTCTTATAGATCTGCAGGCCGGTGGCCTCGTCGCTGGGTTGAGCGCCGGCCGGCGGCGGGGTTTTTATCTGAGCCACGGGCGCGCCCACGGCGGCCGGTTCCTGCCCGGCGCCACGGATGCCCGAGCGGTAGAACAGCACGATGGCGCCGATCAGCAGCACCAGAATGACCAGGCTCACCACCAAGGTTGTGGGAAACCCGCCGCCCCCGCCGCCGGGCGACTGCCGTGCGTCGAACGCCAGCGGCGCGTCGGTCTGCGGCGAATAGGCGCCGCGTTCGTGGTCGGACATGGCAGGACTCCGGCGCATCAGCGCGAAAGAAGGCGCACTGATTCGCACCCATTTTAGTCCATTGCGCGGCAAGCTCCGAGAAGGACCGACAAGAGTAGAGCCGGCGCTCAGCTATTCCACAAGTCGAGGTTGAAAAGCTTACGATGTTCCTCAATGGCGAAACGGTCGGTCATGCCGGCGATGTAGTCGCACACCACATGGGCCCGCCCCGCCTGGCTGTCCTGCGCCCTGACCTGATCGGCCCAACCGGTTGGCAGAACATCGGGTTCGTGCAGAAACAGCTCGAACATCTCGCGCAGTACGCGCCTGGCCTGACTGCGGGTGCGGTTGACGCGGTAGTGGCGGTACATGCGCGTGTGCAGGAACTCGCGAAGGGCGCCCAAATCCTCGGCCATCTCGGCGGAGAAGGCCACGAGAGGCTTGCCCAAGGCGCGCACGGCCTGGGGCGAATCCAGCCCGCTGGACGCGGCGCGCTGCAATGTCGTGGCCATCACGTCGTCGACCATGGCGCCGATCATGCGGCGCACGGCCTCCAGCCGCAGCAGTCGCGCCTCCAGTCCGGGATAATCGCTCCGCGCCGAGCGGATCACCGGGCCGATCAAGGGGGTCTCGGCCAGCTCGTCCATGTCGAACAGGCCCGCCTGCACCCCGTCGTCCACGTCATGGTTGTTGTAGGCGATATCGTCGGCCAGAGCCGCGACCTGCGCCTCCGCCGAAGCCCAGCCGCCGGTCTCCAGCGGATAGTCGCGGTCGTACTCGGCCACCGCGCGCCAGGAGGGCCGATCCAGACGGTTGCTTACCGGGCCATTGTGCTTGACCACGCCCTCCAGGGTTTCCCAGGTCAGGTTCAGGCCCTGGAAGTTGGGATAGCGATGCTCCAGCTCGGTGACCACGCGGAAGGTCTGCACATTGTGATCGAAGCCGCCGTAAGCCTTCATGCATTCGTCGAGCTGGTCTTCCCCCGCGTGACCGAAGGGCGGATGGCCCAGGTCGTGGGCCAGGGCGATGGCTTCGGCCAGGTCGTCGTCCAGGCCGAGCGCATGGGCGATCGAGCGGGCGATCTGGGCCACTTCGAGGGAATGGGTCAGGCGCGTCCGGAAATGATCGCCCTCGTGGGCCACGAACACCTGGGTCTTTTCCTTCAGCCGTCGGAAAGCCGAGCAGTGGATGACGCGGTCGCGGTCGCGGGCGAAGGGCGTGCGCGAGCGGCTTTCCGCCTCGCTCCAACGCCGGCCGCGCGAACGGGCGGGGTCCGCCGCATAGGGCGCGGGCGGCGGCGGCTGGAAACGATAGGCCGGCATGCGGATCCTCTTGAGCGGTCCCTCTTTCGCCGGACCGCCATGGGCCTCATATAGAGGCTAGTCTTAACGGTCCAACGTCAACATGGGCGCCATGAGCGAAACCTTGATCGTCCATACCAAGAGCAAAAGCGCTCCGGTGAGCTTGTCGTCCGACGCCGCGCGCCGGTTGCTCAGCCTGTCCGCCCAGGAGGGCCGGCCGGTCATGCTGCGCGTAGCGGTGGAAGGCGGCGGCTGCTCGGGCTTCCAGTACCTGTTCGATCTGGTCGAGCGGGCCGAGGCTGACGACCTGAAGATCGAGCGCGACGGCGCCGCCGCCTTGGTCGACCCCGTGTCGCTTGAACTGCTCGCGGGCTCGGAGATCGATTTCGTCGACGAATTGGCCGGCGCCCAGTTCCGCGTGAAGAACCCCAACGCCCGCTCGAGCTGCGGCTGCGGCGTCAGCTTCTCGATCTAGACCCTGGCGCCTAGACTCTGGCGCCTAAACCCTGGCGAAGGTCATGCACGCCGCCAGGGCGGCGAACCAGGCGAAGGGCGCGCCCGCGGCGACCCATTGCAGGCCCTGGCTGCGCTTGTAGAACGCCACCCAGGCCCCAAACGGCGCGGCGATGCAGATGATCCACAGGCTGAGCATCAGGAAGAAGGCTATCCAGGCGATCGGCCGCTCCAGATTATACGGGTCTTCAAACACCATGGGCGACGCGATGGCGCCCACCGCGCCCACAGGCAGCATCACAAGGCAGGCGAAGGTGACCAGACCCAGGACCACCGCTTGCTGTCGTCTGGACATTCGACCGCTCCCCGCTTGAGGGACGCCCCTGGCCAGCCTAGCCTAACGCCAGCCTAGTCTTCGCGCCCCTTCCTACAACGCTTCCGCCCAACCCAAGGCCCCGTCAATGCGACTCGCCACCTGGAACGTAAATTCAATCAACGCGCGACTGCCCACGGTGTTGGACTGGTTCTCGCGCGTGCAGCCCGACGTAGCCTGCCTGCAGGAGATCAAGTGCATCGACGAGAAGTTTCCCCGCGAAGCCTTCGAGGCCCTTGGCTACAACGTGGAGGTGCATGGTCAGAAGACTTATAACGGCGTGGCCATGTTATCGAAGACGCCCTTGGAGGATGTGCGAAAGGGGCTGCCGGGCGACGACGGCGACGATCACGCCCGCTACATCGAGGCCGTGGTGTCCGGCCCAAGGCCGGTCCGCCTCGTGGGCATCTACCTGCCTAACGGCAATCCTGTGGGTACGGATAAGTTTGCCTACAAGCTGGCCTGGTTGGAGCGGCTGAAGCGCCATCTGATCGAGCTTTTGGCCTATGAAGAGCCGATGGCAGTGGCCGGCGACTACAATGTCATCCCCGAGCCGGACGACGCGGACGACCCGGCCGCCTGGACCGGCGACGCCCTGTTCCAGCCGCAAAGCCGCGCGGCCTTTCGCGGGTTGAAATGGCTGGGCCTGACGGACGCCTATATGCAGGCCGACGGGCGACCCGGCGGCTACACTTTCTGGGACTATCAGGCCGGCGCTTGGCCGCGAAACCACGGCATCCGCATCGATCACGTCCTGCTCTCACCCCAGGCGGCTGACCATCTGACAGGCGTGGAAATCCACCGCGACGAACGCGCGGCGGAAAAGCCCTCGGATCACGTTCCGGTCGTGGTCGAACTGACGCTATAACCAGCGCCTATTGGCTCTCGGCGGCCATCTTTCGGAACATGGTAAACGGCTTTTAATCCGGGGTTAACGCGCAGAGGCCCTACTGTATCAATTCAGAATCGCCGTGTTCGTGATCGAACCGACATCGATCGGCGAGGCGATGGCCTGATTGGTTTTGGCCAAGTTCAAAGGGTTCCCATCTTGGAAAACTGGCGGATCTCCCGAAAACTGTTTGGCGCCTTCGCGGTCATTGCGCTGAGCCTGGTCGGGGCGGCCGGCGTGGTTTTCGCCGATCTATCCATCGTTCAAGATCAATCCGAGCTCGCGGACCATGCCCAGGATGGGCTGTCCAAGGCCGGCGCCCTCACCCGCGCCATGCTCGACATGTCCGGGCAGGTGCGCGGCTACCTGCTGACCCGGGACGAAAGCTTCGCCAAGGGCGTGGACGCCGACGAGAAAAGTATTCTTCAAGGCGTGGCTGAACTTCAGGGCGCCGGGCTTGCGCCCGAACAGAAGGATCATCTCGAACAGATCGCCCAGGCGGCGGCGGCTTTTGTTTCGGAAGCGGTCGATCCGGAAATCAAACTGGCGCGCGATTCGGCGACCCTGAACCAGGCTTTGGCGCTCATGAACACCGGCGTCAATACGCGCGACTTGGACGCCTTCAAGGCCGCAGTGGGCGTTTTCAATGACGCCGAAGGGGCGCTGCTGACCGAGCGCAAAGCGGCTCGAGATAACGCACTGGCCGGCGCCCGCATGACCCTGATCGCCGGCGTCTCGTTCGTCGTCGGTCTGTCGTTCCTGCTGGGCTGGTTGCTGAGCCGCACGATCGCCATGCCGATGCGCGCCATGACCCAGACCGTGCGGCGCCTAGCGGACGGCGATCACAAGGTTCAGGTCCCGGCGACGCACCGCAGGGACGAAGTCGGCGAAATGGCCAACGCGGTTCTGTCCTTCAAGGACGCCGCCATTGAAAAGCTTCGCCTTGAACAACAAACCGCGGCCGACCGTGACACCGCCGAGCGGGAGCGTAAAAGCCGTGAAGATGATCGCGCGCTGGCGGCCCGCGCCCAGGCCCAGGTGGTCGAAGGTCTGGCCCACGCCCTGTCGAGGCTGTCGACCGGCGATCTGACCTTGGCGCTGCAGGAGCCCTTCGCCGCCGAATATGAGGCGCTGCGCGCCGACTTCAACAAAGCTGTCGACAGCCTGCGCCAGGCCATGGCCGCGATCGGCGGGGCCACCGTCGGCATGATTAGCGGCGCGGACGAAATCGCGGTCGCGGCGCAGGATCTGGCTCACCGCAGCGAACAGCAGGCCGCCAGCCTGGAAGAAACCGCAGCAGCCCTCGATGAAATCACCGCCACGGTCCAGCGCAGCGCCGAAGGCGCCCAACAGGCGTCTTCCGTGGTTTCCAGCGCCAAGTCCGATGCGACCCGCTCGGGCGAGGTGGTGCGCGAAACCGTCGCCGCCATGGATCAGATCGAGCAGTCCTCGCAGAAGATCGGCCAGATCATCGGCGTGATCGACGAAATCGCTTTCCAAACCAGCCTGCTGGCGCTGAACGCTGGCGTGGAGGCCGCCCGCGCCGGGGACAGGGGCAAGGGCTTCGCGGTGGTGGCGTCGGAGGTGCGGGCCCTGGCCCAGCGCTCGGCCGAAGCGGCCAAGGAGATCAAGACCCTGATCGCCACCAGTTCGTCCCAGGTCGCGCAGGGGGTTCGTCTGGTGGGGGAGACCGGCCTCGCGCTCACGGGCATCGTCGCCAAGGTGTCAGAAATCGATTCCCTGGTCGTCGGCATCGCCGCTTCCTCGCGCGAGCAGGCCATCGGCCTCAGCCAGGTCAATACCGCCGTCAACCAGATGGATCAGACCACTCAGCAGAACGCCGCCATGGTCGAGCAGACCGCCACCTCCGCCGCTGAATTGAAATCCCGGGCCGGGGAGCTATCCCGTCTGGTGAGCCGCTTTCACATCTCCACCCGGACGCCGGCGCTTAGCGATCGCCCGCGTGCGGAACGCGGCGTGACGGTTTCCGGCCCCTTCGCCGAGGCACGGGCTCGGATCGCAGCTTTCGCGCGCGGCGGCGAGTCTGCTGCGTAGCGCGATGCGGTTGAGCGGCTGAGGTTGCAGGCGCGACCGCCATGGCAAGCGGCGTCCGCTTCAATAATCTAGTAAAGGTTGAGTGAATTCGACAACATCTCAATAACCGTGGGGGGATTCGCTATGAACGATTCGGATATCGCTTGCGTAACGCTCTTCGGCTGCCTGGCGGCTTTGCTGTTCCTCGGTCCGGCGTTTATCGACCGAATGTTGTAGCCGCCGAGCGGCCGAAGGGCCGCTTTTGCCTCCACGCGCGAATATCCCTAACCTCATGCCGATGCATGAAGCGCTGCGCACCCTTTTGCTGTTGGCCCTGGCCGGATGCCTCGTCACCGTGGCGGGATCTGGCGCGGTATGGTGGCGCGACGAGCAGCGCCGCCTAAGGCGCTATCTGCGCAGGGCGCTGGGCGCGGCGCCGGAATCGGTGATCATCGCCCCGGGCCGGGGCCGGGCGGCGGCTCTCAGCGTGGAACATGGCCTGATCGCGGTTCTGTGGGACGGCGGGGTCAAGGGGCTGATTTACCGCCTGCGCCAACTGGTGGGGGCCGAGCTGATTCTGGACGATCAGGTGGCGGCGCGCGCCTATCGCGGGGAGCCGCGCCGAGCGCTGGACCAGGCGCCGGGCGCCGCCCACCGCGTGGCCCTGCGCCTGATCTTCGACAACCCGTCCGATCCGGACTTCGAGCTGGAGTTGTGGCCGCCAGCAGATCCTGCCCGGCGCGAACGCGGCACGGCCAGAGACGCCATCACCGTGGGCCGCCGCTGGATTTCCGGCGTGGAAGCCATCCTGCGCCAGCCCGAAGCGGAGCGTGAGCCCTTGCCGATGGCTCGGCCCTCGCCGCCCGACGAAGACCCCGAAGACGACCCGCCGTGGGACGACGAGGGCGAGGATATTCTTTAGATTCAAATATGTAGAGCTGGATTCAGACTTCGATAGAAGTCATCCGGCTCTAGCGCGACTCGAATTTGGAGACGTCCCGCACCGCGCCCTTGGCCGCGCTGGTGGCGAAAGCGGCATAGGCTTTCAGGGCCGAGGAGACAGTCCGCTGGCGGTCCGCGGGCTTGTAGGCGCCCGGTCCTTTCGCTTCCATCGCCGCTCTGCGCCTGGCCAGTTCATCTTCGGCGACGGCCAGTTCGATTCTGCGGTTGGGGATATCGATCTGGATCAGGTCGCCGTCTTCCACCAGGGCGATGGCGCCGCCCTCCTCCGCCTCGGGCGAGACGTGGCCGATCGACAGCCCGGAAGTGCCCCCCGAAAAACGGCCATCGGTGATTAGGGCGCAGGCTTTGCCAAGGCCCTTCGATTTGAGATAGCTGGTCGGATACAGCATTTCCTGCATGCCCGGTCCGCCGCGAGGTCCCTCGTAGCGGATCACCACAACGTCGCCTGCCGTCACCTTGCCGGTCAGGATGGCCGAGACGGCGTCATCCTGGCTTTCGTAGACCTTGGCCGGTCCTTGGAACGTCAGGTTGCTATCGTCGACCCCCGCGGTCTTCACGATGCATCCGTCCAGGGCGATGTTGCCGAACAAGACCGCCAAGCCCCCGTCCTTCGAGAAGGCATGCTCGGCGTCGCGGATCACGCCGGCCTCACGGTCGAGATCCAACTCGTCCCAACGGCGCGACTGGCTGAACGCGACCTGGGTCGGCACGCCGCCGGGCGCGGCCTTGTAAAAGGTGGTGACCGCCTCGCTGTTACTCTGGCGGATGTCCCATCGGTTGATGGCCTCGCCCAGAGTGCGGGCGTGCACGGTCGGCAGGTCGGTGTGCAGCAGGCCCGCTCTATCCAACTCGCCCAGAATGGCCATGATGCCTCCCGCGCGGTGGACATCCTCCATGTGCACGTCGCTCTTGGCGGGCGCGACCTTGCACAGGCACGGCACCCTGCGCGACAGGCGATCGATGTCGTCCATGGTGAAGGGCACGCCGCCTTCCATGGCCGCAGCCAACAGGTGCAGCACCGTATTGGTCGAGCCGCCCATGGCGATGTCCAGGCTCATGGCGTTTTCGAAGGCCTTGAAGCTGGCGACCGAACGCGGCAGCACGCTTGTGTCGTCCTGCTCGTAGTAGCGACGGGCCAGGTCCACGATCACGTGGCCGGCTTCCAGGAACAGGCGCTGGCGGTCGGCATGGGTGGCCAGGACCGAGCCGTTGCCGGGCAAGCTGAGGCCCAAGGCCTCGGTCAGGCAGTTCATCGAATTGGCGGTGAACATCCCGGAGCAGGAGCCGCAGGTCGGGCAAGCCGACCGCTCCATCACCTGGACCTCCTCATCCGTGACCTTGTCGTCGGCCGCCGCGATCATGGCGTCGATGAGGTCAATGGCGATCTCCTTGCCCTTGAGCACCACCTTGCCCGCTTCCATCGGCCCGCCCGAGACGAATACGGCGGGGATGTTCAGCCGCATGGCCGCCATCAGCATGCCCGGGGTGATCTTGTCGCAATTGGAAATGCAGACCATCGCGTCGGCGCAATGGGCGTTGACCATGTATTCAACGCTGTCGGCGATCAGTTCGCGCGAGGGTAGGCTGTAGAGCATGCCGTCGTGGCCCATGGCGATGCCGTCGTCCACGGCGATGGTGTTGAACTCCTTGGCCACGCCGCCCGCGCGTTCGATCTCGCGGGCCACCATCTGGCCGAGGTCCTTCAGATGCACGTGGCCCGGCACGAACTGGGTGAAGGAATTGACCACGGCGATGATCGGCTTGCCGAAGTCGCTGTCCTTCATGCCGGTGGCGCGCCACAGGCCGCGGGCGCCGGCCATGTTGCGGCCGTGAGTGGAAGTTCGGGAACGAAAGGGGGGCATCACAAATCCTGGCGATCAGTCCTGTCCTGCATGGCAGGACCGCCGCTCACATAAGCCCATTGAACGGCCAATGCCAGACGGCGGGGCCGCCTAGGGATGGGCCAGGGCGGCATCTTCGACCCGCAACGCCAGGTCCAGCGCCCGCGCCGCCTCCGCGCCGGTCACCAGCGGGCGCGCCGCGTCCCCGCGCACGGCGGCGAGGAAGGCCTGCACGCTGGCGCCGAGCGGATCTTTGCCGTCCTGCGTCTCGGCATAGTTGGGGTCGAGAGCGAAACCCGTATCGTTGGAAAAAGTCTTGGCCATGAAGTCCAGGTCCACCACGCCGGAGGGGTAGACGATCCTCATGGAGCGCTTACGCCCCTCGTCCAGGCGCGAGCCGTCCACCGTCAGCGCCATGCCGTCGGCGAAGGCGACTTCGGCGAAGATCTCGTCCAGGTGCGGGCCGTGGGCGATGCGGCCGGAGGCCTTGACCTGCGCGGGCGCCGACGGGTTCAGCGCCAGGGCCAGATCATAGTCGTGGATCATCATGTCCAGGCCGCAGGACACGTCCGTCCCCCGCCCCGGATAGAAGGACGAGCGGCGCACCGCCTCGATGCGCACGGGCGTCTGAGGCGCATCCAACAGGCCCATGGCGCGGAAGATGGCGCGCTCCTGGTGGCCGCAGGCGAGCACGAGACCGCGCGCCTCGGCCAGACCGACCAGCGCCTCGGCGTCGGCCACGTCCAGCGCAATGGGCTTTTCCACGTAGACGTGAACGCCGCGCTGCAGAGCCGCCGAGGCCATGGCGGCGTGGGCGCTGGCCGGGGCGGCGATTGTCACCACGTCCAGCCCCTCCAGGAAGGCGTCCATATCGGTGAAGGCCTTGGCGCCCAGCTTGTCCGCCAAGGCGCCGCCGCGGGCAGGATCGCCGTCGAGAATCCCGACCAGTTCGACACCGGCCAGGGACGCGTATTTGTGGGCGTGATAGCCGCCGAATACCCCGGCGCCCACGACGCCAGCTTTAAGGTCGCTCATTTCAAGGCCAAGTTCATGCTGCAACGCGGCGGCAAAAGTGTCTGGGCGAGGCCCTCGGCGCAAGGCCAAGCTGATCACGATTTCTCACGCATTGTTGCGTGCTCGTCCCAGGCGTGCTCGGGATTGCCGTCAAATTTCTCGCGCGAGAGCCCTGTTGGGGCTTTCCGCTGGGCCATCGCATAGGATAGATGCGCCCACCCTTGAGGGAACCTGCCGTGGCCCGCCTATTCAACGCCTATGTGATCGTCGACTGGAGCGCGGCGACCAAGCCCGGCGCGGGCTCCGACAGCGTCCTGATCGGCGTGCTCAAGCGCGACGTACGCTTCCGCCTGGCGTTCGAGAGCTTCGTGCTGCCCACGCGGGCCGAGGCGGAAAAACGTCTGATCCTGATCCTGGACGACCTGAAGAAGCGGGGCGAGCGCGCTTTCCTGGGCTTGGACTTCCCCTTGGGATTCCCACAAGGCCTGGCGGCGGCGCTCAAACTGGAGGGCGCGCCCTGGAGCGCGGTGTGGGACTTTCTGGACCACAGGGTCAAGGATAAGGCCGACAACACCAACAACCGGTTCGGCGTGGGCGCCGAGATCAACCGCCGCACCACGGGCGGGCCCTTTCCCTTCTGGGGCTGCCCGCCGCGCGACACCCTGACCACCCTGCAGCCCAAGCGCGCGCATGAACATGGGCCGGGCGACCTGCCCGAGTTCCGCCAGGCGGACCTGGCGGTCAAGGGGCCGTCGCCGTGGAAGCTGTACTACGCGGGCGCCTCGGGGCCCCAGGCGATCCTGGGCATTCCCATGGTGCGCCGTCTGAAGAAGGCGCGCGGCGAGGCCATGAAGGTCTGGCCGTTCGAAACCGGCTTCGCCGAGATCAAGCCGGCGGACCTGGACGGCGTGGAGCTGGTCGCGGCCGAGGTCATGCTGGGGCTAGGCCCCTTCGCCCTGGCGCCGGGCGAGACCAAGGAGCACGCCCTGGCCCGCGGCGTTGCGGAGCGCATCGCCAAGCTGGACGAGACCGGCAAGCTGGGCGCGGCCTTCGCCCCGGCCAAGGACTTGCCGGAGGATGTCCGCGCGGCGGCCCTGGAAGAGGGCTGGATCCTCAACGTCTGAGGCCGCCCGCCTCGGGCTGACCGACGGCCGGGGATGGCCTATAGATCCGGGCCAGCGCCCGGTCGCAGATGGCCGCCGGCTTCAGCTTCGGCCAGATCGTCGGCCCGATCTTCGCGGGTCAGGTGGCTCAGATCACCGGCGGACTGACGGTTCCATCGCTCGTCGCCGTGGGGGCGCTCCTCATCGGCGCGGCGCTGACATTGAGACTGCCGGGACCGTAATTAGACCGCCGCCTTCAAGTCCTCCAGCCGGCCTTCCTTGAGCTTCTCGGCCACCAGGAACGCCAGCTCCAGCGCCTGTTCGGCGTTCAGGCGCGGATCGCAATGAGTGTGGTAACGGTCGGCCAGGTCGGTCTCGGTCAGGGCCCGCGCGCCGCCCAAGCACTCGGTGACGTTCTGCCCGGTCATTTCCAGGTGCACGCCGCCGGGATGCACGCCCTCGGCGCGGGCGATCTCCACGAAGCTTTTCACCTCCGACAGCACACGGTCGAATGGCCGGGTCTTATAGCCGTTGGAGGCGGTCAAGGTGTTGCCGTGCATGGGATCGGTCGCCCACACCACGGCCCGGCCCTCGCGCCGCGTAGCGGCCAGCAGGCGTGGCAAGCGCGCGGCGATCTTGTCGGCGCCGAAGCGGCCGTACAGGGTCAGGCGGCCGGGCTCATTGTCGGGATTGAGCACGTCGATCAGCGGCATCAGATCGTCCGGCTCCAGCGTAGGGCCGACCTTCAGGCCGATGGGGTTCTTGACGCCCCGCATGAACTCCACGTGGGCATGATCGAGCTGGCGGGTGCGCTCGCCGATCCACAACAGGTGAGCGGAGCAATCGTACCAGTCGCCCGAGGTGGAATCGACGCGGGTCAGCGCCTGCTCGTAGCCCAGGAGCAGCGCCTCGTGGCTGGTGTAGAACTCCACCTGATGCATGCCCGGATAGGTGTTCGGGTTCACTCCGATGGCCTGCATGAAGGCCAGGGTTTCGGAGATCTTGTCCGTCAGGGCGCGGTAGCGCTCGCCCTGCGGGCTGCCGTCCACGAAGCCCAGCGTCCACTTGTGGATGTTGTTCAGGTCCGCGTAGCCGCCGTTGGCGAAGGCGCGCAGCAGGTTAAGCGTGGCCGCGGACTGGTTGTAGGCGCGCAACAGCCGTTCCGGATCGGGCGTGCGCGATCCTTCCTCGAACTCCATGCCGTTGATATTGTCGCCCCGATAGGAAGGCAGAGTGGTCCCGTCCTGGGTTTCCACGGCCGAAGAGCGCGGCTTGGCGAACTGTCCGGCCATGCGGCCCACCTTCACCACCGGCTTGCCTCCGGCGAAGGTCAGCACCACCGCCATCTGCAGGATCAGGCGGAAAGTGTCGCGGATATTGTCCGCAGTGAACTCCTTGAAGCTCTCGGCGCAGTCGCCGCCTTGCAGCAGGAAGGCCTTGCCCGCCGCCACATCGCCCAGCAGCGACTTCAGACGGCGCGCTTCGCCGGCGAACACCAACGGCGGCATGACCCGCAGGGTTTCCTCCACGCGGGTCAGCGCCTCCGCGTCCGGATAGTCGGACGGGATATGCAGGGCAGGGCTCGATCTCCAGGACGCGGGCGTCCAGCGTTCGCTCATCATGGGCACTCAATTAAGAGGCGCGGCTTTTAACGCAATGCGCCGGGCTTGGCAAAATGCTCAGGCCGACCCAGCGGCGGCCCGGCTTGGGACGACGAGAGGCCCCGAAGATCGCCCTGACCTGTCTGAAGGCGGCGGTCAAGGAATGACGGTTCGCACCGCATCGGTTCAAAGGACGCTTCTATAGCAGGCCGCGATTTCTTGGAATCGCGGCCTGCTATAGCATCTTTACTTTGGCGCGCGTTTTATCCGAAAACCGGCTCCCACTTTTCGGAACGCGCCCTAAAACGCGTGACTTAGGATCACCTTGACGGCGTAGGGCGCGGCGAGTTGATCGCCATTGTAGTATTGAAAGATGGGAATTTCGACGTCCCCGTACAGAGCCCAATCGCCCATTGCGACCTCCACACCTGGAGAGAAGATCAGGCGCGAATAGCCGCTGTCGGCGGGATCGGCGTTCAGCCCTCGATCGCTGGCTCGCAAGGACACCAGCATCTGGGCGATGGGCGAGATCGTCAGCTTGCCGTTGTCGGCCGTCAGGCCGTTGTAATGCGCGCCGATCGCTCCATCGAACTCGTCACCGGGGATGTAGCCGCCCTGACCGGCCATCGGCAGATCAACCTGCCCTTGGACGAAATAGCTGAAACTGTTGTCCTTGGTCAGCGCGCCGCGATGGAAGGCGCCAAGGAGCAGGTCGGTGCTGCCGGTGCCGATCTCGGTGTCACGGTCAAAGTTTGGATAACGCCAGTCGCCCGTCGGCAACTTCAGCCCAAAGGTCACGCCAGTAGACATGTCGTGGGAAAAGCCCGTGTACATACCTCGCAACCGGATGTCTCCGATGGCCGTGTGATCGAAGTTATTCACGCCGGAGCCCGCATCATTTTCGGTCGCAAAGAAGCGGTCCCAAACGGGCGCTTCGGCCATGACGCCCCAATCGTGATTGAACATGTACTGGGCGCCGAAGGTGACGAAGTCGGTCTTGATTTCCTTGTCGCCGTTATCCGCCGCTGGGGCGGCGCTGGAGCCGCTATGGTTCTGGTTCTGGTCCATGAAGTCGTATTCGACGAAGGCTTTTCCGCCGAGGCCCGAAGGGAACAGCGAACTGGCGCCGACATCGAACACGCCGCAACCGCAGGCGCAGGCGAGGGCAAGGCCTGGGGTCATGGAAAGAAGGCCCGCGGCAATGGCGAGCAGAGCCGCAAAGCGGCGCATAAAAGAGATCATCGTGTTGTTGCTCCATTGATGACGTCGCGCGCGGCGACGCAGAACTCACGCGCAAGGCGTGATGCTGAGGATCATCAAAGAAGCGCGGGCGGACCTCGAAGCGGCGGCGGCGGCGCGGCCAAGCCCCGCCCTGGGGCAAGGTCCGGCCTCGGCGGCGAGATATGGGGATCGTAAGCCGCCAAAGCCGATGGCTGCAGTTCCGGCGCTGCTGCGGATAAAGCGGCCCCGCCATGCCCCGCAAAGGCGCACGGCATATCGTTGGTCGACTTTTGCGCGGGGGCGCCGGTTTTTGCCGGGTGAACCGTAAGCGGGCCCTGGCCGGTGCAAACCACGATGGAAGGACCGTGATCCGTCCCGACGTCCACCATGTATCCGGCGGGAATGGCGATTCTGAGCGCGAACGCAAGGCAAGCCAAAAATACGGCAATGCCGTTTCGGCCGGTCCAGAATCTATGACGCCGATTCCCCATGCCGTTGGTCTAACTCGGGCGCCCGATTTGGGCAAACCGAAGCGCATGCGGCATTATGGATGCCCGCCTAGGCCATACTCGTCTGCATAGGCGTCACCCTCTCGCGCATGGTGACGAGCTCCTCGGCCATGGTGGGGTGCAGAGCGCAGGTGTTGTCCCATTCGGCCTTGGTCACGCCCATCTTCACCGCGATGGCGGCAAGCTGGATCATCTCCGGCGCCTCGTGCCCCACAATGTGGCAACCCAGGATCACGTCGGTGTCGCCGTCCACCACCAGCTTCATCAACATGCGTTCCGTCCCGTTCCAGAAGGCCTCCTTCATCGGCCGGAACTTGGTCATGTAGATGTGCACATTCTTGGTCCGGTGACGCGCCTGGCCCTCGGTCAGGCCCACGCAGCCCACCGGCGGCTGGGAGAAGACCGCGGTCGGCACCAGCTCATGGTCGAACTGGGTCGGCTTGCCGCCGAAAACTGTGGTGGCGAAGGCGGCGGCCTCGCGGATCGCCACCGGCGTCAGGTTGATGCGGTCGGTGACATCGCCCACGGCGTAGATGTTGGGCACATTGGTGCGCGAATAACCGTCCACCGCGACGGCGGCCTTTTCGGTCAACGCCACGCCCGCCTTGTCCAGGCCAAGGCCCTCGACGTAGGGCGCGCGCCCGGTGGCGAACATCACCTGGTCCGTGGTCAAGGTCACGTCGTTGTCCAGCCGGCTAACCAGGCCCGCATCGGTCTTCTCGATGCTCGTGTGCTGGGTCCCGACGATCAGCTTGATCCCGCGCTTTTCAATCTCTTCGGACAGGTGCGAGCGTACGTCCTCGTCGAAGCCGCGCAGGATGTTGGGGCCGCGGTAGACCAGGGTGGTTTCCACGCCGAGGCCGTTGAAGATGCCGGCGAACTCCACCGCGATATAGCCGCCGCCCACCACCACGATGCTTTTGGGCAGCGCTTCCAGATGGAAGGCCTCATTGGAGGTGATCGCATGCTCGATGCCCGGCAGGTTGTCGGGAATGGACACGCGCCCGCCAGTGGCGATCAGGATGGTGTCGGCGGTGACCGTCTTGTGCTTGCCGACCAGCTCGACGGTGTGGGCGTCGATCAGGCGCGCCTTGGCGTGCACTAGGTCGGCGCCGGCCTTGGCTAGGTTGGAGGCGTAGATGCCCGATAGCCGGCCGATCTCCACGTCCTTGGCGGCCAGGAACTTGGCCCAATCGAAACGGCTGTCCGCCTTGGACCAACCGTAGCCCTCAGCCTGAGCCAAGACGTGGGAGAACTCCGAGGCGTAGACCATCAGCTTCTTGGGCACGCAGCCGCGGATCACGCAGGTGCCGCCCACACGGTCCTCCTCGGCCACGGCTACCCTGGCGCCCGACAGCGCGGCGAGCCTGGCCGCCCGCACGCCGCCCGAACCCGCGCCGATGACAAAGAGATCGTAATCGTAGTCGGCCATAGGAAGCTCCAAACTGGGCGGCCTGAGCGAAGCCGTGGGGCAAAGATGGGCGACGGCTGTTCGAGGTCAACCGCAACTAAGGCAGAAGGCGCTGCACGCCCTTGTCGGTCCCCAGGATCGCCTCGTCGGCCATGCCCAGGAACAGGCCGTGATCGACCACCCCGGTCACGCTCTTGAGGGCGTCGGCGAGCAGCGAGGGATCGGCAATCACGCCGCAGGGCGCATCGTAGATGAAATGGCCGCCGTCGGTGCGCACCGGCGCGCCGTCCTTGATGCGCAAGCGTGGCCCTACGCCGATGTCCGCCTCGGCCAGGGCGTCGCAAATGCGCAGGGCGGTGGTCTTATGCCCGAAGGGCACGACTTCGATCGGCAGAGGAAATTTGCCCAGGGTCGCCACGGTCTTGGCCGCGTCGGCGATCACCACGCAACGCTTCGAGGCCTCCCACACCAGCTTCTCGCGCAGCAAGGCCGCGCCGCCGCCCTTGATGAGGGCCAGGCCCGGCCCGATCTCGTCGGCGCCGTCGATGGTCAGGTCGATGCTTCCCACCTCGTCAAGTTCCGCCAGGACCAGGCCCAGGCTCGCCGCGAGGGCCGCCGTGGCCTCCGAGGTCGCCACGCAGCGCAGCTTGAGCCCCTCGACCTTGGCCCGCCCGCCCAGAGCCTTGACCAGATAGGCCGCGGTCGAGCCGGTGCCCAGGCCGACCGTCATGCCGTCCTGGACCAAGGCGGCGGCGGCCTCGCCGGACAGCTTCTTTTGCAGCTCGACGTCGCTCACGGCTTGGCCTTTCCGCTGGCCTTGAGGGCGCGGAAAGCCTTGGCCCAGCCGGGCTTGACCGTTTGACGCGCACGGCCCAGCGCCAGGGCGTCCGCCTCAACATTCTGGGTGATCACCGATCCGGTGCCGGTGATGGCCCGGTCGCCCACGGTAATGGGCGCCACCAGCAGGGTGTTGGAGCCAATGAAGGCGCCCTCGCCGATCTCGGTGCGCGCCTTGTCGAAGCCGTCGTAGTTGCAGAAAATCGTACCGGCGCCGATGTTGGCGCCCGCCCCCACGGCCCCATCGCCGAGATAGCTGAGATGATTGGCCTTGGCCCCGGCGCCGAGCGTCACGTTCTTCACCTCCACGAAATTGCCCACGTGGGCGCCAGGACCGATGTCCGCGCCCGGCCGCAGCCGCGCATAGGGCCCGACGATGGCGCCCGGACGGACCACCGCCCCCTCGATGTGGCTGAAGGCGCGGATCTGGGCGCCGGCCTCCACCCTGGCGCCGGGCCCGAACACCACATAGGGCTCGATCACGACCCCGCCGGCGATCTCGGTGTCCCAGGACAAATGCACGGTCTCGGGCGCGCTCATGGACACGCCATCGGCCATCAGGATGCGGCGCTTATGGGCCTGGAACGCCGCCTCGGCCGCGGCCAGTTCGCCTTGCGAATTGACGCCCATCACCGCGCTCTCGGGGGCGAAGGTGGTCACAGCCGCCAGGCCGCGCGCGGCCGCCAGGGCCGCCACATCGGTCAGGTAGTATTCGCCCTTGGCGTTGTCGGCCCGCACTTCGGCCAACAGCTCGAACAACAGCCCCGCGTCCGCCGCCAGCACGCCGGAATTGCAGGCGGTGACCGCCAGCTCCTCTTCGCTGGCCTCCTTGGCCTCGACGATCCGGCGCAAGGCTCCATCCTCGCCCAGGATCAGTCGGCCATAGGCGCCTGGATCGCTCGCCTCAAAGCCCAGCACGGCCAGGTCAGCGCCGGTGTCGTGCAAATCGAACAGGGGCTCTATGGCCGCCGCGTCAAGCAAGGGGCAGTCAGCGTAGGTGACCACCACATCCCCCGTAAAGCCTTCAAGCGCGCCCTTGGCCGCCAGCACCGCATGCCCGGTGCCCAGCGGCGGGTCCTGCAGGGCGGTCGATCCCTCGCCCAGCCGCTTGATGACGTGCGCGCCGACCTGAGGGCTGTGGGCGCCCACGACCACCACGATCCGTTCGCAGCCCAGCTCCAGGGCCGCGTCGATGGCCCGGTCCAGCATGGCCCGGCCGCCCACCTTGTGCAGCACCTTGGGCGTCGTCGATTTCATGCGCGTGCCTTGGCCGGCGGCCAGGATCACAGCGGCGCGTCTCGTCATGCGGGGCCTCTCTCGCCAGCGCCCGCCGGCCGGAACCGGAGTCGGACATTGCACTCAGGGTCGATTTAGCCGAAACGGCTCGGGCTTAACACTGGAGACCTTGCCCTGGCCCCCGCTTCCGCCCCGCTGGAAGGCGCCGTGATCGTGTTCGATCTGGACGGCACCCTGATCGACACCGCGCCCGACCTGATCGGTGCGTTGAACATGGTGTTGGCCGAGGAGGGCTTGCCGCCCGTGGCCCTGGCCGATGCGCGCCACCTGGTGGGCCACGGTGCCAAGGCCATGATCCAGAGCGGCTTTCGCCAGGCAGGCGCCGATCTGCAGACCGATCGCCTGGAGATCCTGTTCGGTCGCTTTATCGAAGTCTACCTCGGCCGCATCGCCCAGGAGAGCGCGATGTTCGATGCGTTGGAGTCGACGCTGGACCTGCTGGCGGCGCAAGGCGCCCGGCTGGCCGTCTGCACCAACAAGCGCAGCGACCTGTCCGTCGCCCTGCTGGACGCCATGGGACTGCTCGCCCGCTTCGTCGCCGTGATCGGCGCCGATCTTGCTCCCGCGCCCAAGCCCGACGCGCGCCACCTGCTGGCCGCCATCGAACACGCAGGCGGCTCGCCGGCCCGCGCCCTGATGGTGGGCGACAGCATTTCCGACGTGATGGCCGCGCGCAACGCAGGCGTGCCGGTGGTGGTGGTCAGCTTCGGCTACACCGACGTCCCAGCCGCTGAGCTGGGCGCAGACGCTTTGATCCACCATTTCACCGAGCTGCCCGCCATCGCCCGACGGCTTCTGCGCTGCGTTTGAAGACGGGGCGCGTTCGAGCGCCTTGCCCAAGGCAATCGGGCGAGCTATAGGCACGCCTCTTCGCGGTCGCCGTCGCAAACGACTGGCCATGGATGCGTAGCTCAGCGGGAGAGCACCTCGTTCCCACCGAGGGGGTCACAGGTTCAATCCCTGTCGCATC
>Ga0182013_10003093_pt1 | contig 21124 bp, 8 predicted proteins | sample 612S2MmetaG_FD_120487 | JGI IMG/M metagenome (GOLD analysis project Ga0182013, IMG submission 120487) | Permafrost microbial communities from Stordalen Mire, Sweden - 612S2M metaG | ecosystem: Environmental > Terrestrial > Soil > Wetlands > Permafrost | place: Sweden: Stordalen | collected... | reverse complement strand
TCGCCTGTACCAGTTCCCTCCACCGGCGCAAACGTCCGCCGGGCCCCGTCAGGCATTACCCGCGCTTTCCACGATCGGCCCGCTCCGCTTCCTGCCGCATTCAGCTAAAATGAGAATTGCTGCTTTGATTGGCTGTGTGCTTGCGCCAGGATTTGGATGTGCTACTATTTGGGTTGTAGCAGGAGGTTGCTCATTGACATCCGGGCGGATGCGAATCGCCCTCGCGTGCAGGCATGATGGCGAAGAATAATTGAGCGCCATTTGGCGCCGAATGTGGTCGAAAAATACACTCTAAATTAAATGGCTGGTGTTGAAAAATTGTGGTTCTAGAACTTTCGCGCCACTATAGGTTGTGCCGTTTCACCTTCAAGGCTCAAACAAAGCTTCCGAAGATCCCTGAAGCCTCAGTGAACCATTACCTTGTAATAGCGATGGTCGTATTTGAGCGCCGCGGCATCGTTGAACGCGGCGGTCGCATTGGCGGCGACGTTGGTGTAAATCGGCGTCCAGTTCCGAAGGTCGACTGATGCCAGGACAACGTAGGTTACGCCAACGGGCACGCCAAACTGGAAGGAGAACCCATTGGTGGTCTTGCCGAGGAGCGCATTGCCCGCAGTGGAAAGGGAAACTTGCGGCAGCGTCACGGAGAGGGTTGCCACCGCGCTGGTGATCGAACCTAGTCCGTTGGCGACCACTACGCTGTAATTGCCGTTAAACGCGGTGAGCACACCGGTCAGCGTCAAGTTTGAACTCGTGGCTCCGACCAGGGGCAGACCGTTGAAATTCCACTGATAGCCAAGCGGTTCGGTGCCGCTGGCCGTTACGTTGAAGGTGGCGTTCTGTCCGGCCAAAACCGATTGGTTTGAGGGTTGAGTCGTGATAGCGGCCGGCACGCCGACGGTCAAAGCGGCGACGGAACTGGTAACGGAGCCGTAGGAATTGCCAACGACCACGAAGTAACTCCCGGTGTCCGAAGTCCCAACGCCGGGTTTTGAGTAACTTGCCGTTCGGGCGCCGTGGGAATTCCCCAACGAAGAGGCGTTCAAATACCATTGGTAGGTGAACGGTGAGGTTCCGATTGGAGTCACGGAAAATGTGGCGGTACCTCCGGCGGTCACCATTTGGCTTGCAGGTTGGGTGACAATCGTGGGGGCCGAAAGCACGGTCACAGTTACCGTCGCGCTGGTCACGGAACCTCCGCCGTTCTGGACTACCACATAATAGTTGCCCGCGTCCGAATTCTGAATTGTGAGAAGAGAGTAAGTCGCCGAGGTGGCCCCAGGAATGTTGGTGCCGTCCTTGTACCATTGATAAGTCATGGTGGTTCCGCTCAGGGCGACCACGCTGAGACTCGCAGTGTTCAAAAACAGGACAGACACGTCCAAAGGTTGGACAAGTATGACCGGGGGCGGGCCGCCGGCGAGACAGGGCTTGGCGAAAAGCAGGGCTGAAAATATTAATGCTGTGATGGTGTTTCGCATACAATAGCTCAATTTTAGTATGTTTCGCATAATCAACGACCGACAACTATTGAGCTAATTTTGTGCCACTGTCTAAAAGTGGTACGTTAATTTTAAGCGAAAACTTCGCCCATCCTGCTGGATCGTGTCCTGAACGTGGAAAAGGGACGCGGGGTCCTGGTAGCGGCGATCCAGCAGATTATAGACAGTCCCCGACACCTCGAGGTTTCGGATAATTTTCTGGCTGAAGAGCGTCAGGTTGATGATGCCATAGGCACCCGCATCCTCGCCTTGCACCGTAAGCGGCTGGCCGAGCGCATCCGTGGTGTTGTGCAGCGATAAGCGCTGGCTGACATACCTGAATTCCGCGCCGGCGAAGAGTTTGTCGGGTATCACCGGCACGGTGAAATTAAGCTTGAACAGGTGATTGGGCGAGTCCGGCAACTGCCAGTTCACCGTGTCATTCCTGGTGTCTTGGAAGGAATAGCTCGCCCGGGCGCGCGTGCCATCGGCCCAGGAACTTTCCAGCGCAACCTCCACGCCCTTGGTTTGCGCATCGAGATTGGTGTAATTGCCGCTGTCGAAAACAATCAAATGGTCCATTTGATTATAAAAACCCGAGACGGAAGAGCGCAGATGTTTGCCGATTTCCTGCTCGTACACCAATTCATAGCCCGTGATTTCTTCCGGTCTGATTTCCTGAAAACGGGGGTCGCTTAGTTCGGTGAAATTCGGAGCCCGGAAGGCGGTTCCGTAAATGGCTTTGATGGTCGAAGTCTTGAACGGATTGTAGATCAAAGCGAGCCGTGGGTCGTACGCGGCGTCGAAATCGCCGTATTGATCGTAACGCACGCCGCCGTTGAAATGGAGGTTGTCCAATATGGCAAAGTCACCCTGAAAATAAACCCCGCGGCTTTGCCGGCTGCGCTCCACTGGAGTCTGACCGGAAACCTCCTGCTTCTGAAGAAAGTCGTCCCGATATTCGCCGCCGAGGGTGATGATGTGTTTTTCCCACAAGGTTTTGTTGAGTTGCAGTTCCGTGCCCCACCATTCGCCGACGTCCTGTTCAGAAGTGAACGGCAACGGTACCACCATGCCGCCTGTAATAAAGGATTCGGGATAACCAATCTCGTGCGTGTAACGGTCGTAATACAACCGCGCAGTGACATCCACAATGTCCGTAAAGTCGTGCGCGTACTTCAACTCGGTATAACTGCGCTCATCGTGGGTTTGCAATTTTGGATCATCGAAAGCGGTGAGTTCGTATTGGGCCGTGGGATTTACTTTTTCGCGATGGTTGAACGCGCCTTCCAAGGTGAAATCATTGTAGCCCAGCGTGCCAAAAAAACTGTGGTATAAATCGCCATCCATGTTCTGCGCGATGCCGTTATTTTGCAGCGGCGTGTCGAACTGCTGGTAAAACAGCCGCTCCGGACCGGCGCTATCGTAAATCGAGCCGGACAGCATCAAGTTCAGTCCATTGGTAAACTGCTTGCCGAAGGTGACGCGGCCCTTGTAGGTGTCGAACGTCCCGTAATCGAACGAGGTCTCGAGACCATTGAGTTGTTTGCCCTGTCGCGTGATCACGTTGATGACTCCGAAGAATGCGTTGTTGCCGTAGAGCACCGAGCCGGGACCGCGAATGATTTCGACCCGGTCCACCAAGTCAATATCCAGGATGAACGCGGTGTCAATGAACGCGCCGTCGGCCAGATTGTCGTTGACGCGATGGCCGTCAACCAGCAGCAGGACGCGGCTGTTAAAATCGCCCAGGCTTATGCCTCTCGCGCCCAGGAAGGCATAATTGCGGTCGTAGGAGACATTAAATCCCTGCACGCTCTGCATCACGTCAGCCAGGGTGCGGTAACCATTCTTCTTGATTTCGTCATCCGTGATGATCGTGATGGAGGACGGCGCTTCGGTGGTCTTTTGCTCGATCTTCGACGCGGCGTAAACCTTCGGCACGTCCATGTTCATAAGCGCTTCCAGGGGCAGCGCGGTGAGATCGTTGGTCTTTGTGCCGGAATCACTGTCCGCGGAACGGGCGTTCAGCGCGCAAATAAAAAGCGTTAGCACCAGAAAGGCGCAGCGCAGGAGCGAAGAGTAGAGTGGCGCACCAGAAAAAGTTTGGTGGTAGGCGCAACTAAGCTTGTTCATGCTTGCCCAGAGACAATCAGGCTCGCAGATTGGCCGCAAGCCATTTTTGAAAACCGGCGAAGCGGAGGACTCATCTCAATTTTGGGGTGGTAGTTCAAGTTGGCGAGTCGGTTCTCAAGAAAACGTTCTCCTCGCAAGCGATATTAAGCGGTACCAAGCGGTACCAAGCGGTACACGTTCGCTTCCCCGCCGGTTCAACTGGTCAAAAAGCAACAGTCAAACCGTCAAACTACTTTGATTTGGTATGACTCAGTGCGACACGGTTTGACCGGAGGGAACAATCGGCGAAAAATTCACCGGTTGATGTCAGTACAGAACTCATCGCCCCGGTGGGTAAAGACCGGCGACGAAAAAACAGTGCTGGCGCGCCTTCGGAAATTCAAATGGCACACCTTGCCAGTTCTGCCATAGCGCCCTGCGCGAGGGAGCAGATGTCAAGGAACAAGCTCCTTTTACTACACAAGAAATTACCCTTGACCGAAGGCTGGCGCAAGAAATTTCAAATCAGAAATTTCAAATTTCAAATCGGAGACTTCAATCGAGGACGCGTCTCGTTTGCTTGCAGTTTGCTTTCCACATCTGAGCGACCAAGGCTGGGCACAGCGCCACCTGGAATAACAGGCCAACCCCAAAGTCCTTTATTCCCCTGCCAATCATTCCCCTGACTTGTCTCCCATGGCTCCCGGATAATGGCAGGGGAATTCAGACTTCCCGGGCCAGGTTGAAAGACATTTTCGTCCATTCACGGACAGACAGCACTGCCTTCCAAAGGGTTTGTTTTTCGTCGCTTAAAACTGCGGAGATGCGCCCAATTTGCGCGAACAACGAGCTTTGCCTTGCGTTTTACGCTGAACTAGGTGGAAATGTCGGAAATGGAATCGCAGAGTCTTATCCGGCGTACGACCACTGCGATTCAATGGTTTATGCGTGCTCGCGCGAGCTTATTTTTAAGCCTTGGTCTGCTATGGCTGCTGGGAAGCGGCGATGGCCGCACGCAGGACGCCCAGCCTGGCGAGTATCAAATCAAGGCCGCGTTCCTTTTCAATTTCGCAAAATTTGTCCAATGGCCGCCCAAGGCTCTCACCAGTTCAACGTCGCCGATGGTCATCGGTGTTCTCGGGGAAAATCCGTTCCATGACGATCTCGCGCGGACGATTCAAAACAAGACCGTTGACGACCATCCGCTGGTCGTCAAGGAGTTCAGTTCGCTCACCGAAGCCACGAACTGCCACATCCTTTTTATCAGCAGCTCCGAGAAGCCCCGCCTGCAAAAAATAATCACCAGCCTCAAAGGCACCAGCGTGCTGACCGTGGGCGAAATGGACAAATTCACGGAAAACGGCGGCATGATCAATTTCGTCCTGCAGGGCACGAAAATTCGCTTCCAAATCAACAACGATGCCGCCACCGGCGCGGGATTGAAAATCAGCTCGAAGCTTCTGGCACTGGCCTTGCATCCGTAGGTGAGGAGATTCAAAGCTCCAAGCGCCAAGCTCCAACAACCAGAGAAGCTCCAAAATTCAACCTCCAATGTCGAAGGATCATGGCAGCGCATTGTGTCGGTGGTTGGAGCTTGAACGCTTGGTGCTTCTCTGGTTGTTGGAGCTTGGAATTTGGCGCTTTTCCCAATGGCGGATTCACGTGGCAACCCCCGATTGGCACACTAGTTGCCTATATCCCAATCTGGCATGGATATTTGCAGGAATGTGCGAAACTGGGGACGAATTCGTCCCTTTCCGAGGCAGTCTGCTGTCTTGTTTTCAAGGGCGGAGACGAAGTGTATTGCCCTGCCCTGCCGCCGGTTGGGGGATAAATCATGAACCTGCTGCGCAACCTACCCATTCAACGGAAAATGCTGGCCATGACCCTGCTGATATGCGGGGCGGTTTTGTGCGTGGCCATCGCCGCGCTCTTTATTTTTCAAGTGCTGAATTTCCGTTCCAGCTTCCAGCGCGACACCTCCACGCTGGCCGTCATTATCGCCAACAACAGCACCGCGGCCATGGAGTTCAAAAACGACGAGGACGCGACCGAGGTGTTGAGCGCCTTGAAGGCCAAACCCACGGTGGTGTCGGCCAGCCTGGTTTTGCCCAACGGCTCCTTGTTCGCCAAATTCGGGACGGCGGAAGATGCGCGCGCGCGGTCGAATTTTCCCGCCGCGGGAGAATACCGTTTCACCGGTTGGCAGCTTTTAGTCAGTCAGCCGGTCATCGTGAAGAAGAATTTTGCGGGCACACTTTACCTGCGCTCGGACTACGAGAAAACATTTCTACAACTGCTGGGTTTCTATGGGATGGTCGTGGCGAGCCTGATCATCGTCTCCATTGGCCTCGCCGCTTTCCTTTCCGGTCGTTTGGGGCGCCGGATCACCGATCCTATTCTCGACCTGGCGCGGACGGCTAAAATCATCGGAGAGTTGAAAGACTACTCGGTGCGCGCAACGGGCAGCGGCGAGGCTGACGAAGTCGGCCGGCTCGCGGACTCTTTCAACGAAATGCTCGGCCGGATTCAAAGCCAGGATGCCGCGCTGAACCTCTCGCAACAGAAAATGGAAGCGTTGGTCAACTCGATTGACGGCATTGTCTGGGAACGCGCCATGGATACATTCCGATTCACCTTTGTCAGCCGCCAGAGTGAGGACATTCTCGGCTACGCACCGAAAGCCTGGCTGGAAAACACGGATTTTTGGGAAGGGAAACTGGAATTGCAGGATGCGACCAAAGCCATTCAGAATGTCCGTGAGCGCGCGGCGCGCGGCGAATCTTACACTTGCGAATACCGGATACGCGCGTCTGATGGCCGGGTCGTGTGGATCCACGAGAGCGGCACGGTGCTGGTGGAGAACGGCAAACCCATCGCGTTGCGCGGCATCTTCCAAGATATCACCCGGCAGAAACAGGCCGCGGAAGAGTTGGACCGGCTGAACCGCCAGTTGATTGACACCTCGCGCAGCGCCGGGATGGCCGACGTGGCGACCGGGGTGTTGCATAATGTGGGCAACGTGCTCAACAGCGTCAGTGTTTCCACCACGCTGGTCGGCGAACGATTGCGCCGCTCCAAGATCACCCGGTTATGCCGCGCCACCGCCATGATGCGCGAGCAGAACGGCCACCTGGCCGAATACCTGACGACCGATCCGAAAGGCAAACTCATCCCCGAATTTCTCACGAATGTGGCCGGCGAACTGGCGACCGAGCAAATCGAATTGATCGCCAAAATGACCACCGTCGGCGAGCATGTGGAACATATCAAGGAGATCGTGGCCATGCAGCAGAGCTACGCCAAAGTTTCCGGCGTTTTTGAAAATTTGCTGCCGACGACGCTGGTGGAAGATGCCTTGCGCATCAATGCCACGGCGTTTGACCGGCATCACATTGAACTGATTCGCGAGTTTGCGCCTGATATTCCGCCGGTATGCGTGGACCGGCACAAAGTATTGCAGATTCTCATCAACCTGCTCCGCAACGCAAAGCACGCCATGGACGAAAAGGACGACTGCGCCAAACGCCTCGTCGTCCAGGTGGGGATGGCCTCACCGGCGAGCATTAAAATTACCATTGCGGACAATGGCATCGGCATTCCCGCGGAGCACATGACCAAAATCTTCAACCATGGTTTTACCACCAAGAAGGAAGGTCACGGCTTCGGACTCCATAGCGGCGCCAATGCCGCCAAGGAAATGGGCGGCAGCCTCACCGCCAAAAGCGCCAGCCCGGGACAAGGCGCGGAGTTCACCCTGGTATTGCCCATTGCCCAGCACGGCCAGAAAGCAGACCGAACCACCCCGGCGAACACATGAAAAGCTCCGAGTTAAAACCCAACCACCGCATTCTCGTCATTGACGATAATCCAAGCATCCACACCGATTTTCGCGACATCCTTTGCCCGAAGAACGGGACCAGCGACGCGGCGAAAAAAATCGAAGCCGCGTTGTTCGGCGAAGACGAACCCGTGGCCGCCCACGCGAGTTTTGAACTGGACTCCGCCTTCCAGGGGCAGGAGGGATTGGAAATGGTGGAGCAATCGCTGGCGGAAAACCGCCCTTACGCCATGGCTTTTGTGGATGTGCGGATGCCGCCCGGCTGGGATGGAATCGAAACCATTGCCCGCATCTGGAAAGTCTGTCCTGATCTCCAGATCGTGGTTTGCACCGCTTACTCGGATTATTCGTGGGAGGACATGCGCGCCAAAGCAGGCCAACCCGACAGCCTGCTCGTGCTGAAAAAACCGTTCGACAACGTGGAAGTGCAGCAATTGGCCCACGCCCTGACCAAGAAATGGCTGCTCAACGTCCAGACCAGCCTGCAGTTGGCTGAACTCGAACAGGCCAACAAATCGCTGGCGATTTCCGAAGAGCGTTTTTCCAAGGCGTTTCATGAAAGCCCGGTTCCCAGCGCCATCCAGAGCTTTGCCGATCAACGCTTCGTGGATGTAAACTTGCGGCTGGCCGAAATCGCCGGGTTCAAGCGCGACGAGATGATTGGCCGCACGCCAACGGAACTGTTTTTGTGGGAAAAACCCGAGCTGGCCGAACAATGGTTTCTTTCTTTAAAAAAGCAGGAACAGGTGCGCGATCAGGAGGCGAATCTCCGCACCCAGGCGGGCATGTTGCGCGAAATGCGCGTCTCGCTTTCCCCACTCGCCCTGAATGGGCAGCCACATGCGCTGCTGTTAAGCCAGGATGTCTCCGAACGCGCTTTGCTGGAACGGCAATTGCGCCAGGCTCAAAAAATGGAAGCCATCGGCCAGTTGGCCGCCGGCGTGGCGCATGATTTTAATAACATCCTCACCGTCATCCAAGGCCACGCGGACATGATCCAGCTCAAATTGGAATCCGGCAGTCCGCAGGCGAAATCGCTGGAGCAGATCAGCCGCGCCGCCGGCCGGGCCGCCACGCTTATCCGGCAATTGTTAATGTTCAGTCGCAAGCAAGTCATGCAGTTCCGCTATCTGGACCTCAACGAAACCCTCGGCAACGCCATCAAGATGCTGGAACGGCTGGTGGGCGAGCATGTTCAAATCGAGTTTCGCGCCCGGAACCCGATTCCTACCATTCATGCCGACAATAGCATGCTGGAGCAAATCGCCATGAACCTCGCCGTGAACGCCCGCGATGCCATGCCCAATGGCGGGCGGTTGTCCATCGCCACTTCGGTGCAGGAAATCCACCGCGCCCCCACGCCGCTGGATCCGGAGAGTCGCGACGGGGATTTCGTTTGCCTGGCCTTTTCCGACACGGGCACCGGGATGGACACACAAATTATCACGCGGATATTCGAGCCTTTCTTCACCACCAAGCCCGTGGGCAAAGGCACCGGCCTGGGCCTGTCCACGGTCTTTGGCATTGTCCGCCAGCACAACGGCTGGGTGGAAGTGGAAAGCAAAGCTAAAGTGGGCACCACCTTTCGCATCTATTTTCCCGCGGCCAAACAATCGGCGGAAAAAACGGAAGTGGTTATTGATACCACCGTGCGCGGCGGACGCGAAACTGTCCTCGTGGCGGAAGATGAGGACATCCTGCGCGAAATGGTGGTGCAGGTCCTCAGATTCCAAGGATACACGGTGCTCGAAGCATCGTCGGGCTGCGGCGCGCTTGAGGTATGGGAGAAATCCAACCGTCCGATTGATTTGCTGCTGACGGATATGGTCATGCCGGGAGGCGTCATGGGCAGTGAACTCGCGGAGCGCCTGTCCCATCAGTGCCCGAAGCTCAAGGTGATTTACACCAGCGGCTACAGTCCGGGGATGGCCGGCAAGGACACCTCCCTTTTGGAACGGCGAAACTTCCTGCCCAAACCTTATTCGATCAGCAAACTGGCTCAATTCGTCCGCGACTGCCTCGACAGTCCAGCACGGCAAAATTGAGCCAAATGGAGGCAGGTTCAAATCATTTGGGTTGGCGCGAGGCCTAATCAAAATTTGAGTTGCTCCATCATTCATCCTCTAATCTCGGAAGCTGCAGCCCGCAATACTCTGCCAATGTTCTGTCTGTTCTGTCTTGAAAAGCCATGAATTCTCGGGATATGCTTCCATTAATCTGCATATCCAACCCACATCCTGCAGGAATATTTTATGGATCTTGGCGCCGCCAAATCGCTTCGATGTTACCGCGAAATTGAATTCCGCAGCCATGTTCATCATTTACCACATTCAGGGGTCCGGGCAGGCGCAAAAACTGGAAACGACACAACCCTGAAGGCCGGTTATCCGCAAACAAAAATGAAAATCTCCATCACGAATTCGTCGCTTGTCCTGTTAGCCGGTTTAGTGACCGCGTTTTCCTTGACCGCCCAGAGTGCGATTGTGCAGACCGTGACCAACGGCAACGGTTCGACCGCGTTCGACGGGGCGATCACGGTGAACCTCCTTCAGGCCGGACAAAGCTCGCTTGGGAGCGTGTCAGCCAGCCACGCCCCTTCGGTTTCGACTACCTTCACCACCGCTGGACTCAACGACGGCAGCGCCGCCACAGATGCCAACCTGACTTATTATGGCGCGACGGACGGCACGATGCCGGTCACGGTCACTTTCAATCTGAACACCAACAGCGGCTCCGGCGGTTCCACCAACGGTTACGATCTGAAGAGGATCCAGATCATCAGCGGCTGGACGGATTCCAACCTCGGAAACCAGAAATTTCAACTCCAGCTTTCGTTGAACAGCGGGCCATTTGACAATTACGGCACCTTCAGCGCCGCCACCACCATCAATGGCGGCGCCAACTCCATCCTGGACACATTAACCAGCAGCTCGGGACTCATCGCCAGTGGCGTGACGGGGATCCAGTTTGTTTTCTTAAACCCGGGCGGCTCGCAGGCAGGTTCCGGCGGCACCGTGATTCATGAACTCCAGGTTTTTGGAACGGCCACAACCAACAATTCCCAGCCGGCGCCATATCGGATTTGCGCGGTGGGTGATTCGATTACCGCCGGTTACACGGACAACCCGAATTGGACGGTGCCGTTCAATTTCGGCTATCGCAGCGGATTAATGACCCGCCTGGCAAGCAATGGCATTTATTTTCAATTTGTCGGTCACTCGCCTGAACCATGGTACGGACTTGATGGCACCGTGACGAACATTCCCACGGTGGATCTGCGCATTGTCGGACAGGACCATTTCAACGGCTATGGCGGCATGAACACGGCGTTCATCGCCGGAAATATCGGCGCGTGGCTGGCGGTTGACCAGCCGGACATCATCCTCCTGATGATTGGAATCAATGACATTTCCGAGGGCAGCACCGCAGAACCAATCGCTGCCGAGTCGAATCTCAGCAACATCGTGGCCACCGTCGTAAGCAAAAGCCCCAACACTCGTTTGATCGTGGCGCAAATCACACCTTACAGCAGTTACACCGCCGCGATCGTCAGGTATAACAGCTACATCGCGAACACCCTGGTTCCCTACTTTGCCGGACAGGGGAAATTTGTCACCACCGTCAATCAGTACACCAACATGTGCGTGGCCGGCACCACGAACATTGATCCCACCGTTTACGCCAATGGCATCAATCATCCCAACCCAGTTGCCTATGAGCGACTGGCGCAAACGTGGTTCAGCGGTATTCAGGCGCTTTCCCCGCCATCCGCCTCCTCTGCGCTCGGCAATGAACGCCAGTTGAACGCCAACCTGGTGGTTAATGGAGGTTTTGAAGTGCCGATCGTTCCGGCTAATTCGCACAATGTGAGTCCCTTTGGGGGTAACTGGACCTTCACGTCGGGCGCCAGCGGGGCCGGCTCGGGGATTGACCAGGGCAACGCCTATGGCACTGGCATTTCCCATGCCTATGACGGGGCGCAACAAGCCTGTCTCCAAAGTTCCGGCAATGGCACGGTGACGCATATTTCCCAGGCCGTCGCAGGCTTTACGCCCGGCCAATATTATCAATTAACTTTCCGGGCGGAAGGCATTACGGGATTCAGCGGTGCCGATCCGTTTCACGTCAGCCTGATCAGCGGCACGACGACCAATTTGCCATTTGGCGGCGTTGACCTCGTGCCCATTACCAATGGTTACACCCTCTACACCAGCGCGCCGTTCCAAGCGAGCAACTCCGTGACGACCCTCGATTTCGCGGACGATGGATTGGGCGTGGTCACCCACGTCTCCTGGATTGATGCGGTGGCCATTTATCCGGTGCCCGGAAATAATCTGGTGATAAACGGAAGTTTTGAAGAGCCGGTTGAACTGGCCAATACGCATAATATCAATCCCGCGGGGTCCGGCTGGACGTTTACGCCGGGCGTGAGCGGCGCCGGCTCGGGGATTGACCAGGGCAACGCCTATGGCAATGGCGGTTCACTTGCTTTTGACGGCGTGCAGCGGGCCTTTCTCCAAGGCTCCGGCAACGGTTCGGTCACGCACATTTCGCAAATCGTCTCCAATTTTAACGTCGGCCAATATTATCAATTGTCCTTCGTGGCCGAGGGCATCGGGGCGTTCACCGGCGCGAACCCGTTTCACGTTAGCCTGATTAATGGCACCTCCACGAATCTAATGTTCGGCGGCGTTGACCTCGTGCCCAGCGCCAGTGGTTACACCTACTACACCAGCGCGCCTTTCCGGGCGAGCAACTCGGTAATAACCCTTGATTTTGCGGACGATGGATTGGGCGTCGTCACCTATGTCTCGTGGATTGACTGCGTTTCCATCTATGCCTTGCCAGTCAGCATCTCCGGTCTGATGAACAACTCAGGGCAGTTTCAAGTCGAGTTTCCTGGAGACACCAACTTGAGTTACAGCGTGGTGGGAACAACCAATCTGGCATCTCCGCTTTCCGCTTGGAATGTGCTGGGTCCGGCGATGCCGCAGTCCAGCAATTCCTTCTTATTTACCGACACCAGCACCACGAATTCTGCGCAGCGATTTTACAAGGTGCGCCTGCCCTGAATCTTCAGGTCACATTGATTCGTCGCCGCGCAAAATATATTTGACTTTGCCGCATTCAGGTCGCCGCCCGCGAATTTTTGACGCATCTGCGGTTGGTCGCTTATGGTTCGACACCCGATGAAGTCTCAAGTAACCTGAATAGATTAACATTTTCCTCAATCAGAATTTGTCCGAATATCCGTCGGAAGGAATTTTAATGAACATTCTTCGAATCATTTCAGGAAAGGCAGTCGCGGTAATTGCGCTAATGACATTGTTGGCGGGAGTTTCGGCGCAGGGCGGATTGTCGCCGGTGAATCTGCGTTGTGCGCTGAGGGTGAATCCGCTGGGAATTGGCGACACAAATCCCCGGCTCTCGTGGCAATTGCAAAGCACCGGCCAGACGAGAGGCGAGACCCAAAGCGCTTACGAAATACAGGTCGGCTCGACCGCGGGCGGGGCGGATTTATGGGACAGCGGTAAGGTGGCCAGCAGCCGCACCGTGGATGTGCTCTATGCGGGCCGGTCTTTGGCCAGCGGTCAAAAGTATTACTGGCAGGTGCGGGTGTATGACGGCAGTAACAGTGTGTCCGCCTGGAGTACGAACGCCTACTGGTCCATGGGGCTGCTGTCGCCGACTAACTGGACGGCACAGTGGATCGGTTACGACGCCGCCTACAACCCGACGACGACCCAGGCGACGAACAACGCCTTGTTCAATACTGCAGGACTAAGCTGGATCAGTTATTCGGCAGAGACCGCGCAGGGTGGTGTTTATTCGGCGGCTTTGCGCAAGCAAGTGATTCTACCCGCCGGCCAGACCGTCACCAACGCCGTCCTGGCGCTCTATGCAAATAATTTCTGCACCGCGTATGTCAATGGGCAACAGATGACGAACTCGGCGATGAACAACAGTCATCCCGGAGCCACGGCGGCGAAGTGGGAAGCCACGGCGTGGATCAATGTGACTCCGTGGTTGCAAACGGGCACCAACCAACTGGCGCTCAATGCCACGAGCAGCGATTCCGGGCAGGCGGCCGAGGTGATTGGCCAGTTGGTGGTGCAGTTCGCGTCCGGCAGCGTTACGAACATACCGGTGGACACCACCTGGAAGGCGTCACAATGGCCGTCCGGCAATTGGACGCTGGCCAGCTACAACGATTCCGCCTGGACCACGCCCAACAGCGGCGGCACGCCCTGGGGCACGCCCGAACTCAATGACATCGTGCGGGTTCCTGCGCCGTATTTGCGAAAAACGTTCACGGTCGGGCAGACGGTAAGCCAGGCTACGGCTTATGTAACCGCGCTTGGCGCTTATGAATTGCACCTTAACGGGCAGAAGATCGGCAACGATGTCCTGACGCCGGGCTGGAGCGACTTCGGTAAGCGGGTTTTTTATCAGACCTACGATGTCACGGGAATGATGCAAGGCGGTTCGAACACGATCTCAGCCATTCTTGGCGATGGTTGGTATGCGAGCGTCATCGGATTTACCGGCATCAGAAAATACTATGGCGGCAACCCTCGCTTCCTCGCCCAACTGGTGATGCAATTTTCCGATGGCACCACACAAACGGTGGTGAGCGACAGTTCATGGAAGGCCACTTATGGCCCGATTCAATGGGGGGACAACATGCTGGGATCGGAATACGATGCCCGGCTGGAAATGCCCGGCTGGGACACGACCAATCTCAATGACAGCGCCTGGTCGCCGGTATTGACCGGGATCAGCGCCACTACCAGCGGTTATACGAATGTGACGGCCCTCGTCCAGGGGTTGGTAACGAACAACCAGCTTAATTTCGTGGCGAACAACACCACCATGGGCGGCGATCCGGCAGTTGGCATCGCGAAGACCTTTGGGATTAATTTCACGCTCGGCGGCACGAACCAAACGCTTGCTTATGGCGAAAATGCCACCGTGCAAATTGGCGGCGGCGGCCTGCCGCTGACCGTCATCCAGGCGCTTTACGGAAACGCCGCCATTTTTCCCGGCCCCAGCGGCATTTTGGTACAAGCGGCCGTCACGGAGCCTTCGCGTCCTCTGCAAACGCTGGCCGCGACCAATCTCACCCTGCCCAGCCCCGGCTGCTATACCTTTGATTTGGGCCAGAACATGGTGGGTTGGGCGCAACTGAATATCAGCGGCAGCGTGGGTGATCGTATCACCGTGCGTTATGGCGAACTGCTCAATCCCGATGGCACGCTTTTCAATTCCAATACGCGCGGCGCGACCGCAACCGACTTTTACATTTTCGGCACCAACGGCAGCATCGTTTATCAGCCGCATTTTACCTTCCACGGTTTCCGTTACGTCGAGGTGCGGGGACTGAGCGTTCCGCCAACATTGAGTTCGGTGACGGGCATTGTGGTGCATTCGGACATCACTCCGACCGGGAACTTCTCGTGTTCCAACCCGCAGGTGAACCAGCTTTACAGCAACATCATTTGGAGCCAGAAAGGGAACTATCTTGAGATTACAAGTGACTGTCCGCAGCGCGACGAGCGTCTGGGCTGGACCGGAGACTCGGAATTTTTTGTGCCGACCGCTGCCTACAATTACGATATTCAATCCTTCTTTCGCCGGCATCTCATCGCGCTGTGCGATGACTCGCAGGAAGCCAACGGCGGTTACGATAACGTGGCGCCCACGGTGGGCGGTGAAGGCGGCGCTGCCTGGGGCGATGCCGCCTGGATTTGCCCTTACAACATGTATCGCGCTTATGGCGATACCAACGTCATCGCCGATCATTTCGCCGAACTGAAATATTACGGCCAGCATATTGCAGGGTTCGCTTCAAATTTTATAATGGGAGCCCGGCCCGGCGACGCGGGCGATTGGCTGAACGTCGGCGGCGGCGCCAGCACGGCGGTGATGAACACCGCGTTCTACGCCTACTACGCGCAGGCAATGACGGAGATGGCCACCGCCATTGGCGACAACGCCGATGCCGCCACTTATGCCACGCTTCACAGCAACATCGTTGCGGCGTTCGCGACGTTGTTTGCAACCAATGGCGCGTTTGCCGATGGCAGCAGCCAGACTGGCTATGCGCTGGCCTTCACGTTGAACCTGGTTCCTCCGGCATTGAACACGCTGGCGGCGCAACAATTTGCGAATACCATTTCGAATTTCGATAATCATCTTGCGACGGGCTTCATCGGCACGCAGCGCCTCCTGCCCGCCCTGCACAACATCGGCCGCGACGACCTCGCCTACTCCGTGCTGCTGCAGCAAACTTATCCGTCATGGCTTTATCAAGTGGCTACTGGCTCGACCACCATGTGGGAAACCTGGGATGGGAGTTTGACCATGTCCTTCAACCACTATACCTTTGGTTCAGTCGGGCAGTATTTATACAGCACGATTGGCGGAATCAATCCTGCCGGCCCGGGCTACTCGACCATCCTCATCCAGCCGGTTCCCGGCCTGGGCCTGACGTGGGCTAACACCAGCTATAATTCCACGCGCGGCCTGATTTCGACCGCGTGGACCAACTCCGGCAGCGCATTCAATATGAATGTGGTGATTCCGCCGAACACAACGGCGCAAATTTATGTGCCCACCACCAACGTCAGTGCCATCACCGAAAGCGGCCTGCCAGCCGCCAGTTCGCCCGGCGTTTCTTACGTTGGAATTTCCAACAGCTACGCAATTTATACCGTCGGCTCCGGTAACTATAATTGGTCGTCACCTTACTCAATTTACGTGACACCTACTGTCGTAGTCACCGCAACGAATCAGACGGGCACCGGCACAGGCACGTTTTATCCCAGTTGGACCGTCGTGACCAACAGCAGTCTGATCGCCGGCCGGACTCCGACCACGGCGACGGGCAATTTCAGCCTGGAAGCGAATGGACGGAATGTCAATTCTCTGACCGCAGGCGGCAGTTTGGGGATTAGCCAGATTAACGGGACCGTTTCCACCACCACGAGCATTAACTACTTGACTTGTGGCAACAGCAGTGGCGCCGGGGGCACGGTTATTTACACGTTGCCGGTGAACACCAACGGATACGATCTCACCAACATCACGGTTTACGGAGGGTGGAAGGACAATGGCCGTGACCAACAGGCATACACCGTTTATTATTCCACAGTTGCAGCCCCGGCGAATTTCATCTCGTTGGGCAGTGTCAATTTTACTCCCTCGAATCCTTCCGGTGTCCAGTGTGCCACTCTGGTGACGCTGACAAAATCGGCTGGCGTGCTGGCCACGAATGCGGGCGCCCTGAAATTTGACTTTACCAATCCAGCCTCGGAGAACGGTTATTGCGGTTACGCGGCCATCACCGTCTTCGGGACTCCGAGCATTCCCCCCGCGGTGCCGGCGGTCTTGAGCGCTAAATTTCTTTCGCCGGACAGTTTCATAATGAATATGGGCAGCCTCGTGGCTGGCCGAAACTACACGCTCCAAAGCACAACCAATCTGACCTCTGGCGTCTGGACCAATGAAACCAATATTCTCGCCACGCAATCATCCTCTTCCTTCACCAATGACGCCGCCAACAGCTCACAAAAATTCTACCGCGTTGTGGGATATTAGGCATTATACCGCCGGTGCTTATCAATATAACTAAAAATTGGACGCTGTGGTTGCTCGTTGTGGGCCTACTCACGGCGAAAGTTGCCGCGGCCGTCACTGTCGGCGAGTTGCGTTGCGAATCTCTGCGGAACCCCTCGGGCATTGACAGCCTTAAACCCCAGTTGAACTGGATTATCGCATCCAGCCGCCGTGGCGAGACTCAGACGGCGTATCAGATTTTGGTCGCGTCAAAGATGGAGTTGCTCACCGCTGGTCAGGGCGATTTGTGGGACAGCGGCAAAGTTTCGTCGGACGCGACAGCGCAGGTGGAATATGCCGGTCAACCTTTGGCCTCTCGCGCCGAGTGTTTCTGGAAAGTGCGCGTCTGGGATCACGCTGGCCAGCCATCCGCCTGGAGCCAGCCGGCATCCTGGAGCATGGGGTTGCTCAACCCATCCGATTGGACCGCGCACTGGATCAGTGATCCAATTTTGGCTGACCCGGCCAATCGCCCCCTGACACCCATCCGCTGTTACCGCAGCGCGCTGGCATCCCGCGCCGAGGCCGAAAAGTGGATCGCGCTCGACCTCGGCTCCATCAAACGAATGGATGCCGTGGATATTATTCCCGCCCGCCCCCAAGGCCAGAACAGCGATTTCCGCACCGCAATGTTTCCGCTCCGGTTCAAAGTGGAAACGGCGGACAACCGCGATTTCAGCAATGCGCGAATCGTGGTGGACCGCACCGGCGCCGATTTTCCGAACCCGCGCAACAATTCGTGTCGTTTCCAATTTGCCGCCGTCACAGCACGATATCTGCGGTTAACCGTCACCCGGTTGTCACGTTGGGACGGCACGAATTTCGGTGTCGCCCTCGGCGGACTCGCGGCCTCTGACGGCCGGCAGTCCATCGCTGTCGGCGCTGCAGTGGAATGCTCGGATTCCATCGAATCTGAACGCTGGTCAAAAAAATTCCTGGTGGACGGCAAGTCGGCGGTGGCGCTTGCCGATGCGCCCGCTTTGGACGCCAGCATGCCGGGCACTTCAAAACCATTCACGGTGTCGCGAGTGCCGATGTTGCGCCGGGAATTTGATCTCGCCGGCAAGGTTCACCGGGCTTTCCTGAGCGTTTCTTCGCGAGGGTTCTACGCGGTGCGGATCAACGGCCAACGGGTCGGCGATGAGCTGCTCACTCCAGGTTTTACTGATTACGACGCCCGTCTCGAATACCAGACTCACGATGTCACCCGTCTGCTGCGGCAAGGGACCAACGCCATTGGCGCCCTGCTCGGTTACGGCTGGTATGCCGGGCACATGAATCTTTTCGAGATGCGTTGCATCTACGGATACTTCCCGCAATTCCTCGCGCAGCTCAATGTGGAACTGGAGGACGGCACGTGTATGACTATAGGCACGGATGGGAAATGGCGCAGCACCTTGGACGGACCCGTGCGCTGGTCCGATTTACTGGATGGCGAGGGTTATGACTGTCGCCGGGAAATGCCCGGCTGGGATCAACCCGGTTTCGACGATCATTCTTGGCAACCGGTCTGGTCGCAACCACGTGACCAGGTGCCGCTGGTCTGGGATCGCTGCCAACCCGTGCGCGTCATCCGCGAGTTTCAACCCGTCGCCGTCAGGCCAATGAAGCCGGGCACTTATGTTTTCGATTTCGGTCAGGAGTTCACCGGTTGGTGCCGGTTGAAGGTGGATGGTCCGGCTGGCGCGCAGGTGAGGCTTCGCCATTCTGAAATGGTTGGGCCGGATGGCAATATTGACGTCGGAACACTCATGGGCACGCTGCAAGAGGAGGATTACATTCTCGATGGCAGCGGCGAGCGCACGCTGGAACCGCACTTCACTTATCATGGTTTCCGTTACGTCGAACTTTCGGGGCTGCCCGGCAAGCTGAAACCCGACACCCTGGTGGCGCTCAATATGCGCACGGATGCGGCGGTGGCCGGTCATTTCGAATGCTCCAATGAATTGTATAACCGCATTCAGGCGGCGTCGGCCTGGACCCAGGCCAACCTGCTTTTCGATGTCCCCAATGGCTGTGCGGCGCGCTCCGAGCGATTAGCGTGGATGGGCGACATCCGGCCCTGCGTACAGTCACTGATGCTAAATTTCGACGCCGCGCCGCTGCTGACCAAATATGTCAACGACATTCGCGACGATCAGGAACCCGATGGTCGTTTCACCGACATTGCCCCGCATGCGCATCTTACCGGCACTCCGGTCTGCGTAGGTTCGCCCGGTTGGGGAGATGCGGGTGTCTCGCTGCCCTGGGAAGTCTATGTCAACACCGGCGACCGGCGATTGCTGGCGGAGCATTTCGAGGCGGCGAAACGCTGGGTTGAAGTTATTCATGCCAGCAATCCGGATTTGCTGTGGCGAAACAATCGCGGCCAGGACTGGGGCGATTGGTTGAGCGCCGGCAATGCGACGCCGAAGGAACTGGGCGCAACCGCGTTCTTCGCGCACTCCGCCGATCTGCTTTCACGCATGGCGCAGGCGTTGGGGCGCAGGGAAGAGGCCGAAAAATATCAGACTTTATTCAAAGGCATCCGTCAGGCGTTTGTCAAAAACTATGTCGGCGCGGATGGCATCATCGGCGGGGCCAAACCCGGAAAGCCGGTCATGCGGGATGTGACCGGCATTGTCCGCTCGCTGGTCACTAACGGGAAGCTGGACTTTGCCGTGAAGAACGAAGCGCTGGGTGGTGATCCGGTATTGAACCGAGTCAAAAATCTGCACCTCATCGTCCGGCATGGAGGCGAATCAGACGAGCAGATATTCGTCGAAGACAGCAAGGTTGAAATGGGCGCTCAAAATGGCCGGCCGCTGGAAATCATTTCCGCCTCCTACGGCTATGACGCCACCGATCTGGGAGATGCGCAAGGCAGTTACGCCCTCGCGCTGCATTTTGGCCTGCTCGACGAACCGTTGCGTGCCCGCGCCGCCAAACGGCTGGACGCACTGGTGGTCAAGAACCAGCATCATCCCACGACCGGATTTTGGAGCAGCATCGAGACGTTGCTGGCCATGTCCAACTCTGGCTACAACCAGGACGCAGCCGAAATGGTGAACCAGCGCGCGGAACCTTCCTGGGGTTTTATGGCCGAACACAACACCACCATGTGGGAGGCGTTCAATGCCAACACCCAAAACCTGTCTCTGAACCACTGGACGCACAGCGCGGTCAGCGAATGGCTCTGGCGCAACGTCGCCGGGCTGAATCCCGACGAGCAGCATCCCGGCTATCAAACCTTCACCATTCATCCGCGCCCGACCCGCGAAGTTTCCTGGTGCCGCGCCAGCTACGATTCCATTCGCGGCACGATTGTCAGCAACTGGCGATCTGACGGCGACAAATTCACCCTCGATACCACCATCCCCGTCAACACCACGGCCACCATATTCCTCCCGGCATCCGACGCCAGCGTGGTGACCGAATCCGGCAAGCCGGCGGGACAATCGGAAGGCGTGACCTTTCTGCGCGCCGAACCCGGCGAAGTCGTTTACCAGGTCGGCTCTGGCGTCTATCAATTCAATTCGCGAACGAGTTCAAAATAGACCACAAGATACGCTTAAGAGCTTGAAACGGATTGCCAAACGATCCAATAATTCCGCACAAGGTTCCTGGCGAACCTGCGGACGCAAGGCACGATAATCTACGATAATGTGGGACTGGCGTGATCAGGTTTATAAAACAATGAAAATATACCAATATTCATGCCTGACCCCTTTTCTTTTTGACCCCTTTTCGGAGGGATGACCCGACAATAGCCCGGTCGCTTTAGCGCCGGGGCCATGATTAGGCGAGTAGAAAAGTCCCGATAGGGACGGCTGAATACGAGACTAAACCTCGGCCGTCCCTGCGGGACTTGAGGCTCAGAAAGAGGTCGGAAAGGGGTCGGAAAGGGGTCGGGCATGCATATTGACATATAATTTGCTGCCGGCATGTTGTTAAAGTCGAGTCGGCAATTGAGATATGAAACTACGGAAGCATTAGTGGGCTTTACCAACTCATAACATTTCGACTTGGTAACTGCATTATGTCGCTCCTACGGAGCTTGGAAAATCCGCGAAACCGTTCCTAAAAATAT
>Ga0182013_10003092_pt1 | contig 21132 bp, 20 predicted proteins | sample 612S2MmetaG_FD_120487 | JGI IMG/M metagenome (GOLD analysis project Ga0182013, IMG submission 120487) | Permafrost microbial communities from Stordalen Mire, Sweden - 612S2M metaG | ecosystem: Environmental > Terrestrial > Soil > Wetlands > Permafrost | place: Sweden: Stordalen | collected... | reverse complement strand
GTCCCGCAAGTTCATAGAATAAGTGTGGGACAGGCTGAATCAGCGAAGTGTCCTATTTTCAAGCTGCCGCCCGGTAAATACCGCAGCAGACATATGGTACAAACTTACGGGACACCACACTAGAAGGACTTGGAATATATAGCGCGAAACAGGTAGAGCGGGCCTTTAGACCCGCGTTGCGACGCGCGCAATTTGTGGCGTCAGCCGCTGAGGTACCGGCCTCAGCGGCTGACGCGTTTTTTCTGCTTCGTCCCTCACAGGCCTGCGCTGCCGTTACCGGACACAGAATGGCTCCGGTTTGACACCGTCGTGCCTGCTCCTTATGATTCGGCTGACAATCCCAATCGACTTAAGTGGGGCTATACAGTAAAGAGGTGGAACCGGTGGGCGCATTTGGCGAACGTTTGCGTCGGGAGCGGGAGATGCGTGGCATCTCGCTCGACGAAATCGTTGTCAGCACAAAGATCGGAAAGCGATTGCTGCGCGCCCTGGAAGATGAGCAGTTTGACCTGCTGCCGGGCGGCATCTTCAACAAGTCGTACGTTCGGGCCTACGCCAAATGCGTGGGCATCGATGAGGACGAAGCCGTGGCCGCGTACTTGGAAGCAGCCCAGGAAACTCCGCCGGATAACCGCGTCATCGCTCATCAGGCTTCTTTCCACTCCGACCGTTTACCGGAGCGCAGGGGTTTTCCGGTTGTGCCGGTTCTCATCCTCTTGGTGGTGATCGCAGGCGGTATCGGCGGCTGGAAGGCTTATCAGGACCGGCAGCGCGACCACGCCTCGGCAGTGCCTTCGGGTGAAACGACGTCGCAATCGTCCAGTGCGGCTGCAGCCGTCGCCAAGAATTCTGTGACGCAGGCTGCTGCATCGGGCGCGATGGAGTCGCCGCCGCCGAGTTCTGCCGTGTCCGCGCCGCGCACAGCTCCCACTCTTGGCGAGAGCGCTAAAGCGGCAACGCAAAATCCGTCATCATCGGCGGCATCTGCGGCTGGAGTAGCAGGCGCCACGCCCACCAACGCTGTCGCGGGAGCGCCTTTCGAGGTGATTATCCGTCCCAAAGGAAGTGCCTGGGTATCGGTCAAGTCGGATGGCAAGTTCGTCGTCCGCGGCATCATCAAACCTCCGGATGTGAAGACCATTCACGCTACCGGCCAAGTGATTTTCTGGACCGGCAACGCCGGCGCGGTGGAAGTCTCGTTTAACGGGAAGAATGTTTCCTTGACGGGTGGTCCCAATGATGAGCAGGTGCTGGTGTTCGACTCTCGGGGAGTGCTGCGGCGTCCGGCAGCGGCTCAATGACCAAGCCTGGCGCCGATTCTTCTGCTCAACTTCTCATGAAAAGTATTGGCGAAAATGTTGTTCGCATTGAAGCCGCAGCCCTGCGCGCTCTGGCTGACCGGCTTGCCGGGCCCATGGGCGAGAACTTCGATCGCGCGATTGAAATGCTGTATGGTTGCGCCGGCCGCGTCGTGGTCACTGGCATGGGCAAGAGCGGATTGATCGCGCGCAAGATCGCGGCCACGCTCACCTCCACTGGCAGTCCCGCGCTGTTTCTGCATCCCGCCGAAGCCATGCACGGCGACCTGGGCATGGTGGTGCGTGGCGACGTAGTGCTGGCGCTGTCGGCCAGCGGCGAGACGTCCGAAATCCTGCAAATGCTGGCTACCGTGAAGCGGCTGGGCGTGCCGCTGATCACCATGACCTGCGATGAACTCTACTCGACGCGGGAAGACCCGCGCACACTTTCGACGCTGGCGCAAGCTGCCGACGTCGCGCTCGACTGCTCGGTGGCGCACGAAGCGTGTTCGCTCGGACTGGCGCCGACGGCTTCGACAACCACCATGCTTGCGCTCGGCGATGCGCTGGCGGTCGCGCTCTCCGAACGGCGCGGATTCAAGGAAGAAGATTTCGCCAACCTGCATCCCGGAGGCAAGCTGGGCAAGCGTTTCATGCGCGTGTCATCGCTGATGCACACTGGCGATGCCGTGCCGCGCGTCGCACCAGAATCGCCCATGGGCCAGGTGATCTACGAAATGTCGCGCAAGGGCCTCGGGATGACGACCGTCGTGGATGGCGAAAGGCTGCTCGGCATCATCAGCGACGGCGATCTGCGCCGACTGCTGGAGCATCACGGGAAAGAGGTGCTTGATCTGACTGCGGCCCAGTGCATGACGCGCCTGCCTAAGGTCGTGGGGCCGGAGGTTTTCGCCATCGCCGCGCTTGACATCATGGAGCAGAAGAAGATCACTTCCCTGCCCGTCGTGGATGATGCCGGGCGGCTGCAGGGCGTACTGCACCTGCATGATTTGTGGGGCACGCAGATGTTGTAACGTGAAACTTGGGGGTAGTTTAGAATGGCGAGAAGATGGTCAGAAGTCTTATCTTGGAAAGCTAGGCCCTAGACTTTCGTGGAATTCTCGAGCGGTCTCAATGACTTAGGCCAGCGCTGGGCCGCATGCAACACTGCCAGGACCAGCACCTCTTCGTCGACAATCGCGTAAGCCACGATGAATGGCGTGCGGGGGACGACCAACTCCCGAGTGCCTTCGATCCTACCCTTACGTCCCAGCCCAGGAAACTGCTTGAGACCATCAATCGCTCCGAAGATGCGTTTTATCTGCGTGCCCGCCGCCGCCGGACTGGAGGCGTTTATATAGTCATACGCCGCGAGCAAGTGATGAGATGCTCGCTGTGTCAGACGGATTTTCACTCGCCAAGCCGCTTCATCCAGCCGGCTCTTACTTTGTCGTAGTCCAACAAATCCCCGGCACGAGCTTCCTGCAAGCCTCGCCTGATCTGGTCAAGATGATACTCATGAACAGACAGATAGTGTTCCATGGCCTCGTTGAGTAGATAGCTGCGGTCGCGATCCAGAGAGCGGGCCATCCGGTCGAGCGCTTTCACCTTTCTGGGATCAGCCCGAAAGGTAATAGTCTGTTTTTCCATGCTCTCCATAATACCACGTATTACGGAGCAAGCGGGCATGATATACCTCTAGAATGGTATGTCTTCGTCGGTGATTTCCGGGCCGCCGCCGCCGCTGGCAGGCGCTTGCGAGACATCGGGTTCGGAAGTGCGCTGGTCGAAACCGCCGGAAGCAGAAGACTTGCCGGCCCCGGAGCGTCCGCTGTAGCCACCACCTTCACCTCCGCCCTCGCGTGGGCCCCCGCCGCCGAGCAGCACCAGGTCGTTGATGATGATCTCGGTCTTGTATTTCTTCTGGCCGGTTTCTTTGTCATCCCAGGAGTCGCTGTGCAGGCGGCCTTCGATGTAAACCTTACTGCCCTTCTTGAGGTACTCTCCGGCAATCTCCGCCGTGCGCTGAAAGGCGACCAGGTTGTGCCACTCGGTGCGTTCCTGCCAGTTGCCTTCCTTATCTTTGACGCGATCGGCTGTGGCCACGGAGAACCGCGCCACCGCCATGCCGGTTTGGGTGTACTTCACTTCCGGATCCTTGCCGAGATTACCGATGAGAATGACTTTATTGACGCTCTTCGCCATGAGGCACTCCTGTGTAATTGCGATGAAAGGCCAAATATAGCAGAAGCCCCAGCATTCAGCAGTCAGCACTCAGCCAGAGTGGTTTTCTGCCCAACGTCTGCCTTCGGGCGATGCCGGACGAACCGCAGGTCCCCTCCGCGCGGACTGAAGCCCTTGGTCCGGATGACAGTTGGAATGATCAGCTTCGCTTGGGATCACGGATGGGAATGATTAGCTGCGCTGGGGACGACACAATCGAACGGCCACCGGGCGCTGGGTTGGTTCGACTAGTAGCTAAGAGCTAGACGGCCAGGTGGCTGAATGCTGACAGCTCGCGGCTACTTCGCAAAAATCACGTACAGCATCACGTAGATCACCACGCCGGTGACCGACACGTACATCCAGATGGCGAAGGTGTAGGGCGCGATGGCCTTGTGTCGCGCGAACCGTCCCTTCAGCGCGCGCGCCAGCGTGATCAGCACGAACGGCACCACCACGACGGCGAGAATAGTATGCGAAGTCAGCAACGTAAAGTACAGCGGGCGCGAAAAGCCTTGGCCGCGGAAGTGCGTCACTCCGGCGCGCAGCACCAGATGGTAGTACAGGTACGAGATGAGGAAGAGCGTCGAGGTGACGAAGGCCGCCAGCATCGTGCGTTTGTGTGCTTTGCGGTGCCCGGTCTTGATGAAGTAGAGGCCTGATCCGATGAGCACGGCACTGGAGCCGTTGAGGACGGCATCGAGGGCCGGGAAAAATGTCGGACTCAGTTGCATTATGCGGCTGGCTTGGTGCTGCGGCGATTGGCCACTAGAAAAGATAGCGCAAACATTATCAGCGAGAACAGTGCCATCACCGCAAAATTACTGCTCAAGGACAGGTCGGTCGAGGCCGACCCGGGAAACAGCAGCGATCGCAGAGCCTCGGTCCCGTAGGTTAGCGGATTGATGCGCATGAGCACACGAATCCACAGCGACGCGCCGGAGAGCGGAAACAACGATCCCGACAGCAGCCACAGCGGAATTAGAAACAAGTTGATGATGGCGTGAAAGGCCTGGCTGGAATCCATGGGCCACGCGATGATAAAACCCAGCGCGGTCAGCGAAAACGCGACCAGGAAGATGGTCAGCACGGTGAGCCCAAAGCTAGCGAACGTGAAGTGCACTCCGACGGCAGGCGCAAAGACCAGGAAGATCATCCCCTGGAGCGTGGCCAGCGTCGCTCCGCCCAGCACTTTGCCCAGCACGATGACCGAGCGACTGACGGGCGCTACCAGCACGGAAAGCAGAAAGCCTTCTTTGCGATCTTCAATCACCGACATCATGGTGAAGATGGCGGTGAAGAGCACGATCATGATCAGCGCGCCGGGAAAAAAGAAGTTGAGATAGTGCTGGCCGCCGGCTCCGCTGGAGCGAAATGAGGTGCCGAAACCCGAGCCGATCACGATCCAGAACAGCAGCGGCGAGGCGACGACGCCGACGACCCGCGCCCGTTGCCGGTAGAAGCGCACGACCTCGCGCCACCACAACGACAGCGATGGCAGCAGAGTGCCTGCGCTCGCAGGGGCGAGAGTTGCGGGAAGGGTCGCGGTTCGTGTAGCTGCCATACGCTAATTCTAGCAGCCATTGGTCGATTTCCCGCGCCGGCAAACTTGGTTGGCGTAGCGTAGAAAAATCGTCAGCAGTCCGTGTGCTATGATGCACCCGCTAAGCGCCCACTTCGCCCATCGCAGCTATGGATTTGGTCCCAACAGATAATCTTGCGCCGGGAAATTCCGCTCTGCAGCGGCGCCTCTTCCTTTTGCTTGCTTGTATTGCGCTGGTTTACGCCTTCCTCGCAGGTTTGCGCACGGTCTCTGACACCGACCTGGGATGGCAGCTGGCGACTGGGCGCTGGGTAGCGCAGCATTATTCCGTTCCCTCGACGGATGTGCTCTCCTACACCGCCGCGGGACAACCTTGGATCTATCCGGTCGGCGCCGGGCTGATTTTCTATGCTGCGTACCTGCTGGGAGGCTACGCCCTGATTTCATGGATCGGGGCTGCGGCCTGTGTGGGCACCGTCGCATTGCTTCTCCGGCGAGGCTCTGCCGTCAGCGCCGGTATTGCCATCCTCGCCGTACCGCTGATTGCTTATCGCACTGCGCCGCGGGCAGACATGTTCACCGTCGTACTCTTCGCGGCGTTTCTATCTCTGCTGTGGGAAAACTATCAAACCGGCCACGCGCGTCTCTGGTTGTTGCCGCTGCTGATGGTGGCGTGGGTGAATCTCCATCCCGGCTTCGTTGCCGGCCTCGCGCTGGTCCCCGCTTATGTTGTCGTTGAATTGTCGGACATGATGTTTCCTGGACCGGGCCGCAATGAAGCTGTCCGCAGACTTAGGCGTGCCGTTCCATGGTTGGTGGCTACCGCAGTGGCTACGCTGGTGAATCCCTGGGGCGGGAAAATCTACGCCGCGCTCGCGCGCCAGCAGCGGGTCAGCGAAGCTCACCAGTTCTGGATTGGCGAGTGGACCAGTGTTCCGGTGAATTGGAATGCCTTCGCTGCGGCGCTTTCGTTGCGCCAAGGTGCAGGCGCGATTTATGCGCTGCTGGCAATTGCCGTGATTGCCGCCGCGATCGCTTTGCTGCACGCCCAATTGGGAAAGGCCATCATACTGCTGGCCGCAACCTATCCCGCCGTGCGTTATTACCGCATGGGAGCGGTGTTCGCGTGCGTAGTGGTGGTGATTGGCGGAGGAGTTCTGGCGACCGCGCTGGCCCGCGCCGCCCCTCGCATGCAGGCGGCGCGATTACGTTCTCTCCTTGCCGCTACCGCGGTTGCGTTGCTGGCCGCGCTCGCCTTGCTACGCTGCTTCGATTTGGTAACCAACCGCACCTACTTTCAAGGCACGGAAGCCACCACCTTCGGCGCCGGATTGGGCTGGGCTTTTCCGCAACGGGGGGCTGAATTCATCGTGCGAGAAAACCTTCCCGGCGAAGTCTTCAACACCTACGATGAAGGCGGTTTTGTCAGTTGGACGCTTGGCCCGGAGCGCCGCGACTATATTGATGGCCGCGCTCTACCGTTCGGCATCAAGGCGATTCAGCGCCATCAACGACTCCTGCAGGCATCGCCGGATTCCGCCCTGTGGCAGGAGGAAGCCCGCCGCTACAACCTCAACACCGTCATACTACCCATCGCACGCCTGGACGAATCCCGTTATGCGCGATTGCAGAATTTCTGCGCCAGCAAAACCTGGCAGCCGGTTTATCTGGACGAGGTCTCCGCTGTCTTCGTGCGCCGCACGCCACAGACGGAAGATCTGTTACAGCGTTTTCCGGTGAACTGCGCCACCGCGCCGTTGCCCGCGCCACCGGTAGGCAAGAGCCGCGCTGAAGCGTTCCATGCGTGGTCCAACGCCGCCGGTGTATTGGCCGCGCTGGACCGCAATTCAGCGGCGCTTTCTGCGGTCGCAAACGCGCTCTCCATCTTTCCTGACAGCGCGTTCCTGCACGTGCTTCGCGGTAACCTGCTGCTGGCGACGGGCAGTCCCAGCGAATCGGTACAGGAATTTCAAGCTGCGGTGGCTTTGGATGCCAATGAATTTACCTTGTCCGCTCTCGCCTCCATCTACCGGAAAATGGGCCGAATGCCGGCGGCGTATGCCACCATGGAACGCGCCGCCCAGGTCGCGCAGAGGCCGGAGATGGAATATCTGAACCTCGCCTATGCGTATCTGCAATCCAGGCCCAGCCAACCTGAGGCGGCCCTGAAAGCATTCGGGGAAGCAACTCGAAGGGCCCCCCGAAACATGAGTGCGATAGACGGTGGGACCTTCAACGTGGCGATAGCTCAAGGCCGCTCCTCCGCCTGGCAGTCGCTGGGCAATCTGGATGAGGCGATTGCTGCTGTGCAGGAGATAGTCCAGCTTCAGCCAAGTTCTCCCGAGCCACTCACTCGATTGGCGCAGCTGTATCGGATGAATGGACAAGTGGAAGAAGCGAACCGTGCCGAGGAACGGGCGGCGGCGATGACGAAAGCTAATGTGCCGTGAGGAAGCGACGAAGAACCAGCCTCGCGATTCTCGACTGGCGTACGCTCTGGTGAACTCAAACTTTGATTCTTTATGTCTCAGTGTCTCTGCGGTAAATCAGTCCTTCGAATTAGCATCGCTCTCGCTCTCTTCCGTCCAGAAGCGATGCCCCGTCCGCCGAATGAAGACATCCTCCAAGCTCGGTTTGTGTACCGAGACGCCTTCGATCTCGCCGGGGAATGCCTCGACCACATCGGTGACGAAGCGATGTCCGCTCTCGATCTCCAGCCGTACTTGATGATCGAGCACCGTAGGGTGAAGACCGAAGCGCTGCTCGATGCGCTGTGCCAGCGAGTCAGGCTCGTTCGATTCCAGCAGGATTACGTCACCGCCGATTTCACTCTTCAACTCCGCGGGGGTGCCCAGTGCGACCACGCTGCCGTTGGCATAAATTGCCAGACGATCGCAGCGCTCGGCCTCTTCCATCAGATGCGTAGTCACCAGTACAGTCACCCGCTCTTCATCGCGCAGGATTTGCAGATACTGCCAAAGATCGCGGCGCGCGCCGGGATCGAGTCCGGTGGTCGGCTCGTCCAGCAAAAGGACTGAGGGATGATGCAGCAGTCCTTTCGCCAGTTCTAGGCGCCGCCGCATGCCACCGGAAAATGTTTCGGCTTTTTCCCTGGCGCGCTCGGCCAGGCCGACGCGACTCAGCATTTCGCCGACACGCTTTTTCAGTGCCGCACCGTGTAATCCGTAAATGTGGCCAATCAGCATCAGGTTTTCTTGTGCCGAGAGTTTGATGTCGATGCTCTGCGCCTGAAAGACCACGCCGATGTTGCGCCGTACCAGCGCAGGCTCGCGCGCGACATCATGACCCAGAATCATCGCGCGTCCGCCGGAAGGCAGCATCAAGGTCGAGAGAATGCGGAAGGTCGTAGTCTTGCCGCTGCCGTTGGGACCCAGCAGGCCGAAGATCTCGGCCGGACGCACGTCGAAAGAAACACCGTCAAGGGCAACGCGGTCGCCATACTGGTGACGCAGGGCTTGCAGTTGAATAACTGAACCGGCGGCGGCGGCGGGACTCCGTGTGACGGGCTGATGAAGAGTATCAGAAACGCTCATGCGAGGGGCCAACGTCAATTCTATATGACGGAGGAAGATAGCCTTAGCTTTTTAATGCAACGCCGCATTTCGAGCAGAACAACGGACGTGTAAAACCGCGCGGGTAAATGGTCGCATTGCAGCCAGAACAGAATTGGGTATTGCGAATGTTCAGGAACGTAATCACAATCAGCGCGACGATAAAGAACCATGGTACATTCCAGCGCATTAGCCATTCCGTGAACCCAAGGAACACAACCCCGAAACCGATGACGAGGAACGGATGTGCGGATTTCTTCGTGGCGTAGGTTGCTCTCTTGTAGAAGATTCCAACCCCGATTCCAAGCACGACCCAGCACACCATAAATATTGCGAAATGCCTGGGCATTGCAGTCCAGGTTTGCCGCAAATCTGTGAGGAAGTTATGCATGGAACTTAGCCGGACGAGACCGACAGCTGATGGCTGAGAGCTGGCGGCTGACGGCTTACTTACGGTTGATCATCATCAGCGCAAACAGCAGTGGTAGATAGATGACCGAGGCTTGCAGCACCTGGCGGGCGCGCAGCTTCGATTCCGGCGCGATTGGCGTCAGCTTCATCGTCCACATGCGGATGCTGAACCACAGCATGCCTGCGCCGAGCAGCAGCGCCCCGGCGAAGTACGTCCAACCCGACATGCCCATCAGCGTGGGCGCAAGCGACACCGGAATCAGCGCCAGTGCGTACATCACGATGGCAAATGCGGTGGAGCGGCCGTCGCTTTCCACTACCGGCAACATGCGGATGCGCGCATTCTCGTAATCCTCGCGGTAGAGCCAGGCGATGGAATGGAAGTGGGGGAACTGCCAGAAGAAGAGTATGGCGAAAAGCACCAGGGCTTCGCTGTCGAGCCGGCCGCGGATGGCGGTCCAGCCCAGCACCGGAGGCATGGCTCCAGGAAACGCGCCCAGGAATGTACAGATAGGATGCACGCGCTTCATCGGCGTGTACACCGTCAGGTAGCTGACGGAGGTCAACGTGGCCAGCGCGGCGGTCAGCCAGTTAGTGGTCGCCCAAAGATACAGCACGCCGCCGATGGTCATGCCGAACGCAACTACCGAGGCGTGCAGCAGGCTCATGCTGCCGGTGACCAACGGACGCCGCGCCGTACGGCGCATCAGCGCGTCAATGTCGCGCTCCACAACTTCATTGATGGCGGCGGTGCCGCCGCTGACCAATCCAATACCAATGAGCGCGTGCAGCAGCGTCCACGAAAGCGACGAGACGCCCGACTTGGCCGCCGCGAAATAAGCGCCCGCCCACGCCGTCATCACGATCAGCGTAGTGACGCGCGCCTTGGTAAGCGTGGCGTAGTCGCGAGCCAGCGACGCAATGCCTTCGCGCGGGACAGCCAACGGTTGGGTAGCGCTGCTCATGCGATAACGGCCTTTCCAGGTGCGCTGTGCGCTGCCGGTTGGGTAGCGTGAACGTCGATCATACGTCGCGTCTGGATGGCGAGCACCACGCTGGCCGCCAGCACCAGTGCGCCTCCGGCGACGTGCAATACCGTGCTCACCACCATGATTTGCATGGGCTGCACCGCATCGTGGCCCCAGGTGAGGCGCGTAAGATAGGCACAGAAACCGAGTCCGAGCTGAATCATCAGCAGCGCCAGCAGCAGCTGGGCCGGTCGACGCAGATGATCGACGTTGCCATAACGCGTCAGCACGCGCACAACGGTCCAGCACACCAATGCGGTCACGACGCAAGCGCCCACCAGGTGCGGCAGCAGCCTCATTCCCGAGTGGCGAAAAGCGGCGCCGAGAATTAACTGCACAAACACGCAAGCCGCCGCGATCGTCGTGAGAACGGCCGTGCTCGGCCAGAGATCATGTTCGGCGATGGGCTGAGAATCTTGCAGCCAGCCGCGACTGGTGAACAACGCCATCGCGACCACGATACAGAAGATCGCCTGTCCCAGCGTGGCATGCGCCGTCGAAATCGACCATGGCAGAAAGTGCAGTACGGTAATGCCGCCCAGAACACCTTGGCCAATGACCGCACCCAGCGCGCTCCAGCCCAGCACGCGCATCCATCTGCGGGCTTCGACGCGCTGCGTCCACACCGCCATCACGATGATCAGCAAGCCGATAAATTCGGCGATCATGCGATGCGTGTGCTCGTACTTCACGCCGCCGACCATGGGCGGCAGCCGGTAGAGCGAACCGAAGGAAGTTGGCCAGTCGGGTACGGACAGGCCGGCATCGTTGCTGGTTACCAGCGCGCCGGCAACAACCAACAGAAACGTGACCCAGGCGAGCATTACGGCGAATCGGTGGTGCACCGGGTTGTAGGCGATAAGACCAGATTGCGACGTCAGAACAGGCTCCCTATCTATAACGTTGCGTCCGCGCAAAGCGGCGGATTCGCTTGTGGGGCGATGGTTCATCCCAGATCGCACAAACCTTATGCGGCTGGGAAAGTAAAGAGTTCAGTAGGAATTGCGGTCCAAGTCTGCTGCGAACGCCTTGTCCTCACCAGCGTTCGTGGCGATATTGTATCAAACCGGCCGCCGCAAGCTGGGTGGGCAAACCGACATCTAGAAATTACTCGCCGCTGCTGACCTCCGCGGCCAGCCAGGCCAGGTAGTCGCCGCTGCCGCCATGCACCGCCAACTGCAGGCACTCGGGTAGATCGTAGGGATGTAGCCCCTTGAGGGCCGCTTGCAAGTGAGAGGCTTGCTCGGCCGTGGTCTTGATCAGCAGTAGATATTCTTCCTCGTTGTGGACCTTCTGTTCCCATCGATAGATGGAGCGGATTGGTCCAACGATGTTGACGCAAGCCGCCAGCCGGCGTTCGACCAGTTGTTGAGCAAGTTTTTCCGCCGCGTCCTTCGCCGACATGGTGGTCAGCACGATGCGTGCATTCGTCATCGCAAGCCCCCAAAGAAATTTCGGATGCGACTGTAACACGGCGCAAAGCAGATCCCGTCCATGGCCAACCTCTTGCGCGCTGATTTTTCTTCGCCTATTCATCGCTTATCAAGATTGGTTCGCGCAGCCATTACAACGGAACTCGCTCTTGACCGCTGCTGCAAAGCGACGTTCACTAGAGAAGTTGATCGCGGCTATCCATGGGTTTAGATTGCGTGCTGGGCATGGTGGGCGCCGATGAGTGGGACAGAGCTGTCCCGCCGAACGGTCAGGTGTTGCACATGAAAATTACGGTCCGCATCGCCGGGAACTGGATGTATCGCATGCGCCGCGTGCTGGCCACCCTGTGCATTGCCGTGCTGTCGGTCTTCATCGGCTACCGGGTCGTCTTTGGCGCCAACGGCATGAAGGTATGGGAGAGCAAACGTGCCGAAGTGGAACGCCTGGAGAACGACATCGACCGCCAGAAACTCGAGCACGAGCAACTGCAGCGTCATGTGGACGGGCTGCAGCAAGGCATTCCCAGCGTTATCGAGAAGGAAGCGCGCGAACAACTAGGCTACGTGAAGCCCGGCGAGGTGGTCCTGTTCGAGCAAAAAGCCAAGTCCGATCCCAAGCCGGCGCCCGCCGCCATTGCCGAGAACACCGAGCAGAAACACTAGCGTTCAGCCGGTGTGACCCGCTATTCTCCCGTGACCGGCTGCATTCGTGTGACGACGTAATTTCCCGCATCCGCTTTTCTGCCGCAAAACATCTGTAGTGGAATAAACTGTTCCGAGTCGCAATCTGTGGGGTCGTCCGCGCCGGATATCAACTGGGATGGAACCGCCCGAGGGTTCCGGACCCGGAGTTGTTTGCAGCAGAATTACCGCGGAGCAACAGCCGTCAGGCTCCCTGCTTTGTACTGAAATCTGAAAACTCGTCCGGCTGCGCAACGGCCGGTTCAACAGGAGATGGAAAATGAAAAAGAGAGTGCTGTTGGTACTGGGACTCTATTTGTGCAGCATGACCGTACTGGGGTTCGCTAAAGACCAGAGCTGGGACGGATGGGTCAGCGATTCCAAGTGCGGCGCGAAGGGCGCCAATGCCGCCCATGAGGCGTGCGCCAAGAAGTGTGTCGCCGCCGGCGAGAAGCCGGTGTTCGTCAGCGACAAGGACCAGAAGGTTGTTCCCGTCGATAATCCCGCTGCTCTGCAGGACCACCTGGGACATCACGTGCAGGTCACGGGCAGCATGACCAGCGACGGCTCGCTGCACGTGGACAGCGTGAAGATGCTCTCGCAAAAGGGTGGCACCGGCGGCGGCATGAACGATATGCACTGAGCGGTGCTGCCCGACCGTAATCCCATAACTCTATGGCGGCAACTACGTGGCGGGACGGAGACGATCAGCGCTAATGTAGCCGACAGTCGGCGGGCTCACGCTGTCGGAGGCGCATTCGGCACATCCAGCATCCCGAGGTTCTGCTCGAAAGGGAGGAACACCGAGAATGCGGTCCCGCTTTTTCCCTCGCGAATGCGGCTGCTCACGTGGATCGTCCCCTCGTGCTTGTCGATAATCCCACGACTCACCCAGAGCCCCAGCCCCGTTCCCTTCTCGCCTTTGGTGGTATAGAACGGAGCGAACAGGTTCTTGCGCACGCCAATCGGGATGCCGGCTCCGTTGTCCAGCAAAGTGACGCGCACCCCCGCGCGCGAGGGATCGGACGCGAGGCTGGACTCGCGAGTATGCAGAACCATCTTTCCTTTTGCCGGCATGGCGTCGAGGGCGTTGCCGATGAGGTTGGAGAACACCTGCCTCAACTCGCCCGGAAATCCCCGAACGCTGCGTTCGGTTTTGAAACGGGTTTCGACGGCAATATGGTTTTGCTTGATCTGGGGAGCGAATAGCACTAGCACGCTTTGCAGTACCTCGGTAAGGCTGACATCGACTGGGTTGCGGGCCTCACGATGGAAGGTCAATAACTGGCTGGTGATCTGCGCGATGCGGGCCAGTTCATCGCTGGCCATCTGCAGATAGTGCGCCGATGCCAAGTTTGGAGCTTGCTCGTGCTGCAGCAAGTAAATCAGGTTGGTAACGGTATCGAGAGGATTGCGTATCTCGTGCGCAATCGTCGCCGATAACCGTCCCGCCAGGGTCAAGCGTTCGCTGGCGCGCAAGGTCTGCTCGGTCTGGCGCCGCTGGGTCACGTCGCGAAAGACAATGGCCACTCCGACGATTTCGCGGTTTTGGTTAAGGATCGGCGCTCCGGTCAATTCGATGGGATACTCCTTACCCGAGAGGCTGGTAAGAACCAGGCTGTTGGAAAAGCCGACCACGTTTTGCGCCCGCCGAACCGCTTCCACCGGGTCTTCCGATTCGGACCGGGTCTTCTCATCGCAGATGCGCAGGACCTCTCGCAGTGGCCGCCCTTGTGCGGCTTCGTACTCCCATTCCGTGAGCTTCTGGGCCACCGGATTGATGAATGACACGTTCCCCGCGTGGTCGGTCGAGACGACCGCCTCGCCCAGGCTCTTCAGCGTGATCTGAAACCACTCCCGGCTTTCTTTGAGCTGTTGCCGCTGGTTCGCCTCGGCCCGCAGATGACGTTCGTAGGTAGATGACAGGGCGAGTAATTCACCTCGGGTGAGGGTAAACATCAGGACCGCAATCAGCAGTGAGAGCGCCACCGCGGAGCCGATCACGGTGGCATTCAGGATGGTGGCACGGCGCGAGCGCTGTCTCCGAAGCACCTCCTCGGCACCCACGAATTGCCGTTGTTTGTCTCGAATGGTCTCTATCAATTGCTGGCCGGCGAGCAGGTCCTGGGACGATGTCGCAGCGCCACGGGGTTGCGACAACTGCTGGCCGGCCCACTCAATCCAGCGCAAATCCAGGTTGCGCAACTCTCCTAAGCGCTGTTGCTGGCTGGGATTGTCAGCGACCAACTGCAGGAGGAAGTCAAACTGTTCCGGTATCTTGGACTTGGCCTCGTCGTAGGCTTGAAGGAAACTCCGATCGTTGGTGAGATGATATCCGCGAAGGCCCGTATCCATTTCAACGACGTTGCGCATTAACTGCCGCGCATTGGCGATGACCAAGTCGGAGTGATCGACCCAATGCAATGAGGTATTGAGTAAGAGTATCTCGCCGACCAGTATTAACGCCAACGACACCAGCATAACCACTGGAATGGCAACCGTGCGGCGTAGCAGTCTTTGGAAACTGCGTTGATCCATGGCGTTCGTTTAGCCCCAAGCGAAGGTTAGATAATACAGCTTCCGCGGTGCCCGCCATAGGGAACTCAGAAAGCTAATCGCCAGAGAGGGAACTTTGTTCCGTTCGAAAAGTAGTTTGCCTGGGACGAAGCGTGGGCGAATCTTTTTCGCAAGAATTCGATAACGTAGCAGGGCGGCCAGTATGGCGGCGTAGATCCGCGGCTTACGCACATCTTTCGTGAACAGCCAGATTTAGTGCCCCACTCCGGCGATGGCACTCCGCAAGCATGGCGACGGAATTGATCAGCTCGTCCCTAATCCGATTGTTTCTGCTTCGAGATGCGCGCCCCTTTCCCCTGCTGACTTTCCATCGTCTCACCCGGACGGAGAAGCGAGGGATGAGCCGGAGACGACGTTTGCTGCTGGTCGGCTGCCGTCAAGGCAGCGGCGGAATTCGTGCCAGATGCTGCCGGCGGGTTTGCGCTCGCTACGGGAGTTGCGGCTGCCGTCTGCGGGGGCGCGGATGTGGCGGGCGCTGGGGTCGAAGTCGCGGTTACGGGCGGAGGGTTAGCAGCAGACGAAGCCGCTCCGCCTCCCGGTTCGGTCGCACTGGCGGCTTTGATGGGCGGCGCGGAATCGAAGACGACCCTCTCGTCGGTCAGCGGCTGCAACTCGCTGTCGTGAGGCGCGGCGAAGAACCACGTCAATAGGTAACCCCTGCGCTCGGTCAGCGCCATGGCAATCGACAATCGGCGCGAAAGCTCATCATCCGGTATCCGAAACGCGACCGCCCCGTGCAGGAAAAGGAAGGTGTTGCCGCCGGCGGCAAAAGCCTTGGCGTCACGCATGTCAGTCAGAATGGGGTGGGTCAACCCGAATTGCAGGAGAAAATTCTTGAACCCCTGACGGTCATTCGGATCCTGGGGAAACTTCATACCGGGAAAACACGCGGCAGAAATGGCAGTGACCGTCACCTCGCCAAAGTCGTCGTAGGGAATCTGGCCATCGGTGCCCGGCCGCTTGGCCCACGACGAAAACAGTGTCCGGCTGCACGCTTCAAGCAATCTGCGCTCGGTTGCGCCCAATGCGGGCCTGCCAAAATCTTGGCGGGCTCGGTCGCGCTCAACCGCCGGCTGGACAGCTCCTTCGGCCTCCAAAGTCCACCCCTGCGGGATACGGTAACTGAAGCCAAGCGCTGCATTCTCGTAGAAATCGCCGTCAATTTTTCCCGGATCGAGGTGGCTAATGGGCGGGTCGGCCTGCAGCGATGCTAGCCGATGCGAGGATATCGCCGGCCCATCGTAGGGCTGGGCCGTCGCATCAAGGTGCTGCCGCAATTCTGTGGGCGAAAAAAAAACCACGCGCTGAAACGACGATTCCAGTTGCTTCAGGATTTTGTCGTCGTGGGCCGCGAGCACCACTCGCAAGATGTAGCCGTCAAGGGTGGTCGCCAGGAGCATGTGCTGTTCAACGCCGCGCCGCGTTTCGAAAAAGTAAAACTGGCGCCCGGAAAGTTCAGCCTTCGTCAAGCCGCGCAGCTCTTCCACTCCGCGGAACAATTCCTGGTCAAGTGCATAGCGCAGGAACGCCTTGGCGTCCTGATTGTTTCCCGTCGCTATTGGGATAGCGGTTATCGATATCTCGGCATCGACCGGAGGCGGGCCGCCCAGCTCCAACAACTGCAGGCTGCCATCGCGCGCGGCCGACTGCGGGATGGGCTGCAAATGAGCATCCGGCGGAAGGTCAAAAGTTAACTTAAAGTATTGGCTTAGATAATACGATGCAGATAGATAACCTTGCTCAGGATAACCGCCACTTTGAGACTCAGAGGACAGCGGTGTGGCGGAGGTCGTCGAAGGCGCCTGCGCGCTCAGCAACAGGCAGCCATTGAGCACAATACATACCAGCACGGTTAACGCTTTGGTTGGGAAACGCATCGGATCTCGCGCGCTCGCTCAGCTATTGTTAGCCGTTACTGGCTAAGAGTCAACGTAGGGCGGGCCGGGTTGGTTGTCCACCAGCCAGAACTCGTGTCCCATTACCCTCCTTCAGAAACTCAGCCTTCATCACCGGAGCCAATTTCTCCCCCAACGGCCCTTGTCGTGCCGCCCGTGTTCTCTTCACCAACTCGGGGTTCCTGGTAGTTTTCGCGGGCCCGTCAGGTACAATCAACGGTTTGTGGAGCTAATTGGGACCGGATGCCACGACAGGTCCCGACGTTCCTGACGGAGTGCGCTTCTGAACGCTGCCTTCAGCCTGCTGTGCTGCGCGCTGGTGGAACCTCACGGGTTTCGCCACTACCTACGGTCTCATTTTCTGGATACGACATTCAAAGGCCTGTACCACGCCAATGCTTTCGACATGTTGTTGCTGATTCCCTACTTCATCGTCCTGATCTTGCTGGCGTTTTACGGAATGCACCGCTACCAACTGGTCTATCTCTATTACAAGCACCGCGAGAAAAAGGTGACGGAGGCGGAATCGCGCTTCGCCGATCTTCCGCGGGTGACGATTCAACTGCCGATCTTCAATGAGCAGTACGTCATCGATCGCCTGGTCGAGTGCGTTTGCAAGATCGAATACCCGCGCGAAAAGCTGGAAATCCAGGTACTCGACGATTCAACCGATGAAACCGTCCAGGTAGCGCGGTCGGTCGTGGAGCGTTACGCAGCGTTCGGGCACAAGATCAGTTACCACCACCGCACCAACCGTGAAGGCTATAAGGCGGGCGCGCTCGATGCCGGGTTGAAAGTTTCGACCGGCGAATTCGTGGCTATCTTCGACGCCGATTTCATGCCGACCCCCGACTGGCTGATGAAGGTGATCCACCACTTCGCCAATCCCGAGATCGGAATGGTGCAGACGCGCTGGACCCACCTCAATCGTAACTACTCATTCCTCACTGAAGTTGAGGCCATTTTGTTGGACGGCCATTTCATACTGGAGCACGGAGGCCGCTCGCGGGCCGGGGTGTTCTTCAACTTCAACGGCACAGCGGGAATGTGGCGGCGCAAGGCAATCGACGACGCCGGAGGCTGGGAGCACGACACGCTGACCGAAGACACCGACCTCAGCTACCGCTCGCAACTCAAGGGATGGAAGTTTCGCTATCTGCAGGATGTTGAATGCCCGGCCGAGTTGCCCATCGAGATGACAGCGTTCAAAACCCAGCAGGCGCGATGGGCCAAAGGGCTGATTCAGTGCGCCAAGAAAGATTTGCCGAAGGTGCTGCGCGCCAACGTCAAGCGGCGCGAAAAGGTTGAGGCCTGGTATCACCTGACCGCCAACATCAGCTATCCCCTGATGATCGTGCTCAGCACGCTGCTGCTGCCGGCTATGGTCATCCGCTTCTACCAGGGATGGTTCCAGATGCTGTACATCGACATCCCGCTATTCCTGGCATCTACTTTTTCGATCTCCAGCTTCTACCTGGTGTCGCAAAAAGAACTGTTCCCCGGAAAATGGTATCGAACCTTTCTATTCCTGCCTGCGTTGATGGCGCTGGGCATCGGACTGACCATCACCAACAGCAAAGCGGTGCTGGAAGCGCTGGTCGGCCATCAAAGCGCATTTGCCCGCACTCCAAAATATCGCGTCGTCAGCAAGCAGGACAAAGGCATAGCTGCGAAGAAGTATCGCAAGCGGCTGGGCTGGATCCCCTGGATTGAAATGTTAATTGGGGGCTACTTCGCTCTGACCGTCTGGTACGCCATCGCCAACGAGAACTACATCACCGTACCGTTCTTGTTTCTGTTCGTCTTGGGCTACTGGTACACCGGCTTGATGTCGTTGCTGCAAGGCCGCTTCGACAGCCTGGCAAAGGAGCGCGCCGAAGAGCGCAGCCCCAAACCGTTTCCGGTGGGGGTGTAGAGCAAACGGGGCCCAGCATTACTGCTGTTTGCCGGTTTTGTTTTTCGAACGCGGCATAGGGATTGAGCTGTCGGTTGGCTTCACGTCGCCACCCACCAAAGTCGTTTGTCGAAGATCGCTGCAGCCCTTCTCATCCACACCCATCGGCACCCAGATGATATCGACGACCTTCTGCTTTCCAGCACCTGTTCGAACCTCAACGCGTATCCGGTCGATTCCTTGCTGTGTGACGAGGTAAGACTGAGCATTTACCGACCGCTGCCCTGCCAGATTCGTCGAGTGTGGCTCGGTTCCCGCTTTATTTGGTGGCACCTTCTCCCGATCGGCGAATCCAACCATTACAATTCTCGCAGTTGGATCGGACTTCAGGCGTGAGGCGACGTTGTCTAGAATCGCCTTCGCTGTGTTGTCAACCCGCCACGGCCGCTTCAGATCCGGAAACTGAATCGAATTAATCTTGCTGCATGTCGGAGGAGGAGGGGCCTGCTGAACGCCGAGGATGCAGTTGGCCTCTCCGACACGATGGAGTGCGTCAGTTACCAAGACGGTAACCACAACCTGACCTTGCGGCAGCCCCATTGTGTCCAAGGTCGCTGTCGCACCCGCGCCGTCGATGCGACCCGCCATAGTGGTGAAACGGTAAGCAACGATCTCCGCGCCGTCCGGACTCACCGCATTCGCGGAGAGCGTTGGGGCATCACCTGATACGACGCTATCCGAACTTACCTCACATTCCACCTGCGGGAGAACGTATCCGTCAACAGCCGGTTCAACTACATTCACTGGATTTAGGCCGGCACCAAGATCGTTTGGCAATGATTCGCTGCCTCTAGCGCTAGGTCTATTCTTGGCGGCAACATCGATGCTCAGAAGTGCGAGCGCAAGCAGAAGGGTCATGATCAATGGAAATCGAGACGAAAGGCGCTGTATCGACGGCAGAAGTCTGGTACCTTTTAACATGAGTAAGCACCTTCTTAGTTCATAGGGCAGGTCACATTCTACCGACATATTGCTACGGTGCACGAAGTTTCTTGAGTTCCATGGCCAGCTTGGCTATAGTGGGAGCTGATAAGTGGGTTGCTCGGCGTACGGGGGACACTACCGCGCAGTGGACGCGCCCGTCTACGAGAAAATTCAATGGCTGACGAAACAGATAGGCAACCTTTCCTTTCAAAGTTCGACAAACTTCAAATTGAAAATGAGAAGCTACGCAAGGAAAAGGACAAAGTCGGGTATGAAATCGATGATCTCAAGCGCTGGCGGAAGAAGCTTTGGATAAGCTTTCTCTCCGGGGCAGCCTCGGCGTTAATCGCAGTAATGACGTTTCTAATCGGCCAAAGTGCCACGAAATCTCGCGACCGTATCCACGAAGGAGATGTCCTTTATCAGCAGCCTCTGACTGAGCTTGGGGACAAAGACCCTGCCCGACGGCTATCTGCACTGACCGCTCTTAAGAAGTTCATCCAACCCCTGCCAAGGGAAGCTCGTTTCACTCGCTTCCTGAATTACTTCTCCGATGACGAAGTTACAGAACAGGCAGAAGCACAAAGGCACGACGCAATTGTTTTACTTGTCGCCCGGCTCCGTAATGAAAGTGACTTCGGGGTAATCCGCCAAACGCTAACCACTGTCCAATCCAGCCCCGAGTTGCCGATTGAGGACATTGCCGATCTTAACCGGGCAGCCGCCGCTTCGTTTATTCAAAGCGCGGCCCAGTTCTCGGGGCTGCTCGTGTTAGCCACTGCGAAACATGGCTCCATGACACAGCTTGAAGCATGTCAGGTGCCCGGCTTGCTCGTCTCGATTGAAACAGAAATGCAGAACCTGGTTCTTCGATCCGCGATACCCTCGCCTCGATCAGGTATCCCGAGTTCATCGTTCATGATCTGGCCTTTTCTCTACAGTCCGTTCTCTGCCTCACGGTTCGAAAGCGAACAGCGGTTGGCGCTCAATGACCAATCCGGTCAGACAATAAAGGTCATAATACCTGGATTGCATAAGCTCCCGACCGAGTCGGAAATAAGTTCCGCCCGCACAGATTTTCTGCAAAAGGCACTTTTCCTCGAAACCACTAGCATTCTGCTGGCCAGTGCTTTGGATAGAAAATCGGACCCCCTCCCTCTCGATTTGTCATACACGGCCTGGGTAGCGGGACAGCTAGGTTCCGAAACAAGGGATAGCTTCGGTGTCGCCAGCCCCAAACCGGCTCCCATGCTCAAGCTGTCGGGGGTGAACCTCGGCGGAAGCTATTTCGGCATCAGAGTTTTCTCGACCTTGTTCAGCGGCGCCGACTTATCCAATTCCGATCTTAGAGAGATGGCGCCCGGCAAAGACATTAGTTTTGAAAGGAGCATTCTAATTGGAGCCCACATTGCCGACGATACAGAGACCAAACGGGCATTCGCAGCAGCGCATGCGGACCTGACCGGCTCCGGTTTTCTACGTCCCCAACTCGACGACCGCATCAAGATCTTGCCTGACAATCCGCCGCTCTGCTGGGGCCAATAATCTATTTCGCCATCCACTGGAAGCAAAGGTTGTACCCATCCGGATCGT
>Ga0182013_10003090_pt1 | contig 21134 bp, 19 predicted proteins | sample 612S2MmetaG_FD_120487 | JGI IMG/M metagenome (GOLD analysis project Ga0182013, IMG submission 120487) | Permafrost microbial communities from Stordalen Mire, Sweden - 612S2M metaG | ecosystem: Environmental > Terrestrial > Soil > Wetlands > Permafrost | place: Sweden: Stordalen | collected... | reverse complement strand
TTCTGTAATATACATTATAATAGGCCTTACATGTTGTTGTAAATCGAAAAAGAAAAAACAAAGACAAAATAACGATGACGATATTGATTTAATCGAAAAACAATAAAAATAATAAAAATAAAATCAATTATGAACTACTTGAATCGTCAGAATCTAATGGTTCTTCATACAAATTAAGATAATAACATAATTGCTTAAAATTATTAATCCTTTCATATACATGACATAACAAATAGAAAATTATACTGATTTGCTTGTTACTCAATAAACTTTCGCGTTTGTGAAACGAAATAAAAACGTCTTGAACTGTTTTGTCACCTATTAGTTCATTGAGTTCAGTTAGTTCTGTGTAATCAAGTGTAATTTCATTTACACGCAACCTATGTTCTTTTATAAAGAATGAAATAAATTTTTCTCTATTACTTTCATTAATTTTATTGATTATCATACTAATTTTTATCATTTTAATATCATCGAGATATTTCGTTTCCAGTCTGTATTCTTTTGCATCAGTCGGTTTGAAACCGACACTTTCATAAAATGTTTTTTCGGTAGCTAAATATCTAACAATTGCTAAATTTAATTTATAATAATGACCCCATTTAGAAGTGGGAGAAACTGATAAAGGTAGATAAGAACCGTCCTTAAGTTCTAATCTATGAAATTCGAACAAATCAGCTATCTTAATGATAAAATTCATAAAATTTGTTCCTGAAGTGTAAACAGGATTTAATTTAAAATCCTTAAGATATTCAGTATCAATAGCTCGAATTTCATTTACATCTTGTAATTCAGATTTTAAATTGGAATAAAAATTCAATATTGAAATTTGTCCACTAATCTTTCCGTCTTGAAATGTAATATCATGAATTTTTCCAACTTCTGATTGTATTTTTTCATGAAGTCCAAATATGATAGTATCACTTGAAAAAAAAATAGGGATAGATTCATTATTTTCTATGAAAAATATAAGAAAACCCGTATATCTCTCTATGTATTTAATTACATTATTTTTACAGACTCTTAAAGCATGGTCTTGAAAAGACATATTTTTTTAAATTTTATTATTTATTAAGTTACAAATAATAAAATGCTTGTCATATATTTTTAACATTCAATTTTTAATTTAAGAATTTAAGAATAAATAAACAAATTATGGTTTTTTCAATAAAACTTCAATATTTATAATTAATTTGTAGAATCAGGCAATACTGGAGAATCAGGTAATACTGTAGATTCTACCCAATCTGATTTCTCAAATCGTCTATTCAATCCTGGGATATATTTTGTAAACGTTTGTGGCTCCGTATTTAAATTATTCATATTTGACATATTTGACATATTTGACATATTTGACATATTTGACACAGTTGACATATTTGGTACACTGCTCACAATACCCATATTACCCATATTTGACATATTTGACATGTTTGACATCATACCATTTAATCTACCTTCAAAATTGTTCATTTGTTCGAAAAACATTTGGGGTTGTTGTGTATTAATACCAAACATTTGATTACTCGCTTCTGATCTAAATTCTGTAGTATTTCCCTTTGTTTGAAACATATCCAGATCGGTTAATACATTTTGTTCTTTATTTTCATTTTTAACTAATGGCTTAATTTTATCAAATGACCATAATTCACTATCGTTTGTCATTGAATCTATATTCTCTAAGGCTTCACTAGGATTATCTAAATATTGCATAAATAAAGTAGACAAATATGCTGGACTATACTGTTTTTCTGAAATCTGATGCAAAATTTCATTATTACATTCTTTATTGAAAAACATTTTAAACATATCAGAGATTTGTTCATGAGTGCATAGGTCTAACAAAAACTTTTTATCGATTCTACCTGGTCTAATTAATGCATCATCTAAAACTTCCGGATTATTTGATGTCATTATTAGAATTCTTCCTTCACATTCGTTAACACCATCGATGGCATTTAGAAGACCACTTAATGTTATTCCTTCTTTATAATTATTGTTAGAATTTTGATACGGATATGTTCCACCAGATACATCAAACGGTTTCTGTCCACCATATCCATTATATCCATTATATCCGCTATAATTATTATTATTTTGTTTATACAAATTATTCATTTTCGATAGTTCTTCTTTTAGTTTGCTGATTTCTTGGTTCATCGAGTTCATTTTTTCATGATTATCATTGTCATTATCACTATCATTTTCAGAGCTCAATGAATCATCAAGTTTATTCGATTCTATTTTATTTTTTCTTTTTTTAGTTACCTCGGATGCGCAATCAATATCTTCGATTACTAGTATTGTTGACGAATAGTCTATTTTTGCCAATAAATTGTATAATTCTACGTCATTTTTGACATCATTTAAAATCAAATAGTGAATATTACGTTTGCAATAATTACTTATTCCTTTGATTAAACTTGTTTTACCGACTCCAGGTGGTCCATAAAAAAGATATCCTCTTGTATAGGGAATACCAATATTATTGAACCACTCCTTTTTGTTAACAAAAAATGATAAATCAGCCATTAGACGTTTTTTTGTGTCATGTGGTAAAATAATTGTTTCAATGCGTCTCTTATTTTTTAATGGTTTAGATTTCCAGTCTCCATTACTGTTATGATAAAGCATTGGTTCCCAATTTTTATTTTTCAAGAATTCAACATATTTTTTTACACAATGTGTACAAAATTCATCAAGAATATCAACAGTATCGGTGTCTAAAATTTTTGTATTTAATTGAATTGAACGATTTTCTTTCTTCCTTTCTTCATCAGAATAAACGGTAATAACTTCTGAGCTAAGCATGTATGTAATTTCATGTCCATTATAAGTAATCTTTTTTTCTTTGTATCTTGAAATTACTTTGTTTAGTTTTATTTCAGTTTCTTCAGGATTTAGTGTTTTCAAAGGATTTTTATCATAACTGAATTTAATGGGTGTTTCCTTAATAAAATCGATAATTTCAGTATTTGTAATGTACCAATAAACCGCATCATACAATTCGTTCGCTTTTCTCTCGTCACTGATTGCATTAATATGTACGTATTTAACTATTTCGTTATTTTTCTTCCCCGTGAGATAATTATATATCCTTTTGATCATCCTAACTGCCATATAATACATACTTTCGAACGAAAAATTAGATATGAAATTAACTAATTTTGTAACATTATTAGCAACAACAGCACCGACTATCGATAAAAGAATTGCATCGATTAATGGATTTCCTGTACGGAGAATGTTAAAAATTCCCATGTTTAAAATTGTTGCAGTAGAATAATCGTTAGACGGTCCCAAGCCATTCATTTTATAAATTTATTTTTTTATTTTATAATTTTGTTTAGCGTATATCGTTTAAGTTATTTATAAAATCTATTCAGATTTTTGCAATTATTTAATTTAATTGGCATATGCCTTTCCGCACATTCCCGACATATATCTCATTATATTAACATTGAAGGTCGATATATGAACATCGGTATATGAAATGGATTCATATAAATCGAACGATAAAAAAGAATTATCAATTCTGGAGAAATTAATACCATAGCCGCATTCCTCACCTAAAAATATTTTTTTAATATTCTTTTTTGATTTAAATTCGGGGGATAAAGAAATTGCATAAATACATTGTCCGCAAATACGAAATTTCATTATTTCTCCTTCGTCATTATCCCATATGATCGGTTTTGCACCATTTAATGATAATTTTATTTGCTTGATTTTGTCAAAATCATAATCTTGATCATAATAATCATCATCATTGCAACTATTCAAAAATTTTACTAATATAATTTTACACGGATGATTGAATGAGAGTTTATAGACATCACTTTTAATATACATAAGTGTTTGAGTTTCAATAATAAACGTTTCTAAAGAATGCAACAAACGATCATTGTTATAAACTTTTGATAAAGGAACTTTATATTTACAATATTTAAACCCCGAACTGATCGATTTATTGAGCCCCTTTATTTTAATTTGCACTTGATGATGAGTGAGTGTAAAGAGAGGTAATTTTCTATTAGTTAATTTATTATTTTTATTGAAATCAAACAATATCAAAGGAATTTCTATATAATCATCGTATTCCTTAATGTTCCTATTAAATATTTTCATTAAAAATAAATTCATCAGCATATCTAAACTCATAACATCAAAACCACCAATTTCAAGTTTCAAATAAATTTGTCTGGATAATATATCGTTAATATTTTCATCGCCAATTTCGGATCGTTTAATAACCATAACAAGATCTGACAAAACTGCAAGATCATTTACAGGTTCATGCCTTATTTCATGATCGTCATTTGAATAAATAAAATCTGTTCTAACTATTTCATAATTGTCTTTATCATATAAACATGTATCATCATTATCGTTACAATTATCACTATAATCATAATCTATTTTACCACTCATATCGAAGTCATTCCAATCATTTCTGTTAATATATTGTTCTCTATACTTTTTATCCTTATCTTTAAAATACATACTTATTGATCCCACTGCAATTTGAGCGCTTAATTCAGATTCATACATTTTATTAATTAATTATGTAGCTACATAATTAATCATTAAGTCATATTCCTTATTTTATTTTATTTGATTAAAATTGTGAACTACTATTAGGTTTTTTAATATTTTTGTATACATCGTAAATATTTCCTATTAATTGTGCCATTGAATTTTGAACAGTTTTTTCTTTAGTATGATAGTGAAGGAAGTCTCTAACGTGATCGATATATACATGTTGTGATTGTTCAATTATTTCATATAATTGTGCTATAACTGTGTCATCTGTTTTTTCCGGTTGACAACGTGTTATCAAAAATTGTTCTATTTCTTTTATTGCAAAATTTCCACTTCGCCCATTGTATTCTAATTGACTGAGTAATAAAAACATCATTTGTATATGTTTTCTTAAAATGATCAAACCACTCGAACATAATTTTCTATATAATTTGTACCGTTCTGAATTACGTCCGCCCAGCACTTGAATCATTTCTGAATTAACCCTAATATAGGACATAGATATCGGTTGTGATTCCCTTCCCAAAATAAATCCGAAATCAATATGAAATATTGATCCTTCTGTTGTTATCATAATGTTTTCCAAATGGCGATCACCTAATCCAAAAAAATAACTTTGGAGTGTATATGAAACGAGACTGTACGTATAGACATCGAGAACATTGCCAACAATATTCGATTCATTATTTTCCAGAATATATTGTAATATAGATTTACCTTCTGAACCCATACTTTGTATAGTTTCGGCTTTGTCAATAATTTCTATCATACCAGCATTTCTACCTAGAGGAACAGCTTTATACGAGATCGATTGGAAATTTTGGCTGACATACTTTTTTAAACTATCATCAAATAGTTCTATTAAATTTAATATAACAAGATCATTCATAATGGATTCTAGCTTAAATAATAGTTTTATTGGACCTTTTGTAGTTAAAAATCTAATTATTACCGGCTTTGTATAACTATCTTTTACTACAATAGAATCATAATCAACACCAATTAATTTAACATTTGGGTCATATGGAAGACTAATGGGTTTTACTTTATCGAAATTTCTTATTAAAAATTTTGTGATATCATCTAAATTTAGTGTTAATTGTTTATAGAAAGTATATTCATTACTCATTTTTAATTCCAATTGTTTATCGATTAATCTAATAAAAACATATAATCTATCGATTTCAATCAAATCAGAACATTCTATTGCACTTTTTAACAACCAATAAAAATAATAAATATGCTGAATATTATTAGTCCTAAAAATAAGATCATAAATATGTTTATTTAATTTTTTATTAATGGAGTTAATTTTAATGAAATTAATAAAAAGCGGCATATAACAAGTGATTGATTTTCCTGGCACATTCCCAAAAATTTCAAATATGCGTGCAACAATACTATCAGGTAAACAATCATATGTTTGATACAAAATATTTAGACAATCTTCACAATCCAATTCTTTACTGCAGGTACGTGTACAATAAATATCTGCACAGGTACATGTAGATTTACTTGTATTTAGTATTTTTAAAATTAATTTTTCGTTTAATATTTTATTTTCTTCAACAGACTCAATATCCATTTCACTATCAATAGTGAACGATAAATGGTCCCAATCAATACATTTAATCAGATTCGTAATATATTTTGAATGACCAACGAACATTTCTGCATTTTTATATAACATATCAAAATCGATTTTTGTATACACGTGGTTCGGAAGATAGTATTGAATATTCCTCAAGTACTCAAAATAATATTGTCGTAAATGATAATATTTATTGTTGTTGTTATTGTTATTGATTTCAATGATTGATGGACATGATTTAAACATTTCAACGATTGAATTATGTAATATAATTTTTTGGAAAATCATATCGTAACAATTTTTACATACACGCTCTTCTTGCGCTTTTAACTACGGAACATAATATGAAATATTCCAATAATCGTCTGGTTCTATCCTATCACGAATATAATTTGGTATAATTATACTATAATCACAGCATGAATAACAAAAAATGTTTCCACAATAACGACAATGATGTCTTCTTAAAAACAAAGAAAACGTTGATTGACACGAATAACAAGTCATAAAATGTTTATCATCCTTCCATTCGTTTGGATTTTTTACAATAGTTGATGTTAGTATATTAGTCAAATCTGGTTTATGGGAGTCCATCTAAATTAACTAAATAAAAATATTCTCAAATAAAAAATCTAACTATTTTACAATCAAGGATACTATATTAAATATACCAAGTCTATTTTAATATTAAAATTCATCCTTTTGCTATTTCAATATTTTGCAATAAATAAAATTTAGTCGACATATTCCATATCGACACATTCAACCTCACCATCTTGCTTAATTTTCTTGTTGCTTCCCGTATTATCAGTTTCATTCTTTCTTTTTTCTCTGACTGATTTTTCATCAGTGATTACAGTACTATGACAACCGGCCGCAATGGATTCACCGATAGCAATATCATCTAGTACACTACCAACAGAAGGAACCATACCATTAGCATCGAGAAAGTTATCGAGATCGCGGATAATATTATTGGAGGCAACAATATCGCACTCAGAACGCAATACATCGAATATGGTTATCTCTCCTGAGAGTCTATCGGGTTCCGGATTTTTGTCAGTAAAGACATCGCGACACAACATATCATGTTTATCCATTTCGGGATGGTTATGTTGGTCGGAAGGAACGGTAAAACCGAAACCTCTATCTTTGTATTTTTGGATAATGGCCATGACTTCTGGATTTGTATGTGAACTCACATTTTCATGAATGCAAGTGTTCATAATAGTTCCATACCCTCTTGGTACATATTTTCCATAGATGATAGATCCTCCACGTAGTTCAAATTCCATTCTTACAATTATTATCAATAAGCCAATAGATAATAGATGATAAATCAAGTATAATGATGTAAAAATTATTGATCAACGCAGTATATTATTTTATTCAATTTTTAATTATAAATATTCCGAATTAATTTTCTAAAATAAAAAACTGAAAATTAAAGGACAATACATAATAATTATACTACATATTTTAGAAGTATTATAATGAATTATGTCAATAAATATATCAGACAGTGAAATATCAGACAATGAAATGACTCTCGATGAGTATGAAATATTATTGCAACATACTGAAAAAGAACTTGCACGTACAACAAAATATGCGACAACATTGAAAAACCATTTGAAAAAAGTTGTCGAAAAAAATAATGAATTAAAAACACAAATATCGCAATCGAACTTAAATTTTTTATTGCAAGTTCGAAATGAAACGATAAAAGAGCAATGTAATACGATTGACGATTTAACATATGAATTACAAAAAATGAAGGGAATGGATGGTGTAATTAAAAAATTAGAAAATCATGTAACAGTGGTAAATAAAAAGAATGAGTCGCTAATTAACTCCGTTGAGAAAGAAAAACAAAAGATTACTTATTTAGAAGATAAAATCAAAAATATGACTTTTGAAGAATTTAAACTACAATCAATGAAACCAGGAAGCTGTGTGGTATGTATGGATAAATATGCGATATACGCGAGTAAAGAATGCGGACATTTAGTTTTTTGCAATGAATGTCGATACGGTCATAACTATAAATGTCCACTATGTAATAAGACAATGGTTACGAGTTCATTAATCAGAATTTATAATTTACCATTATTTTAATAAAACACATAAGAACAACACAATATATATTTTTTATTTATACACATCATACAAAATAATACAAAATAATACAAAATTATGTCAATAGTCAAACAACTCGACGAAGAAGAATTACATGGATGCGATATATGTTTTGAGGAAGATATTGTCACAGTTAAAACATCATGCGGATGTACAACTAAATATTGTTCTGGATGTATTAAGAATATGAATAATAAATGTTGTGTGTGCAAAAATAAGTTATCACCTGAAATAAAGCAAACGAGTAGTATCGATAATGTAGAATATTATGATAATTTGTATCCATACATTACGGATGACTGTTTATCGGATAAAGACAAACCTATTCAAATACAGGTTTATGCAACGAATTATAATATTATGAGAATAATGAGCGGACTCGGTGGCTTGAGTTATTCAAATTAATTTGAATTAATTTGAATTAATTCGAATAAATAGATAAAATATTGAATAATGAAATGCCTCACACATATTGTAATTATAAAAAATATTAAAATTAAATAAAATAACCGTATATTAATATCATTATGTCAGATACGACTACAGCATTGGCAGTTGCTATCCCTGATCAATTTCATGATAAAATAAATGAAATAAGATCTCAACAGGATCGTGCATTTCCTCGTTGGATGCCACATATTAATTTTATTTTCCCTTTTGTATCAATCGATCAGTTTGATACAGTTCATACAGAACTCAAAAAAGTTTTTGAATCGCATGGTATCACTGACTTTGATATAACATTTGAAGAAATTGGATATTTTTCTCAAGCGAAACAATCAACATTTCATCTTAAACCAAATGCAGAAAGTAAAAAGAAATTACAAGTAATTCACAAAATTATTTGCGACGCATTACCATGGGTTGATGTTAAAACACATGGTAACGAATTTTCACCTCATTGTACGCTTAGTCAATGTCCGAAGAAAGATACTCCGAACAAAGAAAAAGAATTAAATGAATGGTTTAATAAAACATTTAACGGTAAATTAACTGTTCATTGCGATAAAATTTGCATGTTGAAAAGAAATCCAGAATCTAACGATATGATGTTCACTAAAAATTTTGTTGGTATTAATAGTTCTAATAATGCTGCATATGATCCATAAACCATATTTTTTTATTTTTTTATTTTTTTATTTTTTTATTTATAGTTTTTATTTTGATACAGGTAGATTTTAACGTGTATATATATATATATATACAAATAGAAATAACGGAAGTATAAATGGAAGTATAATGTTTGTACAAACTTAAATTTAATTAAATATCCGAATTAATAGAATTAAGTACAAAAAGTTGATAATTAAACATTCAGTAATTATCAATTAATTTTTCTATTGAATTAAATCAGTAATATAACAAATACATAACATGTGCTATCAGCCAGAAGAAAATCAGACGAGTAAAACTGATCAAATTATTCAAACCACTCAAGAAGATGAAGTTCACACACTGATGTCGTGGAAATATTTTTACACGGGATTTTCTAAAAAAGATACTATTCCACCGTCGACATTTGTTGATTACCTAAAATCAATTCAAAACCTTAAAGTGTTTGTAGCTTCATATAAATACAACGATGATCTCCCATCGATGGATTTTGTTCAAAGAAATTATGTTCAAGGTATCTTTCAACGGTTGAGTCCCTATATTAGAGGAAAATCGTTTGCTATTGCTGATGTTACTTCAAATCCAAAAAAACTTTCTATTCTATGGGTGTTTGATACTCCTCTCGGTGATAACTTTTTGACTGAAAAGCCTGAAAAGAAAAAAAGTAAAAATCCAGATGAAGAAGAGGATGGTGACGATGTATCTGAGGACAAAGATATTCATGACATGTTTGATTGGAACGAAGTAAATTTATCACCGGACCTACACAATTTTTTCCAAGTTGTTGACACAACACGTTTTGTCTATAAATAAAACCTTAAATTGAATAAAAAATTGAACAACTAAATATATTCATTAATACAATAATATTCGATCCAATTCATTGCAAATTTTAATCGAGCTAATTAAATAAAACCATCATGTCTATGTACAAGAATATTAAGGACATGATTGATACCCAAAATTATGATGAAACTATGTGCTATATAAGGGCCAATTACGTCAGTTTGCAAACTGTCCATAGCCTACTAGCATACACAAAGAAAAATCATCCAGAAATGTTCCGTAAAATTGTGAGTGAGTACTGGGATAGATATCCTTTGTCTGAAGAATATTTATCATAATATTTTAATATTTTAATATTTTTATTTATTGTATCGAGACATACTATACATCCAATACATTTTATCAAAATATTTATAAATTGTTTCCAAAGTAGTTCTGTAATTTTCAAGATCTGTAATAGATGCAGATTCCAAATCGACTTCATTTATTTCATTTAATTCTTTTTCATATTCTAAATATAAAATATCTGATTTTGCCTTTAATTTCATATCGGACATTTCTTTGAATTGTACGGTACATTTTTCTTTATAATAATTAATATTGTTAATTATAAATTTTTTAGAACTATTTTCTAGTTGGGTATCTACACTTTTAATAAAACATATGACTTCTTTTAATTTGGCATTTTCTTTTTTAAGTTCTTCCTGTTCTTTTATTAATTTTTCTTTTAATTCATTTTCATATTTATTAAATTCATCAGAAGTGCAGTATAAACTCTCGACATAATCTTTTAATCCATATGAACTGTTCCAGAGATATGATGTTCGATTTTTATATGTATTTATTTTATCGGCAGTCTCCTTTATTTTGATCAAATATTCGGGGATTTCTTTTGAGTATTCGTTTGTGTCATCTAATATTATTAATGATTCTTCATCATTTTTTGAATAACAATCATTAATAAATTTTGATATTTCATCACAATTTGGATCCGAAGATTTATCGGGATGATATTTTATCATTAATTTTCTAAAAATTTCTTTAATTGCTGCACTATGATTTTTTGTATCACTCGTTTGTTCCTTATCTTGTGATATTGTTGGAATTAAATGTAATTTACCTAGTTGGTGTAATTTTTCTGTAAATTTTTTATCATACGAAGGGATCATATGTTCGATATATCGAAGTTCATTTTGTAAGTATTGTAATTTTAATTGTAATGCTTGCATTATATTGTATTACAATGTATGAATTTATATATATGATTACATTATTTAAATCAATTTTTTGCAAAACATTTATATAGCTTTTTGTGTTTATAAAATTTAAAATAAAATTACGGCAAAGATATCAAATAAGGAATAAGATTTGTAACTTTTGGTGAACCGAGACCTGTTAATAAAGTATAATTAGTTCCACCTATTTCATTAAAACAATTACTGTAGGTATAAGCACCAGATGTTGTTCCTGGTAATTTATATAAACCTGTTTGCAATACAGAGTTTGATAATGGGGGAAGGGATTTTAATGCACGCAATTGATTAGCCAAAAGAACTATAGAGGCCCATGCTAATACGGAAAAACTAGTACCCCCGACCTCGTACCAAGTACCGTTCTTCGCATAATATGTATTATAAACAGGGACACCAGTGGATGGATTTGCATCAAATGCGACATCAGGTGTTCCTCTATCTAGCGTTGTTTTGGTTGTTGATGTAGTTTTTTTATTTCTTCCAGTTCCTGTGGTTGTTGTTGTTGTTACATTATGATCGAATATTGTTTGATTGATGGCAGGATTTTTTTGATATGATGGTTCTGATTCATAGATACTCACTCCTCCTCCCGTTGCTTCAGTACTATTTGTTTTCCATGCAACTTCAGATCCGTAGACACCAGTCGATGTTAAAGTGAGTGTTGATCCTCCTACACCTAAAACATTTGGTGACGACGCAGGATATTCGACACCGGGTGAATCACCAGCTGATGCACAAAATGTTATATTCTCATTTCCAGTAACACCGGTAAATAATCCATCATCAAACGCTACTGTTGACGTCAAAGTTTCGTTAGAACTCTCTGCTCCCCCAAAACTCATCGAAATAACGGTTGCACCATTTTGTTTTGCATAATTAATGGCATTAGTTAGATCAGTATCACTCGCAGATGCTGCTTGAACTATCAATAGAGACGCTTCGGGGGCCATTGCGTGGATCCATTGACAATCCAATGATTGTTCTAATGACCAACTTGCATTTGCAACTGTACCAAATGATTTAATGTATATATTAAATGTATTGGATATGGGTGTCGACGAAAGACCTGTGACACTACTTACAAGAACGGGTGTTGATAGTCCGAATTCTGTGCAAAAAGCCGTTAGATCACTAATTAGTGATGGATAAGTATATGCTTCAATAATTGCACATATTTGTTTAGAACCTGTTGGATTACCCACCACAGATGAAAAACCGTAGGCACTTGCTAATTGTTTTGGTAAAAAACCTGATATTGTTACTGCATTATTTTTTGTATTAGCATTGGGATTTATAGTATTTTTATTTATATTGTAATGAGGCGTTAATTGTGGTTGATCGATTGGTTCTGATGGATTTTGATCAGGATTAAAGAGAAGATCATCAATATCTTCCATAATCTTTTTTTTTTCGTTGTGAGTCATTGGTTTTATAATATTGAACTATATAAATAATTTACATGTGGTATAAACAAATCAAATCGTTTCGAAAAAAAGATGAAATTTAAACATCATAAAAATTAATATCAAATAATCAATGAATTTATAAATAATTCATATAAATAACCTAATCAAAACCAAATTTGATCAAAATGTCTGACAATACTGAGTACCAATTTCAAACTGACATCGTTCAGCTGATGCATCTCATCGTTAATGCTTTTTATAGTAACAAAGATATCTTTTTGAGAGAGTTAATTTCTAATGCATCAGACGCTCTAGACAAAGTTAGATATCTCTCACTAACAGATCCTTCAATGAAAGATAATACGGAACTATCAATTAAAATCATTCCCAATCAAGAAAACAAAACCTTGACAATTACTGATACAGGTATTGGGATGACACGCGAAGATCTTGTGAACAATTTAGGTACAATTGCAAGTTCAGGTACTAAAAAATTTATGGACTTTATGCATTCAAAAAATCCTCAAGAGAAATTGGATACAAATTTAATCGGTAAATTCGGTGTAGGGTTTTATTCAGCTTTTCTTGTTGCAAACTCTGTTACTGTCTTTACAAGACATAATAACGACGATGGATATGTGTGGGAATCGAATATGGAAAACAAATACACAGTTAAAAAATGCGAGGATGATCTTCCACACGGAACAAAAATTGTTCTACACATGAAAGAAGATTGTTTAGAATATTTAGAGGAAAAGAAAATTAAAGAAATTGTTAAATCACACTCTCAATTTATCATGTTCCCTATTTATCAAGCTGTTATGAAAACAACAACCGAAGGTGATAAATCTACCGAAGGTGATAGACAAGACCAAATTGATGAATCTGTTGAAGATGATGAATCAACTAAAAATGTTGATGGTGTTAAAATAGAAGATATTGATGAAGATGAAGAAAAAAAACAAAAATCTAGTGTTGAATTCGAACATCTTAATAAACATAAACCCATTTGGGCTCGTGATCCCAAAGATGTATCAAACGAGGAATATGCATCATTTTACAAACTTATTTCAGAAGATTGGGAGGAACATCTTCATGTAAAGCATTTCAATGTTGAATCACAAACTGGATCCCTGAGAGGCTTACTGTTTATTCCTAAACGTACTCCATTTGATTTGTTACAGTCTGAGAAAAAACAAAAAAATATCAAACTGTATGTTAAAAAAGTATTTATTACAGATGATTGCAGTGAATTCGTACCACCATGGATGTCATTTGTGAAAGGTGTTATCGATTCTGATGATCTTCAACTAAATGTATCCCGTGAAATGTTACAACAAACGAAAGAATTTAAGGTAATCAAAAAACAACTCGTAAACAAAGTAATCGACATGATGTATGAATTAGTGGAAGATCCTGAAAAATACAAAACATTTTACGAAAATTTTTCCAGAAATATTAAGCTTGCCGTCCATGATGAAGAAGGTAAAACTGAAAAATTAGCTGGACTCTTAAGATTTAATTCCACAAATGTGCCTGATTTAATTTCTCTCGACCAATATATTGAAACTATGCCGGCTTCTGGTAAAATATATTATATTACAGGTGATAAGGACGCAGTCTATAACCCATGCCTTGAAATATTTAAGAAAAAGAATCTAAATGTTCTCCTTTTACTTGATCCCATCGATGAATATATTACTATGAAGCTTAAAACTTATAAAAATGTAGAACTTGTGAGTGTAACAAAAGATGGTTTGAAATTAGACGAAACTGAAGAAGAGAAAAACGAACGGGATGAATTAAACAAAAAACTCGAACCTCTTTGTAAGGCTATCAAAGATATTCTTAAAAATTCTGTAGAAAAGGTTGTTGTATCTAACAAATTAACGGAGTCACCATGTGCTGTTGTTTCCGGTCAACAAGGATATTCAGCCAATATGGAACGTATCGTCAGGGCACAAGCTCTTGGTGATCCAAATATGTTGAAATTTATGGCTTCAAGAAAGATTTTAGAACTTAATCCACACGATGAACTTGTCAATAACCTTTCAACTAAATTAGAACAAAAAGAAAAGATCGACAACTTAGTTATTATGATGTATGAAGCGGCTCTATTTTCTTCAGGATTCAGTCTCGATAATCCAGCTTCCTTCTCTAAACGTGTTTACAATATTATGAAACTTCATACAAGCAATAAAGATGTTGAATTAGAAAATAATGCTCTACATTCAGATGAAAACCAACATTATGGTCAAAATAAATTAGATGGTGTTGATGATGATGAAGAAAGTCTCGACGAACAATACAATGTAGATACTGAGCACGATGATCATGAACATGTTCATGGTAAAAAATGTCATCATGAACATGAAAATGAACATTTAGACGAGTCAAAATCTGTTTTAGAACAACTCGATTAAATAATATTTTTTTATAAATTTTTTACAAATATTTTGCTAAATTAAAATTGAAGTTTAATTATCAGAGAATGGTATATTATAAAGATAATTACATCTAATAATATCGCAAATACAAAATGGAACAATCATACAAATTACTTTCTGATAAATTCAATAATTATTCGATGACATTGAGACCCTTTGTTCACGATAGAACTGCCAATACGATTACATTCACTGGAGACGGATATTTTGATCCTGTTCTTGTAATTCTTGGTATGAGACAGCACGGTGTTTTGTGTTTTGAGTGCCAGGACAGAATATGTCAGTTCTGAAGTTGACAGAGTTATTATTACTGATGTAAACCTTCCCTTGTTGGAAAAGGTCATGAGTATGGATCCTGATTGGAAAAATATAGATTCTATCATGGCTAAATTAAATGTTCCAAAACCTAAAGAGAAGCCAATTCTTGATGATGGGACTATAACTTTAGAGGAAACAAATGGTCCTGTTCTTGTATCTGGTAAAGCATGGAATGAATATTGGCGATTAAAAGGAAAAACTGGACCTGAATCGGGATGGGATATTCCAACGAGTGCAGATATTAAAAAAGTTGTCGGATTTATTTAAATAATAAATTAAATAGATTAAACATTCATACTATTGTCCATGTCTCTGATATTCGATTGGTAAATTTTATCAAGCACAGATATATAATCGCCTGGGTTAGTTCCATTATTATTTGTAAGCTCTTTTGATTTATTTATTTGCATATCGAGATGTTCATCATTTGAAATAAATAATGATCTATTAATTCTATCAACATATTCTTGCCCTTCTCTATTAGGAGTCCAATCGGGATTATTAGTTTTAAAGTATAAAAATGATTGTTCCATTTTTCCGCCTTTTGAAATAATTTTTTTATCCATATCTTTATCAATTCCATTCATCACAAGACTATCATACATTGAGTCACCATTTTTATTAAAATCAAACGCAGCAAAAGAACATACATGACCAACATAGCCAATATTATTTGTATTTTGTGAATTGATGTTATCTATATTTACTGAACATTCGCAGAAAAAATCGACAATATCTTGGCTGCATTTCGTCAGAGTGAAACAAAGAATAAAGGGGGTGGTTATTACACCTAAAAACTCCATCAAAAAGATAACTATTTTATATTCGTACATTGCGGAAAATTCATTCCTGACTTGGTGCGAATGGAGTTTATTTCTCCAGTGTAGTGGAAAATAGTGTGTATATACAGCTATTTCAGATATTAACGATTTCGGATCAAAAACGAATGATTCTGTTGGGATGAATGAACGAGCTATGGCAAAAATTGTAGAAAACAGCCCTAAGTAAAACAGGACTGATCTTCCCGGGGTAATTTCTAATTGGAGTAGAATATTGTCATCAATAATTGTGAATACAGCTAGAACGAAAGCAATTGATCCGCTAATGAATGATATAAAATGTGCAATAATTGTTATTTTTTCAAATGGATATTGTTTTATATAAGTGTCAGCCTTCGCGACACTCCCTCTGAGTCTTTTATCAAAAGAATGTGGATATTCATTGAATTCGCGCATTAAAAGTTTAGCAAGAGGGGTATATTCACGAGATGCAATCGAACCAGGATTTTTATAAAATTCTTCACCATATTTGAATACAAAATGCATTAATAGGAAGAAAATAATGAATGGTGAAAATACAAGATTAAAAATACCAAAAATCATAAAACGTTTCTTTAGATTCTGTGTATGAGTTTCTCGTTGTTCTTTTGATAGAAATTTATTCAACAAACGATTGCGCCTATCAAAAAAGAAATCAAAAATTGTCACAGACAAATTCCATGTCAACGAGGTTGTTAGGACTTGTTTTGTAAACCAACTGTTGGTGAGTTTAAGAAGTTCTTTATTCAATAGTCCCATAAGATAATTATCTTTGCGTAGAATGATGTTAGCGATTGAGTATTGGTTTAGTTTACTTATAGCCATAATTTTTTTAACAACATCATTCCATTGAATGGTTTCTATATCGACTTCGGAAATTTGTAAAACTTTTATATAAATTTGGTGTGTTTTAAATAATGATTTTATTTGAAACAAGAAATAAATGAGGTGCCATATCCAAAAAGGCGAAAATGTGAACATTATGACATATGCAATCGGATATATAACAATTGATTGCCCAATATTATAGTTGAGGAATAAATTATGATAATCAATACATCCGATGAGAAATGTAGAAAATATAATTACATATGCCAATATAATTAAATTTATAAAATTACGTAGTAAAATAGTCCATAACCCACCTCCGACATAGTATTCATATATATTTATCAAAAATTTATCTAGTTCCATGTCATTAATATTAATATCAATCGTCGGTACTGATGCAGCATTGTTTACATAATTCATCATCGGAATATCATCATCAATATCATCAATATTATTGTGATAATTATCACGAATTTTTTTATACGGTATATCTGTCCCAATATGAAATATAGAATCCATCTAAGTATTTACCTAAAACCTTTGTATTCGAGTATATTTACTGTTGAAATGATAATATTATTATTATTTCAAATTTTTAAAAAAATTGATAACATAAATTACTTGTAAATTTTTATACTCTTAAAATGATATACACTCTATTTATTAAATAACAATTATCTTTCAAAATAATGGCACCATTACAATCCTTGTGGTTTATCAAACGACGACACGAATTGATGGAAACTTTTTCTGTAACTGAGAACCATTCTTTTTTTTCAAAAATTGGTGATCAAAAAAATGTGAAAGACTTGGAACAAAAACATCCAGAACTTTGCACAAATTATGATAATTCAGTCATTATTCCAAAATCAGATCCTAATGCACTTTATCTCAGAGATGAACGTAATCAGCGAACATATGTAAGTCTATTGTCTCTCTACAGACAATACACAGAAAAAAATGATCTTGAAACCGTGGCAATTTTAGAAGATTGTTGTTCCGGTTTGGGTGGTTTAATGTGCCTCTTAAAACCTAAACCCGTTAATATGGAACGGATGCGGTCAATGTTTACTAAAAATGGTGATCATATTTTAGGTAATATTTTGGCCGAACTCGAATATGAATATGCCAAGCACATTAACGATGTTGAAATGATATTTATTTTGAAGGAAGTGTTTCCATGCTTCCAAGATAAGTAAACCTTTGAATGAACCTTTGAATTTATTATTAGTCAGAAAAAATTGAAATTATAAAATGCTTGAACAGCTCAATTTATTTTGTACTAAGATCGGGGTTAATCCCCAAATTATATATGAATTATGCTATGCAATTAATAACGAAAAGTCAACAGGTCGTTATTCTTCATTATATGATGATGTCGCAAGGCGTTGTTTGATGAAGGTTTTCTGTTACAAAATGGCAATTCGGAAAGACGATTTGACAAATTGGAAAGACAATTTGACACAGGGAAAGACCGAAGGTTGAACCGACGTAAATTGGTGGCATTCGGAAAGACGAACGACATTTCGGAAAGACGAATGACAAATCGGAAAGACGATTAATTAATCAGACTTTTGTTCTTGGAAAGTCTATTTGTTTATTTGGTTTCACTCATCTAATAAACTGTTTTTTATTTATAAAATTTCAAAAAAAATTGAAAATTTAAAATGACTGAACAGTTCTATGTATTTTGTACTAAGATCGGGGTTAGCCCCAAATTATATATAAATTATGATCATTAATAACGAAAAAGTCAACAGGTCGTTATTCTTCTTAGGGAAGCAGGGCGGGGTTATCCCGCTAATTGTTTTCTTGTGAAGGTTTTCTGTTACCAGTTCGTGGATTCGAGAACTGTAAAAAAAGGATCCTTTGCCTGTCTTGTTAACGGGCAAATTTTAATAATTATGCGACGATGAGTTAACAAGCGTTGTACTTCATTGTCTTACAACCAATGAAGAAATTTGTTACCAGTTGTTGGGATCCGTAACTGTAAAAAAAGGATTTCAAAATATTAATTATTATAAATCAATTAATAACGATAAGCTAACGGGTCGTTATTCTTTGCAAAAAATGGTAATATGAAAACCATTTTAGTGAAGTTCTTTCTGTTACCAATTTGGAAGTCCATTTCTGTAAAAAAGGGCTTATTGTCTGGATAAAAACAGACTGTTTGTTTATTGAATTCCTCGGAATTTAGTAACCTTTTATTTATATTGTTTTTAATATTGTGTTACTTATTTTGTCATTTGTATAGTTCATATCAAAAAATTGAAATTACTTATTGATTGGAGGATACAATATATTTGGATTTATAGTATCTAATTAATTCACATAAAAATGTGATCATTAAACGGAGCGATTATTGTTGGTGAGATCCACAACGTTAAAAAGGATTTCAAATTATTAATTATTATATAAAAATCTAATAACGATAAGCTAACGGGTCGTTATTCTTTACAAAAGGCTGGTTCATGGAGCCGGTTTTAGTGAAGTCTTTTCTGTTACCAGTTTGGGAGTCCGTAACTGTAAAAAAATGGATTCAAAATAATAACAAAAAGGCACATGGATTGTTATACTTCATTCACGTGAAGTCTTTTACATGGGCAGTTGGGGGTCCGTTACTAAAAATGGACTCAAGTTAATTAATTATAAATCTAATAACGATAAGCTAATGGGTCGTTGTTCTTCATGCAAGTGAAGTCTTTCCGTTACCAGTTTGGGGGTCCGTAACCGTAATAAAATGGGTCTATTTGTTTATTGAGTTCTTCGGAATTTGATAGTCTTTATTTATAGTTCATATCAAAAAATTGAAAAAAGTGAATGTTTGTATGTTCCTTTATATTTTGTTCTCGTGATTATCTTTTTGTAAAAGAAATTTTACAGACCTCAGCGTTTTAACACAACTAACAGAACCAACAGAACCAAAACCAATATGGCTTCTTGTTCTTCTCATACCCAAACTTACAGGGTATCAACAGGTCCTCAGCATTCCAAACTTGGTGAAGTTTTGGAAACAATCAAGGGGATTAAGGCACGTTCTTCTTTGGAAGAAGTGTGCAAGTTTGAGGACCAACTGATCGAGAAAATGATCACATTGAACGAGGACTTGAAAACCGTTTCGAAACACAGACTTCAAACCAAGATCGAAAGAGTTGACAAAAAAATTGCAACCTGGAACATACGTGTGACAAAGTTTGTTGGAAAAACACAAAAGCACAACATGTTCCCAACAATCAACACAAAGGCACACCATTACACAGGTCATGTCAAGGACTTGGAACACGATCACGATGACTTGGAGATGTCCGGCGAGGGAAGTCAGTGTGTCCTTTGCAGCCACAAACATGGTCGTCACAATTCTCCGTGTTTTGTCATTCCTCAGTCCACGTGCTTTGACATGCTCCAGATGTATGTCGTTGATCCCTCGAAGTGGGAGATTGACACAACTCGCAAGTTCAAGAAGGGTGACAGTCTCGTGGATTGCAGGTTTATGTTCGATGAGGTGTCAAAGAACAAGTCGACGATCCTTAACGTCCTGTGCATCACATGTCCCAAAAAGAAGACTGACCATTGCAAGACGACCGGAGTTTTCTGCAACGAACTCATCTCACTCGGCAAGATGCTCCAGATGCTGGATACCAATCAACGGGACCAACTCACCAGAAACAATTTTTCGGAAATCAAGGACCTGTTTCGCAAGGTTTTTGAGAAACAGTTCCCTGAAATTTTTCCGTTTTGTCCGAACAAGGCGTGTCAATGGGCGTGCAAGTCTTTCTCTGCAACGATCAAAATGAGCGACAACGATGAAGAAAACATCGATTGTTCTCATTGTGGAGGACACCATCATGTTCATGGACACAAGCAGACTTGCCCTGATCCCACATGCACCA
>Ga0182013_10003086_pt1 | contig 21161 bp, 19 predicted proteins | sample 612S2MmetaG_FD_120487 | JGI IMG/M metagenome (GOLD analysis project Ga0182013, IMG submission 120487) | Permafrost microbial communities from Stordalen Mire, Sweden - 612S2M metaG | ecosystem: Environmental > Terrestrial > Soil > Wetlands > Permafrost | place: Sweden: Stordalen | collected... | reverse complement strand
TCGATGACCACGATACGATAGTAGGGCTGTTTGCGGGCGCCAAAACGCGCCAAACGAATCATCACCACGGCGATACGGTTCCTTTCAAAATCCAGTGCTCTGTTGCGGTCCCATGGGGGCTTCCCGACCGGCGGCGTTCCGCTTCAAGCTCGCCCTGCCAATAAAAGAACCGGGCAAACCTGCCCAGCGGATCACCCGCGAACGAAAAAGTTATTCGGAGGAACCCCGCGCCGCGCAAGAGACAACAACTTAGTATCGCCGAAAGTGGGCGGTTGAGGCAAATTGACTCTCTCTCATTGCCTCTCCCCCTCCTCCATCTGGTCTCGCTGAGTGGCGGCGGCGGCTCAAGCATTCCCCTGGTTCGCAGCGCGTCAGGCCACGACCTGACGCCCCAGATCCTCGCTCGGGAAGAACGAAGACCCAGGATTTAAAGCAATTCTCCCGTTCACGCAGCATTTCTGGCAGCGCGGAAGTGGCTTTTCCTTAAAGAAAAAGCCACTCAATGGTACTGGTTCCCTTCGACAGAAACTGGAGAACCGCTTTAGAACGCAAACTAGCAATCCCAGGCGCTTTATTTGCCCGACTTGCCCTTCTTGCCGCCGCTCGTCTTGGCTGCGGCCTGACTTGGCTGATCCCCACTGTGGTGGCGTTTGTGATGCGCCACGGCCTTGGCGATCTCCTCCGGGGAAAGCTTGCTGGAGCTTCCCAGGTGCAATACATCGTTGGCGATGGAAGAGTCGGTTTTGCTGGGTTCCATGGATTTCTCCTTTTTTGGACAGGAGCTCCATCTGCAGGCCACCGCAAAAGCTCGCAGACGAGCCTCTTCCGGCAATATCAAAAACTCCAGCGGCCGCGGGAGCGGCTCTGAGGCAAGGCAGACGAGTCGATTCCGCCTCAACCACCCCGGCAGGAAAGGCCGCTGAGCGGCAGATCCTTTATTCAGGATAGTCCCATCCGGCGGCAATGGAAAGAACAATGCCTTGTGCCGCCAGGCTGGTCAGTTTTTGATCTTCTTCAGCAGCCACGCCATGTTCTGGCCCAGCACCTTCATGGTTTGAATGCCCTCTTCGTCCCGCTCCACATCGCCTATCTCGCGGCCGTAGCCAATGTTCCAGTAGGAGGAGCCGGGGATGATCATTTCGCTGATCAGGAAAAAGTGATTCAGCGAGTCGAAGGCGTGTATGGCTCCCGCGCGGCGCACCGCTACGACGGCCGCGCCCACCTTGCGGCGGAAGAGGCCGCCATTGGCCTTGGAGACCAGGCAGGCGCGGTCCATCAGAGCTTTGATCTCAGGGGAAATGTCGGCCACGTAAGTAGGCGAGCCAAGAAGAATGCCATCGGCCGCCTCCATTTTTTCGATAAAGGCATTGCCCATGTCGCCGGTCACCGAACACCGGCGGTTCTTGTTTTCAGAACACTTGCGGCAGGCCAGGCAGCCGTGGATCTTCGCCCCGCTCAGTTCAATGAGTTCGGTTTCGATTCCTTCCTTTTCCAGCTCCTTGAGAACGTAGCGGAGCAAAATGGCCGTATTCCCGCCCTTGCGGGCGCTGCCGTTCAAGGCAACAACTTTTGTCTGAGTCCCGTTCATGAGTCAATCTCCCCTGGTATCGTGACCGTGCGGTTTGGAAAGCCGGCCGTAAAAGTTTGGGTGCCCCAGGTCCGGGGTCCCCACGGACAGGTCTTCGTCCGTGGGGTGGAGATCCCGTTTTTGGGGCCTGGGAATTACGAATCCACGCGGTCGCAGTACTAGCCGTCCTGCGTCTGCCCGGTCATCGCATAAAGAATCGCCCGCGCGGTGAACTCTTCGTCCAGGCGCGAGGAAATCATCAGATCATAGAGGTGGGGATTGGTCCAGCACTTGCCAAAGAATTGCTGCAGGTACTTGGCGCGCTCCCCGTCCACGGTGCGGATGCGCTGTTCGATGTTGGCGCCCGGCTCCAGGCGGTCGCGCAGGCGCGCAATGCGCTCCAGGCAGGGCGCGTAGACGAAGACGTGAAAGACGTCGGGTTGATGCTGCAGGACGCACTGCGATCCCCGCCCCACGATCACGCAATTGCCGTCGGCATGAGCCTTTTCGATGATCTTCTGCGAGATTTTTACCATTTCCTGGGCGTCGAAGACGGCGTTATCGCCCAGTTCGAGGCCGGCAGCCAGGGCGGCCGAGCGCATGGCCTGCTGGTTGATGCGCCGCAGCCAGGAATCCACGTGCTCGTCGTAGTGGCGCACCACGCTCGAATCTACATGCGCCGCGTAGGCGATGGCGTCGATGATGTCCTTGTCCAGCAGCTTCCAGCCGAGCCGCATGGCGATGGCTTCCGCAATGCGTCCCCCACCGCTGCCAAACTCCCGGTTGACCGTCAGTACGCGGTAATCCACGTTCCCTCCCGCAAAATCGGCAACAATCCACGTTACTCCTCCGCCCAGGTTCTTTCCAATTCCTTTTGCGCGGCTTTTATTTCAAAGTGAACTCTTGCACCGGGATGCGGGAAGCCTGCCTGGTGAAATGCTCCTGAAACTGGAGTGAATGAAAGCCGGGGAGTCTGCTGCAAACGGGGTTTTGCGGCAAGACAAGAGTCCACGGCGCTGGCCGGAAGAGGCTGTGAATTCCCGGCGTAGCATTGAAGAGTGAATCCGGTTTTGCAAATTCCATTTTCCGGGCCGGGGCGATCCGCCGGGGCGGACAAAGAACAATGAGCAATTTCGACCCAAGAGGAATGAGCGGTTGCAATCGAAGCGGTTTACGCCGAATAGCCGCGCCTTGGCGGCTGCGCACCCGCACCCTCGAACTGGGCCGGCGGACGCTGGTCATGGGCATCGTCAACGTCACCCCCGATTCGTTCAGCGACAGCGGGCTTTTTTTCGACACTGAAGCCGCGGTGGCCCACGGGCTCGCTCTTTTGGACGAGGGTGCTGACCTGCTCGACCTGGGTGCGGAGAGCACACGGCCGGGGTCGCGGGCCGGATCGCAAGCCGAATCGCAGACGGAAAATCCCCGAGGCGCGGCCGGCCCGGCAGAGGCTCCCGTGGTGAGCACCGATGAAGAGCAGGCGCGCCTGCTGCCGGTGCTGGAAGGAATTCTTCGGGCGCGGCCCCAGGCCGTGATCTCCGTGGACACCTACAAGGCCGCGACGGCGCGGGCGGCCCTCCAGGCAGGCGCGGAGATTATCAACGACGTGAGCGGTTTCGTCTGGGACAGGGAGATGGCCTCGGTTTGCGCGGAGGCTGGCCGCGCTTCTGGCAGCTTTCCGGGCCTGATCCTGATGCACACGCGGGGGCGGCCCGAGCAGTGGCGCTCGCAGCCGAAGCTGGCTTCCGGTGAGCTGCTGGCCACGGTGCGCGCGGGGCTGGAGGAGAGCCTGGCGAAGGCCGCAGCGGCGGGAATTCCGTCCGAGTCCATTGTGCTCGACCCCGGCTACGGTTTCGGCAAGCGCTTCGAGGAGAACTATGCGCTGCTGGCCCGGCAAGCGGAACTCCTGGAACTGGGCCTGCCTCTGCTGGCCGGGCTCAGCCGCAAATCCTTCCTGGGCCGGACGCTGGCCCCGCTGCACCAGGGCTGCGGCGCCCCGGTTGACGCTCCCATTGAGGCCCGCGAGACGGCCAGCGTGGCGGCGCTGGTCGCTGCCATCCTGCATGGAGCCTCGATTGTCCGTGTTCACGCAGTGCGCCCGGCCGTCGAGGCGGCACGGATTGCCGATGCGGTGCTGGCCGCGGGCAGTTCAGTCGATTGAGGTTTACCGACAGCTCTCTGAAGCGGGCTACCGCCTTCGCCAGCTCGCAAATGGCGCGCAGCGGCGAGGATCGGCTAGGAACGCCGCCGAAGAGGCCTGCCCAGAGCGCAGCTTGCCCGGAGCACACCCCCGGAGCACAACCGGAGGAGATGGGGCTCGGCGAAGGCTGTGAGCCCCGCTGCTCGATCCTGTTGCCCCGGCAAACCAGCCCAGGGTTTATTATCAAAGCAGGTGCAGGCCGGAGTGGCTGCGCCTTCGTTTTGCTGCCCGGAGTTGCAATCGGGGAGTTGCAGCCAAGAATTGCAATTAAGGTTTTGCAACTCGGATTGGCAATCCAGAATAGGCAATCCAGAACTTGTGCGCGCCTTCGCAAAAAAGGCCGTCAGGGTTGATGTATCTCTCACGCAGGACAGTTTTCAAGGAACAGGATCAGATGCGAGCAAAGACGGCGGTAGTGCTGGGCGCCCAGTGGGGCGACGAGGGCAAGGGCAAGATTGTGGACGTGCTGAGCGAGCGGTTTACCGCCGTGGCGCGCTACGCCGGCGGGCACAACGCCGGACACACGGTCATCATCGGCAGCCAGAAGTTCGTGCTGCAACTGATTCCCTGCGGAGTTTTGCGGCCGGGCTGCCAGGGCGTCATCGGCAACGGCGTGGTGCTGGACCCGATCGCCTTCCTGAAGGAAGTGGCCAAGCTGCGCGGCCTGGGCGTGGCCGTCGATGAGCGGCTTTCGGTCTCCAACCGGGCGCAGGTGATTCTGCCCTATCACCGGATGATCGAGCTGGCCGCCGAGAGCGCGCCGGGACGCAAGAAGATTGGCACCACCAGCCGGGGCATCGGGCCGGCCTACTCGGACAAGATGGCGCGCGGCGGGCTGCGCATCGTGGATTTGCTGAGGCCCGATCTGCTGAAGACGCACATCGAGGCGGCCTGCGCCGAGAAAAACGCCATCGTTCACGCCTTGTTTGGCGCCGATCCGCTGGAACCGGAGAAGATGTACCAGGAGTACGCGGCCGCGGCCGAGCTGGTGCGCCCCTTTGTCACCGACACCGGCCGCCTGCTGAACAAGATTCTCTCCGAGGGCGGCAGCGTGATGTTCGAGGGCGCGCAGGGCACGATGCTGGACATCGACCACGGAACTTACCCCTTTGTGACCTCCTCTTCGGCGACGGCCGGCGGCGCGGCTACCGGCACCGGCGTGGGACCGACGGCCATCGGCACTGTCATCTCTGTGACCAAGGCCTATGTGACGCGCGTCGGCGAGGGTCCCTTTCCCACCGAGATTCACGAGGCGGTGGGCGACCACCTGCGGGCGCGCGGCAACGAATACGGCGCGGTGACCGGGCGGCCACGCCGCTGCGGCTGGCTGGACATTCCGCTGCTGCGCTACTCGAACCAGGTCAACGGCGCCGAGTGGCTGGTGGTGACCAAGCTGGATGTGCTCGACGAACTCGAAGAGATTCCCATCTGCGTGGGCTACGAGATCGCGGGCAAGGTGACCGACGAGATTCCCGCCGACGTGTATGGACTCGAACAGATCAAGCCGATTTATACCAAACTGAAGGGCTGGCGCAGTTCGACCGAGGGGATTACCGAATTCGATAAACTGCCCTCGGCCGCCAAAGAGTACCTGCACTTTCAGGAGCGGGAGAGCGGGGCCAAGATCGGAATGGTCTCGACTGGCCCGGACCGGAACCAGACCATGCTGCTGCCGGAGTTTGCCGCGGCGCTCGATAGCATTCACGCATAAATTTGAAGCGTGCCCTGGGAATTCGACGGCATTTTGAAGTCAGTCTGATTTCCGGGGCGCAAAAGGAAGCCGCTCTGATGATCAGCTTTGCCGTACGGCTCAAATTTGCCCCGGAAGACCGCGCCGATGTCGCTGAATGCCTGCGTGTGCTGGCTACGGCCTCGCGCCAGGAGCCGGGATGCATCAACTACATCCCCCACCATGTCGAGGACGACCCCGACACCGTGCTCATCTTCGAGCAGTATCAGGACACCAAGGCCCTGGCCGCGCACCGCGAGTCGGAGCACTTCAAGCGCCATGCCGTGGGCGGGCTCTACCAGAAGATGCGGGAGCGCGCCGTGGAAAATCTGGTTGCTCTGGCCTGAGCTTTCGCTCGCCGCCAACCGGCGAAAGCCTCAGCGCGGCTGGTTGCGAAGCCTTTTATGGAATGCGTCCATTCACGGAAAATTGACGGAGCCGAAGTCCGCGCCCGTCTGAAGTCGATTGACCGCCGCAACCAAGCGGGGCTACCATCCGAAGCCATGATGACCAGAGCCATGATCAACTCGTCCAAGCCCATCCGAAGCTGGGTAGCCTTCGCCCTGGTCGTCCTTCCCCTGCTCGGCGCGCTCGCGCTGGCCGCCCACGCCGCACCCCTTCAGGGACAAATGTCCAGGGTGCGGAAGCACCAGAGCCGCCTCCAGATCGACCGGCTGGAAGAAATGTGGCGGAATGCCATGCTGAAGGCGGACGCCACCACCCTGGGCTCGCTGCTGTCCGACGACTACATGGCCATCACTCCCAACGGCACCCTGCTATCCAAGGAACAGACGCTGGCCAGCCTGCGTTCCGGCACGACCCGTTTCACGGCCATCGAAGTCTCCGACCGCAAGGTGCGCTTCTACGGGAAAACGGCGCTGCTCACCTCCCGGGCCGAGGAAAGTGGCACGATCGCCGGGGAGGACATCTCGGGCAGCTTTCGCTATACCCACGTCTACGCACGGGATAAACAGGGCGCATGGAAGATTGTGAGCTTCGAGGCCAGCCGCATCCGCGAACCCGGCGAGCAAAGGTAGCCCGGCGAGCGCGCGGGAAGGCCAATTTCCTCACGGAAAGCGTATTCCCCTTGCGAGCAGACCCCTTCGCTTTACGAGAAGGCCGAATCTCCTTAGCGGTACAAGGGCGCATTCCTTTATAAAAACTCAAAGCCTTACAATGGATCGATGCCGGAACTGCCAGAAGTGGAGACGATTGCCCGCGGCGTGAACGAACGGGTGCGCGGCGACCGCATCGTCGAGGCTTGGTTCTGCACGCACCCGCAGCCCTTCAAAAACCCGTCTGAAATCCAGTCCAAAGGCCTGGAGGGCCGCACGATTCTGGCCGTTCATCGCACCGGAAAGCACATTGTCTGCGAACTGGGCCTGGCCGAGGCTCAACTGGCTTCTAAAAAACTCCCTCCGTTGAAGGGTACGGGCTTTAGCCCGTACATGGATTCCTCAAAATCAAAGCGGGCTTTAGCCCCGGAGGGAAGTCTTCCGGCCGATTCTCCGGTTGCGCCTGCCGCCCAGTGGATTGTTCATCTGGGCATGACCGGCAGGTTGCTGGTGACCACCCCTGATGCGCCCCTGGCCGCTCACACCCATGCGCGGCTGACCCTGGCGAGCGGCCGGGAGCTGCGCTTCGTTGACCCGCGCCGCTTCGGACGTCTGGAGCTTCGCGACCTGAGCTGCGCGGAGCCCTTCTGTGCGGCGGGAACCGACCCTCTGACCGCATCGGCAGAGGAGTTCCGCCAGCTTTTCCGCGGCCGGCATCTGCCCATCAAGGCCGCCCTGCTCAACCAGAAACTGCTCTCCGGCGTGGGCAACATCTACGCCGACGAAAGCCTATTCCGCGCCGGCATCCGTCCTCGCCGCCGGTGCGTCCGGCTGACCAGGGCCGAACTTGAGGGCCTGCGCCTGGCTCTCTGCGAAGTGCTCGAAGAGGCCATCCGGATGGGCGGCTCCTCAGTGAGCGATTTCGTGGACGCCAATGGCGTGCGCGGCCTCTTTCAACTGGAGCACTGCGTCTACCAGCGCACCGGGCTTCCCTGCCGCCGCTGCCAGAGGCCGATCCGGCGCATGGTGCTGGCCGGACGGGGGACGCACTACTGCCCGCACTGCCAGCATTAATGCAGGTTTCTATGCTTTATGAAGTATTCCCCGAATAAATCTTCCAAAAATGGGAAATTTCCCGCGCCGGGAATTGCGCAAACCATTGAAATCAAACAAACCTTCAAATGGCCTCAAAATTGCTATGTAATAGGCGCCAGTGATGTAACGGCTGCTGGATTCGATTCGGTCAGCCCTAAGAAGAGCAGACAACCGGCAAGAGTTTCCGCTGATGAAGCGATCCTCAAGCAAGGATGAGTCCCAAAGAGGACAAACCAGCCGGAGAAGTCTGAATCAGGCACGGTGGATAACCGCCGGCCGCACCGTTCGGAGGCCAGTGACCAGCAAGAGATAACGGAACGCCACTCTATTGAGAGTGGCGTTCTTTGCGTTTGGAGGCTTTTGGCTTTGCCGTTCATGGCTTTCGGCTTCAGTCTTCGCTCCCCTGGCTTTTGGCCTTCCGGCTTCCGTTCCCCCAGTTGCAATGGCGCCTGTCCACGCCAAAGTTTCCGGAGCCGCTTGACTTGCCAGACGCCCCTGTTCGCTGTACTATCAGAGTTGCCTACCAAGCGGCTGACGCGATCCACCCGAAACGGGCAGAGCAAGCTCGCCGCGAAGCAAGGAAATCTCGCCGGAAGAGTTCAAATCATCGCTGTCTTCAGGCTGTGGGTTTTCATGGAAGGGCGCCGTATGGGAAAGGCGCCGGCCGCACCGTCACGATCCTGACAACCGGAGAGGGCAGTTTTGCCGGTTTGTCTGTGCCAGGCGGGGATAGTGTTTTTCACAGCGATCATCAGGGAACACAAAGGCTGAACCGTTGCCGTCTACATGGAGCGGAGTTTCTTGAGGAACGCCGCAGACGGATGGAATCAGCAAAAGTGCTTAAAACCCTTGAGATTCAGGGTAAATTGCGCGCGAAACTTGTTTTCGGAGCAGTTGGCGCGATGTTCGGTGGCTATTTTTGCCGTCTGGCACCGTGTTTCCCGATCAGAATCGGCCGACGGGCAAGTGAAGCCCGGCGCCCGGTGGAAAACCTCTGAACCTGAAAACGCAATGCAGGAAACGCAATGCAGCGGATAGCAATGCACCCGTTAGTAATGCAACAGGAAGCTCACGCATGACGACAGAGTTGACGCAGCCCCAGTCCGAATTGGGGCAGGCTCCGGCCGACGGCCAGGGGCAGTCGCAAGGGCATCGGCACCGCCGGCGCCGCCGCAAGAACAAGAGTAGCCAAGCCAGCACAGCCCCGGTTCAACAGCCGCAGTTAGCGGTTGAGCCGGCTGCGCAAGCGCCGGCGCAGCCACAGCCCGAGGCGGGGCCGCGTCCCGCGAAGCGCAAAGCGGCTCCCGCACACCCCGGCGGGCGTCAGGCCGGGCACCAGAGCCAAGGGCGGAAGAAGAAGTTTTTCCAGAAGGGCACGGCCACGGCGGCGCAGCCCGGCAACAGCATTTCAGCCCCATCGCAGGGCAAGCGCAAGAGCCGGCAAAAAGGGCCGAAGGAGTTTGTCGGCCCCATGGATCACAGCTACCGGGTAGTAAACGGCAATGTCGCCGACGGGCCACCGTCGACGATTCAGCTCTCGAATGGAGGGTACAACAGCGGCTACTACCAGGAGGATTATCAGTCCCTGCCCGCCACTCCCATTCGCGAGGACGCCCCGACCCGCATCTTCTGCTTCATCGAGGACCTGTTTTTCCTGGCCAAGATTCAGGAGGCGGCCCGCAAGCTGGGCGTGAAGGTGGAATTTGTGAAGGGCGACAAGGAAACTCTGGCGCGGTTGACCGACGCGGATGAGGCCGAGCGGCCCAAGCTGCTGGTTTTCGACCTGAACAACCTGAACGCCAAGCCGATCACGCTGATTCCCAAATTCAAGGCCAAGCTGAAGAAGGCGACCTCGATCATCGGTTTCCTCAACCACCTGCAGGGCGAACTGAAGGCCAAGGCCATCGACGCCGGCTGCGACACGGTGATGCCGCGCTCGGCTTTTTCGCAAAGCCTGCCCAATCTGCTACGCCGCTACGGTCTGGAAGAGGAAGAAGATCATATGCCGCAGCCGGTGTAAGGCGGACGGAAAAGGTACGAATCAATGAGGGCGCTTCCATTGCGGAAGCGCCCTAATTTGCTTTCGCCCCAGGTGACGGAAAACTGACGCTGGGGATCCTGGCTCTCACCCCGGCGACGAAGACCGGTCGCCGGGAATCCGGACCGTGAGCGCCAGACCTAACCTGGCGGCCAGGCCAGAGGGCGGCCGCCGAGCAGGTGAACGTGGAGATGATCCACGCTCTGGCCGCCGTCCTGGCCGGTGTTGACCACCACGCGGTAGCCCTTGGCGAGCCCCTTGTCGCGGGCAATCCGGGCGGCGGCCCAGAGAAGGTGGCCGAGCAGCGCGCGTGAGTCCTGATCGGTTTCCTCCAGCGAACCGATGTGCTCGCGCGGCGCCACCAGCACATGCACTGGGGCCTGCGGATGAAGGTCGGCAAAGGCGTAGCAGAGCTCATCCTGATAAACGGCGGTGGAGGGAATGCTCCCTTCCACGATTTTGCAAAAAAGGCAGCTCATAGCGGCTCCAGTTTACAGGAACAGGGGATTTTCCCGCGCGAAAACCAGACGGCGGCGCGCAGAATCGGCGGATTGGCGCGAAATCTTCAACACCCAACCCTCATCTCGCGGTGCGGGACATGGCCATCCAGAGGCTTTTCCGCTTCTCGTCTTGACCTACAATGGCAGCATGTCCGCGGCTGCCCCACCCGCTGTTTTTCGCATTGTCCACGCGGTCTGCTCGCACGACTGCCCGGACTCCTGCGCCGTGCTGGTGACGGTGAACGAAGAGGGGCGCGCCGTGAAGGTGGCCGGAGACCCCGCGCAGCCGGTGACGCAAGGCTTTCTCTGCGGAAAAGTGGCCCGCTACCTGGACCGCGTCTACGCGCCAGACCGGATTCTTTTCCCTTTACGGCGAAAGCCCGGTGCGCAAAAGGGCCCACGGCCCCGCGGCCAGGAGCAGGAAGCCTTCGAGCGCGTGAGCTGGGACGAGGCTCTCGATGCGATTGCCGCGCGACTGCGCGAAACCGCGGAACGCTACGGCCCGGAGTCGATTCTGCCTAACAGCTACGCGGGCAACAGCGGCCTGCTGGGCTACGGATCGATGGACCGGCGCTTCTTTCACCGCCTGGGCGCGGGAGCTACGTTTTCTCCGTGCTGGCGGAAGTAGAGCGCTGCAAGGAAACTCAAGGCGCGCGTTAGCCGTAACCCGTTCCGCTTCCTAAAGCACTTTCATTGTTCCTGTAAGGGGGCATCCTGCTATCCCACCCTAGCCGCAAAATTTCATGAAGCAGCTTCTTCGACTCCACTGCGCTTCGCTCAGAATGACAAGCGAGAGCCTGCCCTGAGCGTAGTCGAAGGGGTGGGGCACCGGGCCGTAACCCGTCCCGTTTCGGTAACCGGCGCTATAATTTGCCCGCAGCGGGTTAGTTTTAACCCGCATCCAACCCTGTTGGGCTGAACCAGATGGACTGGACAAGTTGGACCGATTGGACCAAGCAGTTGGGCTGGAGCAGAAGAGGAGAAAAAGGCAATGATCATCGGCGTTCCCAGGGAGATCAAGGACAATGAGGCCCGCGTGGGCGTAATCCCGGCGGGCGTGAAGGCGCTCACCGAGGCTGGCCACACCGTGCTGGTCGAGACACAGGCCGGCGCGCTCTCCGGCTTTCCCGACGAGGAGTATCAGCGCGCCGGCGCGGAGATTGTGGGCGAGGCCGGTCTGGTCTGGGGCAAGGCTGAGATCGTGGTGAAGGTCAAGGAGCCGATCGAGCCGGAGTACGTCTTCTTCCGCGAGGGGCTGGTGCTGTTCACCTATCTGCACCTGGCGCCGGTGCCGGAATTGACCGCCAAACTGCTCGAGTCGAAGGTCATCGGCGTCGCCTATGAAACGGTGCGCGACCGCCAGGGCACACTGCCTCTGCTGACGCCGATGAGCGAAATTGCCGGCCGGATGAGCGTACAGGTGGGGGCGGCTTGCCTGGAAAGGGAGCACGGCGGCCGCGGCATTCTGCTGGGCGGCGTGCCGGGCGTTCTGCCGGCCCACGTCGCCATCCTCGGCGGCGGAGTGGTGGGCACTAATGCGGCTAGAATCGCCCTCGGCCTGGGGGCCAAAACGACCATTCTGGACGTAAACCTGAACCGGCTCCGCGAACTGGACGACATCTTCGGCGGGCGACTCTACACGTTGGCCTCGAACAGCTACAACATAGCCCAGGCCACCAGGGAAGCCGACCTGGTAATTGGCGGCGTGCTAATTCCCGGCTCGCGAGCGCCCAAGATTGTGACCCGCCCCATGGTGGCCGAGATGAAGAAGGGCGCGGTGATCGTGGATGTGGCCATCGATCAGGGCGGCTGCGTGGAGACGGCCCGGCCCACTTCGCACTCCAACCCGAGTTTTGTGGTCGATGGCGTGGTGCACTATTGCGTGACCAACATGCCCGGCGCGGTGCCGCACACCTCGACGCTGGCCCTGACCAATTCGACCTTTCCCTACCTGCTGCGCATCGCCAGCCATGGAATCCGCGAAGCGCTGCGCCAGGACGCGGGCCTGGCCGAGGGGCTGAACACCTGGCTGGGCCAACTGACCTGCCGCGGCGTAGCCGAGAGCCAGCAGCGGGAGTGGACGGTGGCGGCGGAAGTGTTGAGTGGCAGGGACTAGGGGCTGAGGGACTAGGAGTCCGTCCGAGAAGCCGCTCTTGCGCCTGTTTTGATTTACGCTTGATCCAGGGACTGAAATGGGCAGACAGATCGATATCGTGGTTTCGTGGTGGCGATGGCAGCCGTAATAGTCGGTGTAGATTTCGGTTTCTTCAGAAACCGATTCTGGGAACGGCTGGCTGCGAATATTGGAATCGTCTTGGTATTCGCAGCGTTCTACATGAGATTCCTGAGGCGTCCATGAACAAGGGGCCTCAGCGCCCTTTCGCTGCGATTGTGCAGACGCACTTCGACGAGGCACTCGCTGTGTTCTGGTCGATCAGGATGACAATTCTTTTGAAATGAACAGTTGAGATTGAACAAAAGCTCCCTGTTCCCTAGTCCTTTAGTCTCTTGTCCCTTAGTTCCTAGTCCCTGCCCTATAATCGCCCCATGCCCTTCAGCGGCGATCCCCGGCGGCGGTATGTGGTTCTGCTTGCGAGCGGAGTAGGGTTGATCCTCGTGCTATTGGGCGCAATGCAGGCCTTCAACACCTCCAACATAAGCTTTCTCAATCCCGACACCTTCGGGGCGACGCTGCTCTTCACCAGCTTGACGGGGCTGGTCTTCCTGCTGCTGCTGCTCCTGCTGCTGCTGCTGCTGAGGAACATCCTCAAGGTCTACGCCGGCCAGGGCAGCAGCGGCCTGGGTGCTCGCTTGCGTTCGCGGATGGTGCTGGGCGCGGTGCTGATTGCGCTGACGCCCGCGGTCTTCATGTTCTTGTTCAGCTATCAGCTGATGAATCGCTCGCTGGACCGCTGGTTTTCGCCGAATGCCTCGGAATTGCGCGAGGACTCGACCAGGGTGGTCGCGGAGCTGGCGCAGTACGTGGCCGCCAACGCCCGCGTGGAGGCCGAGTCGATTGCGGCCTCGGGCGCGCCGGACCGCCAGCTTGCCGCGCTTCAGGCCGAGTTGGCCGCGCATCGCATTACGCTGGCGGGCGGATTTGCAGTGGTCTATGGCAAAAACCAGCAGGTGCTGTCCAATTTTCAGGCTCCGGCTGAATCCAGCCCCGCCAGCCTGCATTCGGGGCTGGACGAAGGTGAGCGGAGCGCCGACATTCCGCTCCACGGACCGCTGACAGCCAACCTGCTGGACGCGGCGCAGCGACCCGATCAGCCGGTCATGCAGATTGCCGGCCAGGAGTACGCGGTGGGCCTGTCGGTGACTGCTTCGGGCAAGGTGGTGGTGGTGGCGTTGCCCATGCCGCAGGGGCTCGGCCAGACCGTCATGCGCATCCGCTCCGGCTCGGACACTTACCGGGCGCTGTTTCGTTCCCGTAACCGCATTCGCACCACGTTTTTCCTGATGCTGCTGCTGATTACCGTCTTCGTCTTCTTCTCCAGCGTTTGGGTGGCGCTGTTTCTTTCCAAGCAGATTACCCGCCCGGTGGAGGCTCTGGCCGTGGCGATGGCCGAGATTGCGACCGGCAAATACGACCACCGCGTCGAGCTGGTTGCCACCGGGGAGATGGGCGAACTGGTGCGGGCCTTCAACCACATGGCCGCCGATCTGGACGCCAGCCGGCAGTTGGCTGAAAGCTCCAGCGCGCAACTGACCGCCGCGAATATGGCCATCGAAGAACGCCGCCGCGAGCTGGAGACCATCGTCGAGACGATTCCCTCGGGGGTGGTGACGCTGGACGGCGCGGGCACGATTTTGCAATCCAATCGCGCCTTTGCCGCGCTGCTGGGCCGGTGCGAGAACTCCGGCCTGAACGGTGAAAAGATTGAGTCGCTGTTTCCCGCCGAAGCCGCCGAGGATGTGGCCGGCGTGATTCGCCGCGGCCAACGCATGGGCGCCGCTTTTACAGAGATTGAGCTGCGCGCCCAGGGACGCATTATTCATTTGGCCATCACCAGCGCGCGCTTCGAGCTGACCCGCGGACGACTCGGAACCGTGCTGGTGGTCGAGGATACGACCGAGCTACTGCGGGCGCAGCGACAGTTGGCGTGGAAGGAGGTGGCGCAGCGGGTAGCCCACGAAATCAAGAATCCGCTCACCCCCATCGCGCTCTCCGCCGAGCGCATCGCCCGGCACCTGGACCGCAGCCACCCGGACTCTCCCGCCGTCATCCGCAAATGCAGCGAGGTGATCCTGGGCTGCGTGGGCACCCTGCGCACCTTGGTGGACCAGTTCTCCTCTCTGGCCCAGTTTCCCGCCCCGCAGCCGCGCGCCTGCGACATGAACAAGGTGGCCGAAGAGGCGCTGGCACTGTTTGCCGGACGGCTTGACGGCATCACCGTCGAGCGCAATCTGACGCCGGGCCTGCCGCCGGTTCTGGCCGATCCCGAGGCCATTCGCCGCGCCCTGGCCAACCTGATCGACAACGCCGCCGAGGCCATGCAGGGCAGTCTGCTGCGCGTGCTCTCCATTCAAAGCTCGCTCAGCGAGGACGGCGCGGCGGTCGAGATCGAGGTCTCCGACACCGGCCACGGCCTGACCGATGAAATCCGCGAACGGCTGTTTTTGCCCTTTTACTCGACCAAGCAGCGCGGCACCGGCCTGGGGCTCTCCATCGCGGCCAAGATCGTTCAGGAGCATGGCGGCAGCTTGCGCGCCGAGCCCAACAGCCCCAAGGGAGCGCGCTTTCTGCTGCGGCTGCCGCTGATGGAGCCCTTGCCGGAAACCAGTGAGGAACAGCAAGCGGAGCCCTCCGGCGCGCCGGCGCAGCAACCCGCGGCAGCGCCTGTGAAGGAATCCGTGAAGATGCCAATCGTTTGAAGGGTACGGGCTTTAGCCCGTACATAAATGCTGCAAAATCAAGGGGCTTTAGCCCCGAGGGAATGTCTTCATGACAACAAAACCAGTTTGGAGATTCCCTGGTTCTGCTGTTCCACTGAGAGGATCGCTTCTATGAATCACATTCTGGTGGTGGACGACGAGGCGGAGATTCGTTCCTCGCTTGAAGATATTCTGCGCGAAGAGGGTTACGGCGTGGCCACGGCGGCCACCGCGGCCGAGGCCCTGGTGCTGCTCGAGGACGTGCCCTACGACGTCGTCCTGCTCGACATTTGGCTGCCCGACCGCGACGGCCTCGAGGTACTGGGCGACATTCACCGCCAGGCGGCCGAGCAGCGGCCAGAGGTGGTCATCATCTCAGGCCACGGCACCATCGAAGCCGCCGTCAAAGCCACCAAGCTGGGGGCCTACGACTTTCTGGAGAAGCCGCTCTCGCTGGAGCGCACCCTCATCGTGCTCAAAAACGCCGTCGAAGCCCGGCGGATGCGCGCTGAAAACCTGGAATTCAAGCGCCAATTCAGTGTCAGCTCGGTGCTCACCGGCGATAGCGTTCCCGTCAAAGCCCTGCGCCAGCAGATTCGCCTCATGGCGCCCACCAACGGCCGGGTGCTGATCTACGGCGAGTCAGGCACTGGCAAGGAGCTGATTGCCCGCGCGATTCACGCCGAGAGCCTGCGCCGCGACCAGATTTTTGTCGAGCTGAACTGCGCTGCCATTCCCGAGGCGCACATCGAGGCCGAGCTCTTCGGCTACCGGCACGGCGCTCAACCCGGCGGCTTGCCCGAACAGCGCGGCACCCTGGAGCGCGCCGACGGCGGGACGCTTTTTCTCGATGAAGTCGGCGACATGAGCCTCAAAACCCAAGCCAAGGTGCTCTCGGCGCTCGACGACCAGCAGTTCACCCCCGTCGGCGGCACACAGCCCGTCTGCGTGGACGTGCGCCTGATCGCCTCCACCAACAAAGATCTCGAAGATGAGATCGCCAAGGGCAACTTCCGCGAAGACCTCTTCTACCGGCTCAATGTCGTCCCGTTTTTTGTGCCGCCGCTCAGGGAGCGCAAGCAGGACATCCCGCCGCTGGTGCGCGAGTTTCTCGCCGAGTTCGGCCGCCAGTACGGCCGTCCGCGCATGGAGATTGCCGAGGAGGCGCTGGAGACGCTGGCCCACTACCACTGGCCGGGCAACGTGCGCGAACTGAAGAATGTGATCGAGCGGGTGCTGATTCTCAATCCCCGCACCCTGCGCATCGAGCGCAAGCACCTGCCCCCGCTGACGCACAAGGCCGGCACGCACTCGACAGAAGAATTTTCGACACTGCAACAGGCCCGCGACGCCTACGAACGCGAGTTCATCCTCAAAAAAATCGAGGAGGCCCGCAACAACATCAGCCACGCGGCGGAATTACTGGGTCTGGAACGCAGCCACCTCTACCGCAAGATGAAGGCGCTGGGAATCAGCGTACGGGAGTAGGCGATTGAAATCGCCTCACAAGTTGGTTAAAATAAAATGACAGGATGGAGGCGGCGATGATTTCGGCAACCATATTCGAGGCGAAAACCAACTTTTCTACCCTGGTGAAGCAGGCGCAGAAGGGCGAAGTGATCACCATTACCTCCGGCCGGGGCAAGACTCCGGTGGCTCGCCTGGAAGCTATTCATCCCATTAAAAAGAAGCGGCTCGGGGCTCTGGAAACCCCTGGTTTCGTTCTCTCCGAGCAGTTTTTCGAGCCGCTACCCGATGAGGAGCTTCGCCTTTGGAATGAAGGCGGCGAGTGAATGGCGGAGCCGAATGAACGGAGCCAGCGAATGCCCGGAGGCTGCGAATGAAGGTCTTGCTCGACACTTGCGCCCTCATCTGGGCCACGCTTTCTCCCGCCGCTCTCAGCCCTCAGGCTCGGGAAGCGATTGCCGATGAGGGCAATGTGATTCTTGTCTCGGCGGCGTCGGCATGGGAGATCGCGACCAAAGTGCGCCTGGGAAGGCTTCCCGGCGCGGAGAAGCTGGAGCAGGATTACCTCGCGGTGATGGACGAGGCCGGCTACACGCTGCTGCCCATCGACACTGCCTCCGCGCTGCGCGCCGTCCGCCTGACCGCCCAGCACAAAGACCCCTTCGACCGCATGATCGCCGCCCAGGCGCTGGCCCTCGACGTTCCCGTTCTCAGCTCCGACCTGCAACTTGACCAATTTGGAGTGCGCCGCATCTGGTAGATTTTCCCAGGCCGGCCAGTCGATCCGCGGCGGGGAAAACCGGGCCGCGGGCACAAACCTGCTCCCTGCCGCCGCGTCCAATCCTGTATCGTTGAAGGTAGGGATGGCCTTATTGACAGGGATTCAGCCAAATTTCCGCCAGGGTAGCCAACAGAAGTCCCGCTCTTTCGGAGCGGCGGCCTTGCTTTGTGTGGCCCTGCTGGCTCTGCTGGCCCTGGTTCAGGTGGCCCACGTCCATGCGGCCGACAGCGACCCCGACCATTGTTCGCTGTGCATCGCCATGCACTCGGCGGCGCCGGTGGCGGCGGTTGCGGCCGTGGTCGTTCTGGTATGGATGGAGAGCACGGCGCTAGTCTTCCAGCCGTGCCCGGTCCTCCGTCATTGGCGTCCCAAGCTCTTCACCCGTCCACCTCCCGTCGACTGCTAGGGCGTTTTTCCCGGTTTACTCCTGACAGACCGCTGTGCGCTTCAGTTTGCCGTTTTTTGGCGGCTAGCCGCGAACGCATCCCCCGCAGGTTGACTCCGGATTCGGAAAGCTGCCCCCAAAAATGCACAGAAGCTGCCGCGGCGGTTCAGATCGCGGCGCGCCTTTCGCATTTTCAACCAGGATTCAGGAGGCCTTCCCATGCCGTTCAAACGCGGCGCAATTTTTCACATTCTTCCCGTTCTCATTCTGATCTTCGCGGCACTTTCTGCCTCCGCCCAAAGCGGCAACGCCGGGCAGGTGCGCGGCACGGTCGCCGACCCCACCGGCGCCGTGATTCCCAACGCGGCGGTCCATCTGGCCAACGGGATCAGCGGATTCGAGCGGAGCGCGAGCAGTGACGCCACCGGCCAGTTTGTGTTCGCAAATGTCCCCTTCAACTCCTACCAGATCAGCGTCTCCGCCCAGGGCTTTGCGCCGTTGAGCCAGGGCATCGAGATTCGCTCGGCGGTGGGAACAAGCCTCAAGCTGGTTCTCCAGATCGCCGCCGCTTCGCAGACCATCACGGTCGAGTCCACAGGCGACCTGATCGAGAACGACCCCACCTTCCACACCGATGTGAACCGCGATCTGTTCGTCAAAGTGCCGATGGAGAGCCAGTCCTCCACCCTCAGTTCGCTAGTCACGGAGACCACTCCCGGCGTGTCGTCGGACTCGAACGGCCTTTTTCATGGCCTCGGCGACCACGCCTCCAACTCCTTTTCCGTGGACGGCCAGTCGATTACCGACCAGCAGAGCAAGGTCTTCTCTAATCAGCTGCCCTCGAACGCCATTCAATCCATCGAGGTCATCAGCGGCGCGCCGCCGGCCGAGTACGGCGACAAGACCAGCCTGGTGATCGTGGCCACCACCCGCTCCGGGATGGGCGTCACTCGGCCCACCGGCAGCCTCAGCAGCTCCTACGGTTCCTTCGGATCGGCTGCGGCCGGCTTTGATCTGTCTTACGGTGGGAAGAAATGGGGAAATTTCTTCGAGGCCGACGGCCTGAACACCGGCCGCTTTCTAGATCCGCCGGAGTTTAAGGTCTTCCACGACAAGGGCAACGAGCAGAACCTTTTCGATCGCGTGGACTATAACTTCACCCCGGCCGACGCGCTCCATCTGGACCTGAATTACTCCCGCTCCTGGTTTCAGACGCCGAACTCCTACGACGACCTGAACGTGCAGAATGTCATCAGCGGCGGCGCAACCCCGAGCCCCATCTTCGGCGATGTGGGCGACGCCGATCAGCGCTCGAAGATCGAGACCGTCAACATTTCGCCCACTTACACGCGCATCATCGACAGCAACGCGGTCCTCAACCTGGGAGCTTTCTTCCGCCGCGACAACTATAACTACTATCCCAGCGAAAATCCCTTGGCAGATCGCGGACCGGCCAACCTGCAAACCTCCTCGATCGCGCAGAATCGCACCCTGACCAACGCCGCCATTCACTCCGACCTGACTTACACCAGGGGAATTCATAACATCAAGGCTGGAGCGCAGTACGAACAGACCTTTCTGCGCGAAAACGACAACCTGGGCGTGGTCGATCCGACTTATAACTCGCCCTGCCTGGATGCGAGCGGCAACCCCGCGGCTGGTTACTCGAACCAGTTGAATTGCCCCTATGGCGTGAACACGAACTACACTCCCGTCCTCGCTCCCTACGACATGACCCGCGGCGGCCTCTTCTATCATTACGCGGGCCGCGCCGACATCAAGGAACTGGCGCTCTACCTCGAGGACGAGATCAAGGCCGGCAACTGGGACTTCAACCTGGGATTGCGCGAGGACATTTACAACGGCCTCACGGACGCCAACCAGACCGAGCCCCGCGTGGGCATTGCGTATAACATCAAACCATCCGGAACCGTGCTGCGCGTCTCCTATGCGCGCACGCTCGAGACGCCGTTCAACGAAAACCTGGTGCTATCGAGCAACGGATGCTCGAATGCAGTGCTGGCCCCGCTGCTGGCCTGCTCGCCAGGCGTTTCGGGAACGCTTCAGCCCGGCTTCCGCAACGAGTTTCACGCCGGATTCCAGCAGGCCTTCGGCAAGTGGGCGGTAATCAGCGGCGAGTACATCTGGAAGTACACGCACAACGCCTTCGACTTCAGCGTACTGGGCAACACGCCCATTACCTTTCCCATCGACTGGCATAACTCGAAGATTCCCGGCTACGCCCTGCGCGCCGACCTTCCCCGCTTCCATGGTTTCAGCGCCTACTTTATCGCTTCTTCGGTGGCCGCGCGCTTCTTCCCGCCGCAGGTGGCCGGAGCCGGCGCCACCGTGGGCCAGACCGGGCAGCCCTTCCGCATCGATCACGACGAGAAGTTCAACCAGACCACCCACCTGCAGTACACCTACTCGCGCGGCAAGCTGCTGAATGGGCTGTGGGGCGGCTTCAACTGGCGCTACGACTCGGGCGAGGTGGCCGGCGTCATGCCCTACGCGGCGACGGCCGCGACGCCGGTCGATCTGAGCGGGCTGACCGCCGACGAGCAGTTTCAGGCCGGCATTTCCTGTAACGGGCAAAAGGCCACGCCCGCCGCGGGCTTCCAGTTCTGCCTGCCCTCGGAATACAAGTCCGCGCTGATTACGATTCCCGCGCCGGGCACGGAGAACGGCGACCACAACCCGCCGCGCATTGCGCCCCGCAACCTCTTCGACGCCACCGTCGGCAAGGACAATCTTTTCCACGCCAGCCGCTACAAGGTCAACCTCGACCTGACGGCCATCAACCTCACCAACAAGTACGCGCTCTATAACTTCCTCTCCACCTTCAGCGGCACGCACTATGTAACTCCGCGCGCGCTGACGGCGAAGATCACGCTGAACTTTTAATACTGCGACCGTAAGAATTCGTAATCTCCCAGGTTTCGGAAGCGGGACCTGGGAGCACCAGGACTTGGTGGCCGCATTGCAAAACCGTACGGCCACATCATCAAAAAAGCAAGTATTCGCCGATGAATTTCAGGGGATACGGACAGGCGATTGGCTACTTTAGAGCATTTTAGTATATAGTGTAGACTGTTTTGGCGAGACTCCGTGACAAATGACATATGGGGAAACCCCTTGGAGATGATCTGCGCCGTAAGTTGCTCTTCGCCTACGATCAAGGCGAGGGAACTCTGGAGGAACTGGCCAGTCGTTTTCTGGTGAGTGTTGCCTGGGCGAAGAAGATTTCCGCCGCGCGCCACCGCGCCGGTCAGGCTGAGCGAGTGCCTCACAAACCGGGGCGTAAACCGCACGCCGGGATCGAGGCGCAACAGCAGGTGAGGGCCTGGTTTGTTCAGCAGCCTGATCTGACGCTGGCCGAAGTGCAGCAGAAATTACGTAGCGAGGCGGATGTTTCGCTCAGCGTGCCCCAGGTCTGGAAGCTGCTGCGAAAACTGGGACTGCGACT
>Ga0182013_10003085_pt1 | contig 21162 bp, 20 predicted proteins | sample 612S2MmetaG_FD_120487 | JGI IMG/M metagenome (GOLD analysis project Ga0182013, IMG submission 120487) | Permafrost microbial communities from Stordalen Mire, Sweden - 612S2M metaG | ecosystem: Environmental > Terrestrial > Soil > Wetlands > Permafrost | place: Sweden: Stordalen | collected... | reverse complement strand
GTGCGCGTCTGCGGCGAAGGTATGGACGTGTACGCCCTAGGCATCCAGAACCGCGGCCAGGGTTCGGTGATCGCTCCCAACCTGGGCGACAAGCTGGATTGCGAAGAGTGCGGCCAGTGCATTGACATCTGCCCGGTGGGCGCGCTGACCAGCAGCAGCTATCGTTACAAGACCCGTCCCTGGGAGATGAACCACGTTGCCACCGTCTGTACGCACTGCGGCGACGGCTGCCTGACCACGGTTGGCGTAAGGCGCAGCGACACGGGCAGCGAGATTGTGCGCTGCGACAACCGCGACCGCAGTGGGCTGAACGATGACTTCCTCTGCGTGAAGGGCCGTTTCGGATTTGATTTCGCCGCCAGCCCGGAGCGCGTGACCACACCGCTCATCCGGCGCGACGGCAAGCTGGTGGCCGCCACATGGAATGAGGCCATCGAGGCCGTGGCCGTGAAGTTCCAGCAGGTGCTTTCCACCACGGGCGGCAAGGGTTTTGGTGTGGTTGGCAGCAATCACACCACGAACGAAGAGAACTACCTGCTGCAGAAGTTCGCCCGCGGCGTGCTGGGCACCAACAACATTGATCATCACCGCACCGCCGACTATGCCAGCTTTGCGCGCGCCATTGCCACGGCGAAGGCCGAAACGGCCTCCACGGCAGACGTAGCGGCAGCCAATGCAGTGCTGGTCATCGGCGGAGACCTCAGCGAGCAGCATCCTCTCCTCGCCTGGCACGTGCGCACGGCCATCCGGCAGCGCGCGGCGCGGCTGTACGTCATCAACTCCTCGGAGACGAAGCTTGGGCGCAAGGCCATTGCCAAGGCGCACATCGGTCCCGGCAGTGAGGCGCAACTGGCGGCCTTCCTGGGAGGAGACGATATGGCCGCCATGCGGCTGGGTGCCAACGCCGAAGAGCTTGGCGCGGTGCGCGAAAAGGTGAACGCCGAGAGCAGTCTCGTGGTGCTATTCGGCGCCGAAGTTCGAGGACATGCGCTCGATGCGCTGATTGCGCACTTCGCCCCCAGGGGCGCGAAGTTTGTTCTGCTCGGCGAGTATGCCAACTCACGCGGCGCGGCCGACCTGGGGCTATTCCCTGACCTCGGCCCCGGTTACAAGAAGATGGACGCTCCGGGCCTGGACCTGAAGCACACGCTGGAAGCCGCGGCGCACGGCACGGTCGAGGCCCTGTGGGTTGTGGGAGCGAATCCCGCGGCGCAAATGGCGAACCCGGCGGCCTTCACCAAGCCCTTCCTTGTCGTGCAGGATCTCTTCCTGACCGAGACTGGCGCCGAGGCCGATGTGTTTTTGCCGGCGGCATTCGCCTATGAGAAGACTGGCACGGTGACCAACACCTGCGGCGATTTGCAGCGCCTGCACAAGGCCAGCGACACGGCGGGCACCAAGCCTGACTTCGAGATCATTTTGCGCATTGCCGAGAAGATGGGCGCCGACGTGAATGCACTGGTTCCCTTCCGCGGACAGACCCTGGCCGACCAGGGACAGAGCCGCGGCGTGCAATCGGGTGAGGCAGACCGCACGGCCGTCTTTAACGCGGCGCGCGGTGTGGCCACACGCACTTCGCCGCTCGATCCGACAATCACCATGGAAGAGATTGCCGGCATGGTGCCGGGCTATGCGGTCACTCCTCTGGAACTGGCATCGGGCATGGCACTGCACACCAAGCTGGTCCAGATTGAGCCATCGGCAATCACGGCGCATCCTGAGCTGGTATCGCCGGCGGGCAACGGATTGTTTGTCTCCGGCACCATGGGGCGGTACTCGGCGGCATTAAAAGCCGTCGCCGCAGAACACGCCAAGTCGCCGGAGACGGTGGGCGCGGACTAGAGATTCACTCGGCTCACGGGCCGGGGATGCAGGTTTCGCCGCAGGGCACGTTGTGTGCCTGGGCGGCTGGAGAAGAATGCTGCAATGAGCGCATGGACCTTCCTGATCGTCGCGGTAATCAAGATCGCCGTCACCCTCGGCGTTCTGCTGACCGTGGTTGCCTACACGGTATGGCTGGAGCGCAAAGTGGTGGGCCACATCCAGAACCGCTGGGGACCCCAGCGCGTGGGCTTCTTTGGCCTGCTGCAACCATTGGCCGACGGCATCAAGTTCCTGCTGAAGGAAGACCTGACGCCGCCTTACGTCGAAAAGAACATCTATCTGCTGGCCCCGGCCCTGTCGCTCATCATGGCCCTGACGTCGATTGCACTGGTGCCGATTGGCCCCATCGTGCACCTGTTCGGCATCAGCACTCCGGTGCAGATTACGGGCGTGGTGGACGCCACGGGACAGTCGAGCGACATTAACGTCGGGCTGCTGATTATCCTCGGCATCACGTCGCTGGGCGTGTATGGCATCGCGCTGGCGGGATGGTCGTCGAACAGCAAGTACTCGCTGCTGGGCTCGTTGCGTGCCTCGGCACAGATGATGAGTTACGAAGTTTCGCTCGGACTGTCGCTGGTGGGCGTGCTCATCATGAGCGGCACCCTGAGCCTTGGCGGCATCGTCAAGGGCCAGCTCGGCACGTGGTTCGGCGTGATACCGCAGTGGTACATCTTCCGTTGGCAGTTCGTGGCCTTTTTCATCTACATGATGTCGGCCTTTGCCGAGACCAACCGCATCCCCTTCGATCTTCCAGAGGCGGAGACCGAACTGGTGGCCGGTTACCACACCGAGTATTCGGCGATGAAGTTTGCCATGTTTTTTATGGCTGAGTACGCCAACATGGTCACCGTAGCCTGCCTGGCCAGCGTCATGTTCCTGGGCGGCTGGAGCGGACCTCCGATGCACTTTTTGCCGGCGGCGGTGCAGGCCTTCCTGCCGCTCATCTGGTTTTCGTCGAAGATTTTCTTCTTCCTGTTTTTGTATATCTGGATCCGTGGCACGCTGCCGCGCTTCCGCTATGACCAGTTGATGTCCTTCGGATGGAAATTTCTCTTTCCGCTGGCGCTGGCCAACGTCGTCATCACCGCGTTTTTTGTGGCTTGGAGGGCCTGAGGCCGGATGCATCAATTCCTGTTCCTGCTCTTCGGAGCCTTTTGCGTCGGCGGCGCCATCAATCTTCTGCTGCAGAAGAAGACGATCAACAGCGCTCTGTCGCTGATCGTGGTGATGGGCTCGCTGGCCTTGATCTACCTGCTGCTGGGCGCCGAGTTCGTCGCCGTGGTGCAGGTCATCATCTACGCCGGCGCCATCATGGTGCTGTACGTCTTCGTCATCATGCTGCTGAACGCCGGCAAGGAAGAGGAAGTCCAGGGCAGCCATGTTGCCAAGATCTTCGGCATTCCCGGACTGTTCGCCGGCGGCATCATCGGCATCTGGGTGCTGCTGCAGCACCGTCCGGACGACAAACTGCTGCCCATTGGCGCCATGTACGGTCCCGCCGACAAGGTGGGCGAGCTGTTGTTCACCAAGTACCTGCTCGCCTTCGAGGTCACCAGCATCCTGGTGCTGATCGCCATCATGGGCGCCGTGGTGCTTACCCGCAGGAGCCGCTCATGATTCCCATCTCCTGGTACCTGCTGCTCAGCGCGTTTCTGTTTGCCTGCGGCGTCACCGGCTTTTTGACCAAGCGGAATATCATCACGCTGTTCATGAGCATCGAGCTGATGCTGAACGGCGTGAACCTAAGCTTTATCGCCTTTGCCACGCGCCTGCAAACCCTGGACGGCCATATCTTTGTCTTCTTCGTCATGGTGGTGGCCGCCGCCGAGGCCGCCGTCGGACTGGCAATCATCATCTCCGTCTACCGCACGCGGGAGACGCTTAACGTGGATCGGGTGAACCTGCTGAAGCTATGACGATAACGCTACCATTCTGGCAACCCTGGCTGATCCCGATCCTCCCGCTGATTGGCGCGCTGCTGAACGGTCTGTTCGGCCGCAAGCTGCCGCAGAAGCTCGTCTCTGGGATCGCACTATTCTTCACCGGCGCATCGTTCCTGGTGGCGCTGGCCCATGCCTGGGTGCTGGTCAGCTCCCCATACGCCATGCTGGAGACGAAGTACGGAACCTGGATCACCGTCGGCCAATTCCATGCGGACTTCGCGCTGCTGGTGGATCATCTCTCGCTGATCATGATGCTGGTGGTCACCGGCGTGGGCTTCCTCATCCACGTGTATGCCGTGGCCTACATGGAGCACGAGGGCGGCTACTATCGCTTCTTCACCTACCTGAACCTGTTCATGTTCTTCATGCTGGTGCTGGTGCTGGCCAACAACTACCTGCTGATGTTTGTCGGCTGGGAGGGCGTCGGCCTAGCGTCGTACCTGCTGATCGGCTTCTACTTTCGAAAGGATTCTGCGGCCAACGCGGGCAAGAAGGCCTTCATCACCAACCGCGTCGGAGACTTCGGCTTCCTGATCGCGCTCTTCCTTCTCATCCAGCAATTCGGCACCCTGCGCTATACGCAGGTGAACGACATCCTGACGCATTTTGGCACCGAGCAACACGCCGGCATCCTGACCGCCATCGGCCTGCTGATGCTGGTGGGCGCCTGCGGCAAGAGCGCGCAGATTCCGCTCTACGTCTGGCTGCCGGACGCCATGGAAGGCCCCACGCCGGTCTCGGCCCTTATCCACGCCGCCACCATGGTGACCGCGGGCGTGTATATGGTCGCGCGCTCGAATGCCGTCTTTACCCGCGCGCCGCTGGCACTGCTGGCCGTGGCCATCATCGGAACCCTTACCAGCTTTTTCGCCGCCACCATCGGCATCACGCAGACGGACATCAAGCGCGTGCTGGCCTACTCGACCATCAGCCAGTTGGGTTACATGTTCATGGCCGCCGGCGTTGCCGCGTACTCCGCCGCGGTCTTCCATCTGATGACCCATGCCTTCTTCAAGGCGCTGCTCTTCCTCGGCGCGGGCTCGGTCATCCACGGAATATCGGGTGAGCAGGACATGCGCAAGATGGGCGGCCTGCGTAAGTATATGCCGTGGACCTTCGGCGTCATGTTCGTTGCCACGCTGGCCATCGCGGGCATTCCGCCGCTGGCCGGTTTCTGGTCGAAGGATGAAATCCTGTGGCAGGCCTTCAGCAGTCCCTTCGGCAGCAAGATCTTCTGGGCCGTCGGCGCCGTCACGGCCTTCATGACAAGCTTCTACATGTTCCGCCTGCTGTTTATGACCTTCTTCGGCGAGTATCGCGGAGCGAAGGATGCCGGGCACGATGCTAGTCATGACGCCGCGCACGCCCGCGACTCTCACCATGGCACTCCACACGAGTCGCCGTGGATGATGCTCTCTCCGCTGGTGCTGTTGGCCGTGCTCTCCATCTTTGGCGGTTTGGTCGGCATCGGTAACCGCTTCGAGCACTTCCTCGACCCCGTGATTCAGAAGGTGGAAGAGCCGCACACCAGCAATCTGGAGAGCGTGCTGGCCATGGCCGCCGAGCCCAAGACCGAAGAGCACGAGAACAAGGGTCTGGAGACCGCGCTGATGGGCCTGAGCGTGGCCATCGCCTTCGCCGGACTGGCCCTGGCATGGTTCCTCTACATCGCACGGCCGGAGCTGCCCGCAAAGATCGCCGCCAGTGTGCATGGCCTCTACGAACTTGTGCTGCACAAATATTGGGTGGACGAACTCTACTCCGCGGTGCTGATCACGCCGCTACTCTGGTTCAGCCGCGTTGTGCTGTGGCATACGGTGGACCAGAAAGGCATTGACGGGCTGGTGAACGAATCGGCCGTGGCCGCGCGCGACGTTAGCGCCGTGGTGCGGCAACAACAATCCGGACTGGTGCGCAGCTACGCTGGATGGATTGCCGCCGGAGCCGCTGTGGTGGTGGCCTATATGGTCTGGATGGGAACGCGATGAACTACACGTCCTTCAATCCCTGGATTCTGACGCTGACGGCCTTTCTGCCCGCCGCCGGAGCGCTGCTGATCGCGCTGCTGCTGCGCCGTGACCGCGATGTGCGCATCTTCGCCATGGCCATCTCGGTGCTCACGTTCCTGGCCTCTCTGCATTTGCCGGCGCACTACATGGCCACCATGCCGGCCACGGGCGGATGGGCGTACGAACTCAACCTGCCCTGGATCACCAGCCCGAACATTCACTACCACGTCGGTGTAGACGCCATCTCAATGTGGCTGGTCGTGCTCTCCACGCTGCTGGTTCCCTTCTGCGTGCTGGCCTCGTGGAAGAGCATCAATACGCGGGTGAAGGAGTTCTTCATCCTCCTGCTGCTGCTGGAGACGGCGATGATCGGCGTCTTCATCGCGCTCGATCTTTTCCTCTTCTACTTCTTCTGGGAGGCCACGCTGATCCCGATGGCTCTGCTCATCGGGATATTCGGCCACGGAAGACGGGTCTACGCGTCGGTCAAGTTCTTCCTCTATACGATGATCGCCTCGGTCTTCATGCTGGTCTCCATCCTCTGGCTGTACGCGCATTCGGGAACCTTCGACTTCCCTGTGCTGCAGCAGATGATTGCCAGCGGCAAGCTGGTGATTCCGGAGGCGGCCGGGCTGTGGCTCTTCCTTGGCTTCTTCGTGGCCTTCGCCGTCAAGGTGCCGCTCTTCCCCTTGCACACCTGGCTGCCGGATGCACACGTGGAAGCGCCCACCGCGGGCAGCGTGCTGCTGGCCGGCGTCATGCTCAAGATGGGAACCTACGGTCTGCTGCGCTTCAACCTGGGGCTCTTCCCCGCGCAGGCGCGCTCGAACGCTCCCTGGATCATCACGCTGGCGATCATCGGCATCATCTACGGCGCGCTGGTGGCGCTGGTACAGCCCAACATGAAGAAGCTGGTGGCCTACAGTTCGGTCAGCCACCTGGGCTTTGTTGTGCTGGGCATCTTCAGCTTTACCCACGCTGGCATGGATGGCGCGGTCTTCCAGATGCTGAACCACGGCATCAGTACCGGAGCACTCTTCCTGCTGCTGGGCCAGCTCTACGACCGCCGCCATACCTACGAGATCAACGAGTACGGCGGACTGGCCACGCCCATGCCGCGCTACGCCACGCTCTTCCTCATCATCACCTTGTCGTCCATCGGACTGCCGCTTATGAACGGCTTCGTCGGCGAGTTCCTGGTGCTGAGCGGAGCCTTCCAGGCCAAGGCCATTTACGGCATCCTGGCCGCCAGTGGAGTCATCTGGAGCGCCTTCTACATGCTCTGGCTCTACCAGCGCACCTTCTATGGAGAGGTGAAGGTTCCGGTGAACGCAACGCTGCCGGATGCCAACCTGCGCGAGCAGACGGTGCTGTGGCCGCTGGCCGTGCTCGCCCTGGTCATGGGCGTCTTCCCGAACCTGTGGCTCAAGCCGATTGACCACGGCGTTACCAGCATTCTTAACATGCAGAAGGCGGCCGCGCAGAGCATTGCCGTGCAACAACCACACGCGCTGCAGACGGCGCCGTCCACGGTGGCCACTACCCAAACTGAGTTTACGGTGCATACACAGCAATGATGATCTCGCCGCCATCTTCCGCCGACTACATCCGCGTCCTGCCGGAGATCGTGCTCTCCATCTGGGGCATGATCATCATGTTCGTGGAGCCGATGCTTCCCGAGGGGCGCAGCCGCAAGGGCCTGGGCATATTTGGAGCCTTCGGAGTGCTGGTCGCCATTGCCGCCACGCTCTACCAGGCGCAGCCCCAGTTTGCCGGCTTCGGCTTCTACAACATGGTCCGCGTGGATCACTTCAGCGTCTTCTTCCACCTGGTGGTGCTGCTGGTAGCGCTGGCCACCATGCTGATGTCGCTCGACTACCTGCCCTTCCAGAAGATTGATCACGGCGAATATTACGCGCTGATTCTTCTCGGCTCGGTGGGAACCTGCCTGATGTCCTCGGCCGTCGAACTGGTGTTGATCTTCATCGCCCTGGAAATCTCCTCCATCTCCAGCTACATCCTGGCAGGCTTCCGCAAGCAGGCGGCGGAGAGCGCGGAAAGCTCGCTGAAGTACTTCCTGCTGGGCTCGTTTGCCACGGCCTTCTTCCTCTACGGAGTGGCGTTACTTTACGGTGCCACGGGCTCGACCAACGTCTTTGAGATTGCACACGCCTTAGGTAACTCGACGCGCGTTGAGCCGCTGGCCTACGTCGCCGTCGCACTGATCTTCACCGGACTTGGCTTCAAGGTGGCCTGCGCTCCCTTCCACGTTTGGACGCCGGATGTCTACGAAGGTGCGCCCTCGCCCGTGGTGGCCTTTATGAGCACCGCGCCCAAGGCGGCGGCCTTTGCCGTGCTCATCCGGCTGGTGATTGAAACTTCCTCGCCCAACTGGTTCTGGGTCATCTGGGTGGCGGCCGTGCTCAGCATGAGCATTGGCAACCTGGGCGCCATCCTGCAAAGCAACGTTAAGCGCATGTTGGCCTACTCCAGCATTGCGCACGCCGGATACCTGATGGTGGCCTTTGCCTCGGCCAGCAACCGCGAGCTGGGAATCTCGGCGGCCATGTTCTACTCGGCGGCCTATGCGGCCATGAACGTGGGAGCCTTTGCCGTGGTCAGCCACATGGCCGGCAGCGGTGAACGCTTTACTTCCATTGACGACTACTCCGGACTGGGCAAACGCTCGCCGGTGCTGGCCGCCGCCTTCACATTCTTCCTGCTCTCGCTTATTGGCATCCCGATGACCGGCGGCTTCTTCGCCAAGTTCTACGTCTTCAGCGCGGCCTTGCGCACGCACCTGGTGTGGCTCACCATCCTGGGCATGGTGAACAGCGGCATGGGCAGCTACTACTACCTGCGGCTCATCGTGCGCATGTACATGCACGAGCCGCAGAGCGAAGCTCCCGTCCCGCCCATCCGCATGGGCGTGGGACTGGCCATCGCGCTCAGTCTGGCGGCCACGCTGTGGCTGGGCATCCTGCCGAACACCGTGCTGCACTACACGCAGGGCACGCAGACGTTCCTGTCGGGATGGTAGTAAGGCAAAGTTTCGGACGTTTCAAATGCATTAGAAGTTTCGGAGGTAAAGTCAAAGGCCCTGCTTGATGCGGGGCCTTCGACTGTGCGTAAACATTCGCCAGTAGAGCGCAGGGTCGCCACCGTTGCTCCTGCCTTTAACCTCCGACACCTCCGACACCTCCGCCCAATAGCAAAGCCCCCGCCGCAGCGGGGGCTCGCCAAAAAGCCTAAAACTACTTCACCTTGAGCAGGATGATCACGAAGGTGAACAGCACCAGGGACTCGATGAAGGCCAGGCCCAGCAGCATGGCGGTCTGGATGCCGGCGCGGGCGGCTGGATTGCGGGCCATACCTTCGCAGGCAGCGGCTCCAACCTTGCTCTGTCCAAGGGCGGCCAGGCCGGCAGCGATGGCGATGGAGAAACCGGCGGCCAGAGCCACCCAGTTGACGCCGGTGGCGGCAGCGGCGGCAGGCTCAGCCTGCGCGAAGACGGGAGTGGCCAGCATCATCACGGCCATCAGGGAGATCAGGACAAATAGCTTCTTGTTCATGGTTGTTGCTCCTTCGGTGATTTCGCCGCCAGTGGGTGGTTGACTTCCTCGTAATGGGAGGCCCTCACGCTTGCGGCGTCGTACAAAACTCAATTTTCAAATACTGCGCGGTCCTTCGCTACGCTCAGGATTTCGCCCGGGGGCTTAGACGCCCGCAGAACGGCTCAATTTAGTGCGCGTGCGCACTCGCCTCGCCAAGATACACCATGGCCAGCACCACGAAGATGAACGTCTGGATCAGCGCCACGCCAAAGTGCAGTCCCAGGAAGAGCACCGGGATGCCTACGGGAACCAGCGAGAAGAAGATCAAGGTCACCATGTCTCCGGCAAACATATTTGCGTAAAGACGAATGGTGAGCGACATCAGGCGGGCAAGATGGCTGAAGATTTCGATGGTCAGCATCAGCGGAGCCAGCCACCACACCGGGCCCATGAAGTGCTTGATATAGCCCAGTCCGTTGGCGCGCAGGCCGTGCATCTGGTAGTAGCACCAGGTCACGACGGCGCAGCCGAGCGGCACAGCGGCCGATCCGGTCGGCGTCTCAAAGAACGGAATAAGGCCGAGCAGGTTGCTGCAGAGGATGAACAGACCCAGCGCGATCAGGTAGGACAGGTAGCGTTTGTTCTCGTGTCCGATGATCTCCACGCTCTGCCCATCCATGAAGTCATACACGCCTTCGAACATATGCTGCAGCGCGCCGGGCTTGTCCACCGACAGGCTGGCGCGGGTCACCAGGAAGACGATGGTCAGAAAAACGACCACCACGATCTGCATGGCAACGTAGTCAGGAATGGGAGCTTCGGCGTGCGCGGCATGCAGCCCCAGGAGGTGCAAAAGGGCGTTGGCCGGCGAGGCAAACAAGTGGTTCAGCAGCGCGGTAACAGGCAGTTGATGCATCGGAGATGAACAGCCTCGGTTAGATTGATCGCCGGCGGGCGGCAAGTACTTCGTACGCGGCTTCACACATCAAGGCCAGGACGGGCATCGCCAGCCCTGCCAGAAACCCCACTAAGCCTCGTACGGAACAACTAAAGATACCATAGGCCACTATTGCTATCAAGAAGATACGGCCTATGCCGCGAACCACCGCGGCGCGCCCTTTTTCACGGCTGCCGGCGTGCACAATGCGCTCGCCGATGGCGTTTACGCTCTGGGCCAGCCAGCGGAAATTTAGCCACGCCGCCAGCGTCCCCACGGCCATTCCCGCAGCCAGGGGCCAGCCCAGCCGCCACAGCGCAGCCAGCGAGCCAATCGCGCCCAGCAGGAGGATTGCACGGCCAACCCGGCGCATCAGCCCCTCATAGTCCGCCATCTCCGCCGGGCCTGGCGCGGCCCAGCCAAGCTCGGGCGACTCCATCCAGTCTTCCGGGGCGAGCGCCTCGGGGGCAGATCCCTCGGCGTTCAGCGCTTCGGGGGCCTGGGCGGGATCGGTCAGCCCTTCGTTGGGATTGAACTGCTCCTCGGGCGTGGGCCCGGCGTTCTTCGAAATCCAAGACTCCGGAGGCTTTCCAGGCTCTTCGCCGCTCATGGCAGCTCCTCCGGAGGCCCCTCGGGTGGACGCTCGGCGGAGTTTTTCCTCCGCGCCGCCTCGGCCTCATTGGAGCCAGAGGAAGCAGCATCCTCGGCGTCGGCCTCGGCATTGGCCTGCAGAGCATGGCGAATCATGCTGACAAAACCGCTGATGGCGCCAAAGATGATGCCGAAGAGGTAGATCCAGTGCGTGTGCAGCAGATGGTCGGCCAGCAGTCCAAGCAGGTAGCCGACAAGGACTGCGGCCGGAATCAGGAAGCCGATCTCCGAGTAGCGGCCCACCATGATCCAGGGGTTCTGGTCGCGCTCGCGCTGCTTGTCGTCCCTCATTCTCGTCTCCCCGGGCAGGTCGGGCCTGATTCCAACGTCAGGTTGCGCTGCTGCTGTTATACAATTTTCTGGTGTCCTTAGACGAAAACATTTACGAACTCCGCAAGCAGAAGCTCGGCCAGATTGAAGCCCTTGGCCAGCCTGCCTATCCAAACCAGTTCCGTTTCACTCACCAGATCCCGGAGATCCTGGCCGCCTACACGGCCAGCACAGGCGAGGCCCTGGAGGCCGACAAGCCGCAGGTGGCCGTCGCCGGCCGCCTCATGGCCATCCGCGTGATGGGCAAGGCCAGCTTTGCTCATCTGCAGCAGCAGGGTGAAAAGCTCCAGATATATATCAAGAAAGACGCAGTCGGCGAGAAGCAGTGGGAGCTCTTCAAACTCCTCGACATCGGCGACCACATTGGCGTCCGGGGATACCTCTTCCGCACCCGCACCAACGAGCTCAGCGTGCACCTCGAGGAGATCACCTTCCTCAGCAAGGACCTGCTGCCGCTGCCGGAGAAGTTCCACGGCCTTACCGACGTGGAGCTGCGCTACCGCATGCGCTACGTGGACCTTCTGGACGTCGAAGTGCGCCAGGTCTTCGTCAAGCGCGCCAAGATCGTGCAGTCCATCCGCCGCTTCCTCGACGCACGCAGCTTTGTCGAAGTCGAGACGCCGATGATGCAGCCCATCGCCGGTGGTGCCGCGGCGCGGCCCTTTGTCACGCACCACAACACGTTGGATATTGACCTCTTCCTGCGCATCGCTCCCGAGCTGTATTTGAAGCGGCTGGTGGTGGGCGGCATGGACCGCGTGTATGAGATCAATCGCAACTTCCGCAATGAGGGCGTCAGCACCCGCCACAACCCCGAGTTCACCATGCTCGAGTTCTACCAGGCCTATGCCAACTACCACGACCTGATGGATTTGACCGAGGAGATGCTGAAGCAGGTGGCAATGGATGTGAACGGCTCGCTCAAGAGCCAGTTCGGCGAGCGCGAGATTGACTGGAGCACGTTCGAGCGGCTCTCCATGCGCGAGGCCATCATCAAGTTCTGGCCCGCCGAGGCCGGTGACGCGCCGACTATGGATGCCTTCAAGAGCGATGCCGAAATCGAGCAACTCGTACGCCGCCTACAGAAGACAAAGTTCAGCGTGCCCTACGATCCACGCGAACCCGCAGGCCGCGCCATCGCCGACATCTTTGAGGCCGTGGCAGAAGAGCACCTCTGGCAGCCGACGATCATCTACGACTTCCCGCTGGCCATCTCGCCGCTGAGCAAGAACAAGGCGAGCGAGCCGGACTTCGTCGAACGCTTTGAGATCTACGTGGCCGGCATGGAGCTGGGCAACGCCTTCAGCGAACTCAATGACCCTGAGGAGCAGCGCCGCCGCTTTGAGCAGCAGCTTGGCGAGCGCGAACGCGGCGACGACGAGGCTCACCAGATGGACGAGGATTACATCCGCGCCCTCAGCTACGGAATGCCTCCCACGGGTGGCGAAGGCATCGGTATTGACCGGCTGACGATGATGCTGACCGGTTCGACCTCCATCCGCGACGTCATCCTCTTCCCGCAACTGCGCCCGGAAAAGCGCACGGAAGAGGAGAGCGCCGCCAACAAGGATGAAGCCGCAAAGTAATCCGGGCCCGCCCTGCGCCACAAGTACTTTTGTGGCAGTACGGGCGGGCTTTCTCGCGCCTCCGCTTGCCCGTACCCGCGCCCCGGAGCATGATGCTTGGATGCGCGAAGTGATTGATTTCTGGTGGGAAGTTGTTCTTTCCTGCTAAAATCAATCGGTTGACTTGATACCATCTGACCCCGGCCTTTACGCTTGGGGAGTCTGCCTTTTTTCACTCCCCCTGGTATGCCGGAAGGCTCGGATATACTGGAAGTTCTGACTCATGGCTAACGGATCATCGAACGGCTCCAACGGCACAACTGGCCGCCCCTGGATCAGGATCACGACGATTGTGGTGCTGGTCCTAGTGCTGATTGGCGTTTATGTGCACTACCGCCACCGCCGCATTCGCGTCACGGTGGTCAAGGCCGCCTACCAGGCGCTCTCCAGCTCCATTGCCACCAACGGTAAAGTGGAACCCGTGCAGGGCTTTGAGGCCCATGCCCCGCTGGCGGTCACCGTGCGCCGGGTGCTGGTCAAGGAAGGCTCGCAGGTAACGGCCGGTCAGCTTCTGCTGGAGCTGGACGACGCCCGCGCCAAGGCCGACGTCGCCACGGCCGAGACCCGCGTGAAATCCGCCGAGGAGCGGCTGGCGAACCTGAAGTCCGGTGGAACTCCACAGCAGCTTTTGTTGCGCCGCAACGACCAGGAGAAAACAACCTCCGAGTTACAGACCGCCGAGCGCCATCTTGCTGCCTTGCAACGTTTGCAGCAGAGCGGAGCCGCCAGCAGCGAGGAGGTGGCCGCCGCACGCGACCGCCTGACCCGCGCCCAGGCCGACCAGGAGCAGTTGCAGGCCCCGGTGCGCTACTCCACGCCGGAGTTGACCCGCGCGCAGGGCGAGCTGAGTGATGCTCGCGCCGCGTTGCAAGCCTCCGAAGACGTGCTGCGCCAATGCGACGTGCGCGCTCCTTTTGCCGGCACCGTGTACTTTTTGCCCGCCAAGGCCGGAGCCTTCGTCCAGATCGGCGACCTTCTGTTGCAGGAGGCTGACCTTTCGCAGTTGCAGGTACGCGCCTTTGTGGATGAGCCTGAGATTGGACGCCTGGCGCTGGGCCAGACGGTTCGCATCACCTGGGATGCCTTGCCGGGTAAATTCTGGCAGGGCACAGTGGCCTCTCTGCCCTCCACGGTCATCAACCGCGGCTCGCGCGTGGTGGGCGAGGTGCTTTGCCGGGTGGACAATACGGCGCGCCTGTTGCTGCCCAACGTCAACGTCAACGCCACCATCGTCAGCGTCAGCAAGGAGAATGCCCTGAGCGTACCGCGTGAGGCCGTGCGCGAGGATGCCACGCACAGCTACGTCTTCGTGGTGGAAGGCGGTGAACTGCGCCGCCGTGATGTCACCCTTGGCATCGCCAACCTTACGCATGTTGAGATATTGAACGGCATCGGCGTCCGGGATGTGATCGCCGTACAATCCCTGAGCCCCTCGCCGCTGGCCGATGGCGTGGCGGTGAAGATCGTTGAGAACCCCTCCTGATGGCGATGGCGCGCGCGGCTTTCACTTCGAGCTTGCGGCGGGCGCCGCTTGTGGCCTGCCTGCTGTGCCTGGTCTGCACCGCGGTTTTTGCCCAGGATGCCCAGCAGCTTCTGCAGTGGGGGCGCGCCGATGAGGCGATCCGCCTGTTGACGCCCGCAGCGGGAACGAGCCCTTTGGCCGCCAACCAGATTTGCCGCACCTATTTCTCTATTGGCCAGTGGGATAACGCCGTGCACCACTGCCAGCGCGCCGTGCAGATGAACTCGCGTGATGCGAGCTTTCAGCTTTGGCTGGGTCGCGCCTACGGTGAAAAAGCGAATGCCTCCTCTGCCCTGTCGGCTTTCTCCATGGCGCGCAAGAGCGTGGCCGCCTTTGAGGCCGGCCATGCGCTGGACCGCCAGAACGAGGCCATTGCGCGCGACCTGGGCGAGTACTACATTCAGGCTCCGGGCATCGTCGGCGGAGGCATGAGCAAGGCCATGGCTCTTGCCAACGAGATGGCGCCGCAGCATCCTGTGGCCGCGGCGTGGATTCGCGCCCGGGCGGCAGGCAAGCAGGGCGACCAGGCAACGGCCGAGCGCGAGTACCTGGAAAGCATCCGATTGAGCGGCGACTCAGCCGAGATGCATCTGGAATTTTGCCGCTACCTGAACGGCCAGAAGCAGTGGGACCGCTTCGACCAGCAGATCGCCGCCGCCCTCGGCTCGCCGCGCCTGCGTCCACAGGACCGGTACGACGCCGCCGAACAGTTACTGCATGCCGGGAGGCAACTGCCACGGGCCGCGGAACAGATGCGCGCCTATATTGCGAGCGGCCATCCCAATGAGGAGTCGCCGCTCTTCCGGGCGCATTTCCTGCTGGGAGAGATTCTTCGCGGACTGGGGAAACCCTCCGACGCTGCCACCGAGTACCGCGCCGCGCTGGCCCTGGCCAGTGCGTACCGCACGGCACAGGATGCACTGCGCCGTCTGGAGCGGCCTTAGGGCCTGTGGGGCTGATAGCCACGGCCAGCCGCCTACAAGAGATCGAGAGACGATGACGACGAAACACAATTCGCTCCGCTGCCTCCGCCATTTCCTTCCCAGGACTTTGCTGGCCATGGCCTTTATGCTGCCGCTGGGCGCACCGGCCGTGGCGCAGCCCGTGGAGTTCCGTACCGCAGTGGACTTGGCCTTGCGGCACAGCGGCACAATTCTTGCCGCCAATGCCGACCGCGCCCGGGCTGCCGCGCGCTATCGCGAGGCGAAAGATGCCTATTACCCCACGGTGATCTTCGGCTCCGGGCTGGGCTACAGCGTCGGCATGCCGGTGGCTATCGCCGGGCAGGCACCGTCGCTGTTCAACCTCACGCACACGCAGACGCTCTTCAACCTCGCCACTGTTGAGGCGATCAAGGCCGCACACAGTGACAGCCTGGCGGCCGGGCTGGACTACACCGACAAATCCGACCAGGTGCTGCTGGACGCTGCGCTGCTCTACATTGAACTGGACAGCACCACGCAGCGGCTGGCGGCGGCCACCGTGCAGAAGCAGGCCTCCGACCACGCTCTGTACATCGCACAGCAGCGCGAGAAGGAAGGCCTGGGCAGCCATCTGGATTCCAAGCGCGCCGAGTTGGACTCCGCCCGCGTGGAGGCTCGCCTGGCCGAGTTGGAGACGGCACGCGACGTGGCACGCGAAAAACTCTCCCGCGTCATCGGCCGTCCGGCGGCCACCCTGGAGACCGTCAGCACCTCGATTCCCGATGCGCCCGCCCTGCCCGGCGCCGACGACCTGGCGAGCGTGGCCCTAGCCACTTCCACAAGCGTGAAGGTGGCTGACGAACGTGTGAAAGCCGCCAAACTGCGCGCCAAGAGTGAGCACCGCATGAAGCTGCCTTCCGTGGACTTTGCCGGCCAGTTCGCCGAGTTCACTCAGTTCAACAACTACGCGCAGTATTACAAGGAATATTCGCCGCACAATTACAGCTTCGGATTGAACATCCGCATCCCGGTGCTGAACCTGAGCCAGAACGCCGCCGCCTCCGTGGCCGATGCCGAAGCCCTGCGCGCCGAGGCCGATGCGCAACTACTGCGCGACCAGGTGGCAGCCGAGGCCGTACGCGCCCAGCATACGGTCAGCCAGTTGCAAACGGCGGCCAAGGTCGCCCGCCTGGAGTACGAAGTGGCGCAGGCGGAAATTGATGGCGTGGAGTTGCAGGTGCAGAACGGAAAAGCCAACGCCCGCGACCAGGAGATGGCTCGCGCCGGAGTGGCATCCCATCGGGTCACCCTGCTGCAAACCCAGTTCGAGTTTCTGCGCGCCCAGTTGCAACTGCTCCGCCAGACCGGGGAATTGCGCTCGTGGGCTCTGGGCAAGTAAGCCAAGTAGTGATTAACAAAAGAGGCGCGCGATGACCCTGCGAAAATATCTGGTGCTTTTGGCCGTCGTCGCCTTCGGCGCCACAGGAGACACCTTCCTGGCGCGAGGCATGAAGCAGGTTGGCTCGATTGACGTGCAGCACCTGCCATACCTGCTGCACGCCCTGCTCAACCCCTGGGTTTTCGTCGGCATCTTCTGCCTGCTCGGCTTCATGTGGAGCTACATGACGGCGCTCAGCTTTGCCGACCTCACTTTTGTGCTGCCGGCCACGGCCGTTGGATACGTCGTGATGGCCCTGCTCGGGCGCTTCTGGCTGCACGAGCACATCAGTCCCCTGCGCTGGTTGGGCATCGCGCTCATTGTGGGCGGCGTGGGACTGGTTGCCGGCGGACCTTCGCGCACCGAGCACCCTGGCGACTCCTCTTCGGAGGGCGGCCAATGAGGGTCCTTTACACCTGGGTCTGCATCGCCATCACCGTTTGTGCGGCTGCCGCCGGAGACGTGTTCCTGGCCCTGGCCATGCGCCGTATTGGCGATCTTGGCGAGTTACGCAAACAGCATGGCTTTCGCGCGGTCCTAGGCCGCGTGCTCGGCAGCAGCGCCCTGTTTTGCGGCATCTTCTTCATGGCCGTGGCCTTCTTCAGTAACCTGGTTGGCCTCAGCTGGGCAGACCTGACGCTGATGGGGCCGGCCTCGGCCGCTCTGACCTTCGTCACCAACGCCTTGGGCGCCAAGCTCTTTCTTCATGAGAACGTGGACCGTCGCCGCTGGATCGCCACCATCTTCGTCTGCCTGGGCGTTCTGCTGCTGACGCGCAGTTAGAGCCACGCCTGGCCCGCGGCTGGTAGAATGAAGGCAGTGATGTCCATCAAGCGCTCCGCCAAATCCTCATTTGCTCCTGCCCCCAAGGCCGCTCCGCGCGTGGGCTTTGTCAGCCTGGGTTGTCCTAAGAACCTGGTGGACAGCGAGGTGATGATGGGCATGCTCTCGGCCGGTGGAGCAAGCATCACATCGCGTGCCGAAGATGCCGACATCATCGTCGTCAACACCTGCTCGTTCATTGACACGGCCAAGCAGGAGTCGGTGGACACCATCCTGGAAATGGTGCGCCACAAGACCGAAGGCCGCGCCAAGAAGCTCATCGTCGCCGGCTGCCTTGTGGAGCGTTACCGCGACGAGCTTCAGAAGAACATTCCGGAGATTGACGCCGTCATCGGTACCGGCGAACTGGCAGATATTCTTGCCGCTGCCGGGATTGCGCCGGCTACCGAACCGGCATCGCCGTTCAACATCCTGAAGGGCCTAGGTGATACAAACACTGGCGAGCACCCACATTCGAGCGCCTCGCAGCAGCTCAAGAGCGGCATTGCGCAGCCCTCGCGCCCAGAAGGCGACGCCCGCGAAAAAGCCGGACGCTTTGCCCGTGACGGCTGGGATGGCGCAACCGCGGCACTGCCCACCTATCTGTACGACGAGAACACGCCGCGCCTGCTGGCCACGGCCAAACACTCGGCGTATATCAAGATCGCCGAAGGCTGTGACCACCCCTGCTCCTTCTGCATCATTCCGCAACTGCGCGGCAAATTCCGCTCGCGCCCCATTGCCAGCGTGGTGGCTGAGGCAACGCGCCTGGCCGAACAAGGCGTGCGTGAGATCAACCTGATCGGCCAGGATACGACCTGCTACGGCGAAGACCTCGGCATCCAGGATGGGTTGGCGAGTCTGTTGGAGGCCCTGGCCGGCGTGGAGAAGTTACGCTGGGTGCGCTTCCTCTACGCCTACCCGAACAAGATCACGCCGCGCTTGCTCCAGGTGCTGGCGCAGCACGCCAAGCTCTGCCCGTACATTGACGTGCCCTTGCAGCACGCCGCGCCCGCGGTGTTGAAGCGCATGAAGCGTGGCGGCTCGGCGGAGATATTCCTCAAGCTGCTGGCAAAGATTCGCCGCGAGGTTCCGGGCATCACCCTGCGCACCTCGTTCATCGTCGGCTTCCCCGGAGAAACAGAAGAGGACTTCCAGCAGCTCTGCGACTTTGTGGAGGCTGCCGAGTTCGACTGGATGGGCGTATTCTCTTATTCCGACGAAGATGGCTCGCCGGCCTACCTGCTGGACGAAAAGGTTCCCGCGCGCACCATTGAGCGCCGCCGCCGCAAGCTGATGCAGTTGCAGAAGAAGATCAGCCGCCGTTTGCGCAAGCAGTGGATTGGCCGCGAGATCGAAGTGGTGCTCGAAGGCCCCAGCGAAGAGACTGATCTGCTGTGGGAGGCGCGCACCATGGCGCATGCTCCGGAGATTGACGGCAAGGTCTTCATCAACGATTTTGGAGAGCTCACCAACCCACGAGCCGGCACGTTTCATCGCGCCATCGTCGAAGAGGCGCATGACTACGACCTGGTGGCCCGGCTGTTATAGAAAGTTATGGCGAAGAAGAAAACCATCTCGCTGCGCTGTCCTACCTGCCGCCAGATTGTGCTGGCAAAGGATGAACACTTCCCTTTTTGCAGCAACCGCTGCCGCGTGATTGACCTGGGCAAATGGATCAGCGGCGGCTATGTCATCTCAACGCCGGTCAACGATCCGGAGAGCGGCGGCGAGGCCGAGTACACCGACGGGCGCCAGCACGCGAGCGGCGAAGGCAGCGCGCGCAGCAATCCGTCGTCCCAACCTGGAGAGAGCGATGTCCGCAAGCCAAACTGAGCCACCGGCGCACACCAAGAAGGGTTCCGTGCGGCCGACGCGGCCCTATTGGGCATGGACGGTCTCCACGTTCTTCGGCTTTGGCGCACTCAAGCCCGGCCCCGGCACGTGGGGCTCGGCGGCGGCCATGCTGAGCTGGTTTCTGATTGCGCGCCACCTGCCGGAGACGATGCACATCCCCGGAGCGCTCCTCTACTGCGCGCTGGCCACGGCCATTGGAATTCCCGCGGCCACGCTGACCGCGCGCGCCTGCCATCGCGACGATCCCTCGCACGTGGTGATTGATGAGGTGGCCGGGCAGATGCTGACCCTGGTCGCCGCGCCCATCACCTGGAAGGCGCAAATCGCGGGCTTCATTCTTTTTCGCGCCTTTGATATCTTGAAGCCGCCGCCCATTCGCTGGCTCGAACGCCTGCGCCCGGAAGGCGTTGGCATTGTGGTGGACGATCTTGGAGCGGGGCTGTATGGCCTGATCGTTCTGCAACTCATTTTGCGCACCGGCATCTTAAGCTAGTAGCTATTCCGTTGAATCGCGTTTCAGCCGTGCTTTCTCGACGCGGCATAAAGGTCATCATGAGTGCTAGCCCTGAAGCTCCCGTTGTCTCGTCCGTGGAACCTTCGTTTGCCCTGCCGGGCGGCGAGATGGTGGTGCATGGCCGCGCGCTGCTGAACTCCGTGCATGAAACCACCCGCGTTGTCTTTGGCAATGTCATCGCCAACCTGGTGTTTGCCTCGCCCACCCGGCTCGTGGTGCAGGTGCCGGACGCAGCTTCCGGAGCCGACACCATGACCATCGCCACCGCGCATGGTTCGGTGAATGTGCCAGTGACGGTGGCCACTCTGCTTGGCGAGGAGCTGCACCCGGTGGCCAACCCCGCCGTCGATGAGCTCTCGAACATCTACATCACCTTCTCCGGCGGCCGCGGCCAGAGCGTGCCTACGCCGCTCTATCGCATTGACGACTCAAGCATCGTGCATCCCCTGGTCGCCGAGGTGATGAATCCCACGGCGCTGGCGCTTGATGCCGCCGGCAATCTCTACATCTCCTCGCGCCATGACGGCGCCGTCTATCGCCTCACTCCCACCGGCGAGCTCGCCCCCTACGCTGAAGGCATGGGCGTGGCCACCGGCATGGCCTTTGACGCCTCCGGCAACCTCTACGTGGGCGATCGCAGCGGCACCATTTTCAAGATCGCGCCCAGCAAGGAGATCTTCGTCTTCGCCACCTTGGAGCCCAGCGTCGCCGCCTATCACCTGGCCTTTTCGCCCAATCGCAATCTCTACGTCACCGCGCCCTCTACCTCCTCCAACGATTGTGTCTATGAGATCACTCCGCAGGGCATGGTCACCCGGTGGTTCGAGCACCTGGGGCGGCCGCAGGGCATGGCCTTTGACGATGCCGGCAACCTCTACGTCGTCGCCTGCTGGCAGGGCCGCCGTGGCGTAATGCGGGTTACTCCGCAAAAGCAGGCCACCCACGTTATTGCAGGCTCGTCGCTTGTCGGTCTGGCCTTTGACGCGGGCCGCTCGCTGGTGCTTGCCACCACTTCGGCAGCCTACTGTATTCCGTGGCAGGTCCAGGGATTCATCCACCGGCCGCTGCTGCCTTAGACGTCGCACGCGTTAGCTTCACGCGCAGATCTGTCTCGCACAACGCTCTGCCACAAGAAAACAGCGCACCCGTG
>Ga0182013_10003083_pt1 | contig 21166 bp, 15 predicted proteins | sample 612S2MmetaG_FD_120487 | JGI IMG/M metagenome (GOLD analysis project Ga0182013, IMG submission 120487) | Permafrost microbial communities from Stordalen Mire, Sweden - 612S2M metaG | ecosystem: Environmental > Terrestrial > Soil > Wetlands > Permafrost | place: Sweden: Stordalen | collected... | reverse complement strand
CGGTGACAGTCCGCCCTCGCCCGACGCGGCCTCCGTGCCCACCGGCGGCATCAGTCTCTTCGACGCCATTTACAAGACCCTCGGCCTCAAGCTGGAAAAGCGCAAAGGCACCATGCCCATGTTAGTCATCGACCACATCGATCCCAAACCCACCGACAACTGAGGCTCATCCGTCCCTGGGCCCGCGCCACCCCTAGCCGTCATTCTGGACTCAGTCTTATCGAGTCCAGAATCTCCGTATTTGTCTTCGTCTGAACCCACGCTGCGCAATCGCGGTTGACCCCGCCACCTCGCTCCCATACACTAGATATTGCAGGGATGCGGCGCGCCTTACCTCCGCCAGCTCCCCAATCTCCCGCTTGGCGGGCACCAGAAAAGAGTTTAGATTCCATGGCAAATCATGTCTCCTCGTTGAAGCGCGCACGTCAGACCGAAACCAAGACCGGGGCCAACCGCGCCAACAAGAGCAAGCTCCGCGGCAGCCTGCGCATCCTGCGCGAGGCCATTGTCGCCGGCGATAAGAAGACCATCGCCGCCACCTACTCCGAGACCGTCTCCATCCTCGACAAGAGCGTCCAGAAGGGTGTCCTGCACAAGAACACCGCCAGCCGCTACAAGGCCCGCCTCAACGCCCGCGTCAAGGCGCTCGTCTCCCCCGCCAAGGCCGCCTAGACCGCCTATCCCCCGATTCATCATTCCTTACACTCCCCTACTGCGGCGTAGTCTTCTGCGGCGGCGTCTCATCCGGCCCATACAACGACGGCGGCTTGCGCGGAACGTCTGGGTCAGAATCTCCCTCAACCGCCGTTGCGGTCCCCGTCCCCCCACCAGCACCACCGCCCTCAGCCCCACTCCCACTCCCCGCCGCCTGCGACACCCCAGCCGCCGCTCCCGCTGAAGAATCTCCCCCCGAACCCGTCCCGCCCACCCCATTCGCTGCCGCCGGGTTTGAAAGCCGTTCCAGCGCCAGGTCGATCCGCACCCCGCTATCTGCCGGGGCCAGCGCCTCCGCCGCCTTCACCGCCGCCTGGTCCTTCTCGGTCAGCGCGGGCAGCGCATACACCTCCACCGCCGTCTCTTTCCCGGTATATGCCTCGTAGTCCGGGGTCGCCGGATGACGCACCATGGTCTCGCGCACCACCGCCAGCCGCAGTCCGTCCTCCGACAGGGCAAAGTTCTGCCCCGCGCGCTCCACCGGCGAGCACTCCACTCGCAGCAGTTGCTGCCCGTTATAGCTCTGGTAGACGCGTACCTCCTGCGAACTCACCGCGCTCGCGGGCAGCGGAAAATCAGCGTCGAACGCGGCGCTGACGATGGTCCGGCCCAGCGCGAACCGTCCCGCCGCCGGCGCAAACGCAAACATCGGCGACACAAACGAATCCAGAAAATTCTGCTGCCACATCTGCTCGCCCTTCAGGTTGAAGCCCGCAAGGTCCACCTTGTCCGGGCTCCCCCGGCATCCGAAAGCGACAAACTCGCCGTGCCCGGCAAACGTCGCCCTCGGAAAGCACGTCGTGTCCCACTCCGCCAGCTCGTCCACCTTGCCCGTAAGCTCGTCAAAGTTGAACAGCCAGCGGTCCTTGCCTCCCTCGATCACATCCAGAATTCCGGCCGCCGTCATCGGCAGTGCAACCGCGGCCCGGGTGCGAATCGCGCCCGCCGATGTCGCCACCACGCCATTCCCCGGATCGCCGTTGGTGCTCAGCCTGTAGAAATTAATCTGTACCGGTGCCGGGTCCTGCGGCGACCCCTCGCCTGCACCTCCCGCCGGCTGCCGCATGCTCTCGATCGTCAACAAATCGAAATCGCTCGACACCAGGATGGCCACAATATGGAGATCGAACGTTAGCAGCGGAGTCTGCTGGAACGGATCACCCGACTTGCCCGCCTGCAGCGGCGCAAACACCGTCAGCCGGTCCCGCACCCGCAGCAGAAACCGCCCATGGCCCAGGTTCCACAGGTACTGCGAGTGGTCGTGCAGCCGCCACTCCGTCCGCGCCTGCACCTTGCCCGAGGGCAGCTCCACCAGAAACGCCCCCACCGTCCGGTCATCGTCACCCGGATCGCCGTCCCCCTCGCGCTTCATCAGCCGCCGCACCGCAAACGTAATCAGCAGATGGTCCTTGTCGGCAAAGTCCACCGTCAACATCGAGCTGCCCGCCAGCAGGAACTCCTGCACCATCGCCTGGTACCCCAGCGGCTCCAACGGAACGCGCAGCGGCGGCTCCGGATCGCGCGCCATGGCCGTGCCCGCCGCCAGCACCACCCACGCCAGCATCGCTCCCACGCGACCAACCGCCCTCTGCATCGTCCAGCCCTCAGACTCTCAGAGCGATAATAGAAGACTCTGCCCCATCGAAGCTTGTAAGCTTCTAGGTAAGCCCCTTTTGCCCCTAGCTGCCCGTCCATTCGCAGCCCCAAAATTCCATCCCCGCACGGAGATCCCAAGCATGAGCGAATCGTCCGAACTATCCGCAAGCCTCGCCTCCCGCCGCGTCCTCTCGCTCGCCGCATTCGCAGCCCTCGTCTTCCTGGTGATCGCCTGCTTCGCTCTCGCGCCGTCGTCATTCGCCCAGCAGCCGCCCGCGCCGCCTGCCGCCACGCCTGCGCCTTCCGACGAAAAGCCCCTGCCCGGCCTCGATCTCTCTTCCATCGATCTCTCCGCCGACCCCTGCACCGATATGTACAAGTTCGCCTGCGGCAAGTTCTCCGCCAATCATCCCATCCCCTCCGATCTGCCCGGCACCGATCCCTTCTACGTCCTCTATAACGTCGACACCCAGGAGCTCAACGGCATCCTCACCAAAGCCCAGGCAGGCGGCGATACCCGCTCGCCCGACCAGCAGAAGATCGGCGACTACTTCAAGGCCTGCATGGACACCTCCGCCATCGACGCCGCCGGCCTCAAGCCCATCCAGCCCCTGCTCGATGAGATCGACTCCCTCGGCACACCTGCCCCCAAGGTCAAGCTCGCGGCCCTGCTCGGCGAACTCCAGCGCATCGGCGTCGACGTCTTCTTCGGCTACGGCGAGCAGCAGGACTTCAAGGACGCCACCAAACAGATCGCCTCCATCCAGCAAGGTGGCCTTGGCATGCCGGAGAAGGACTACTACCTGCGCACCGGCGACAAGGACCAGAAGCTCCGCGATCAGTATGTCGCCCACGTCGCTAAGATGCTCACCCTCGCCGGATCCTCGCCCGAGCAGGCGCAGAAAGATGCGCAAAGCATCATGACCCTGGAGACCGCACTCGCCAAGGCCTCCCTCGGCGTGGTCGATATGCGCGAGCCGGAGAAGACCTATCACCTGCAGCCCATCGCCACCTTCGAGGCCGCACTTCCCGGCGTCAACTTCGAGGCCTTCGAGGAGGCAATCCACTCGCCGCAAGTCACCGAGATCAACAACTCCACCCCCGACTACCTGCCCGAGATGCTCAAGCAGGTCCGCAGCGTCGACCCCGCCACGATGAAGGCCTACCTGCGCTACCACCTGCTCACCTCTGTCGCACGCAACCTCCCCAAGGCCTTCGACGACGAGAACTTCGACTTCTACGGCCGCATTCTGGAGGGCCAGCCCGAACAGCGCGCCCGTTGGAAGCGCTGCTCGAACGCCGTCAACGGCGCCCTCGGCGAGGCCCTGGGCAAGGTCTACGTCGATCAGTACTTCGCCGGCGACAGCAAGGCCAAAATGCTCCAAATGGTCCACGACATCGAGTCCGCCATGGGCAGCGACATCGACCAGATCGACTGGATGTCCCCCGCCACCAAGGTCCGCGCCCGCGAGAAGCTGGCCGCCGTCGCCAACAAGATCGGCTATCCCGACAAATGGCGCGACTACACCAAACTCACCATCTCCCCCACCGACGCCGTCGGCAACGAGCTGCGCGCCAACGCCTTTGAGAACGACCGCGAGCTCAACAAGATCGGCAAGCCCGTCGACAAGAGCGAGTGGCAGATGACCCCGCCCACCGTCAACGCCTATTACGACGACAGCATGAACGACATTAACTTCCCCGCCGGCATCCTACAGCCGCCCTTCTACGACCGCTCCCAGGACATCGCCGTCAACTACGGCCACATCGGCGCCGTCATCGGCCACGAGCTCACCCACGGCTTCGACGACGAAGGCCGCAAGTTCGACGCCAAGGGCAACCTCGACGACTGGTGGACCCCCGCCGACCTCAAGAACTTCACCACCCGCACCGACTGCCTGGTCAGTGAGTACGGCGCCTTCACCGCCGTCGACGACGTCAAGGTCAACGGCAAGCTCACCCTCGGCGAAAACACCGCCGACAACGGCGGCGCTCTGCTCGCCTTCATGGCCTACCTGCAGCGCGCCAAAGACGACCACGTTGACATCGCCGCCAAACGCGACGGCTTCACCGGCCCGCAGCGCTTCTACATCGCCTTCGCGCAGAACTGGTGCTCCAACCAGCGCCCCGAGGCAGTCCGCTCCCAGGTGCTCGACGACCCCCACTCCCCCGACCACTTCCGCACCGACGGCGTCATCGTCAACCAGCCCGGCTTCGCCGCCGCCTTCGGCTGCAAGAAGCCCACCCCCATGGTCCCCGCCAACTCCTGCCGCGTCTGGTAGGCCAGAATGATGCACCACGGATTCACACGGATGAACACGGGTCAAAACATAGAAGGATAGTTTCTGCCGGTACACCCATCCAGTGTGGTGTCCCAAAAGTTCGCTGCATAAATGAAGTGTCATCCTGAGCGGTTCGGAATCAACTTATGCAATGAACTTCAGAGATTGGACACTCGATTCGTCTGCTGTAAAGTGGCGCTCCCGCCATGATTCCTTCGAGTGTGGAGTGCTTGCATTAGATCAATCCATCGTTCTTGTCTTGTCTTAATCCGTGTTCATCCGTGTGAATCCGCGGTTGCTTTGTTCTGTACTTGATCGTGTCTCGCCTCTATCAGTGTTAATCCGTGGTCGATTTGTCTTACCTTCCCATGCCCACTCGCCATCGCACCCTCGGCTTCGCCGCCTGCGCTCTCGCCAGTTGCTTCTGGGGCTGCGGCTTCTTCTTCGGCAAGATCGCCCTCGCCCAGATGAACGTCGGCGCCATGGTGCTCTACCGTTTCCTCTTCGCCACCCTCGTCCTCATCCCTCTGCTCTTCACCCACCGGCCCAGCTTCAATCGCCGCGAGTGGTCCACCCTGCTGCTCTGCGCCTTCCTTGGAATCCCGCTCCAGTTCCTCATTCAGTTCTCCGGCCTCGCGCTCACCACCGTCTCCCACGCCTCGCTGATGGTCGGCACCATGCCCGTGCTCCTCGCCGTCGCCGCAACCCTCTTCGCCCACGAGCGCATGGACGCCACCGGCTGGCTCGCCCTCGCCATCTCCACCGCCGGCGCCGCGCTCATCGCCCTCAGCGTCCGCGAAAGCTCGCCCGCGCACCCCGTCTCGCACTTGGGAAACCCAGCTCCCACCCTCGCCGGCGACCTCCTCGTCGTCCTCTCCCTCGTCATCGCTCTCGGCTGGATACTGCTCAACAAGCGCCTTATGCAGCGCCACTCCCCCATCGTCGTCAGCGCCTACGGCACCGCCTGCGGCACCCTGATGCTGCTGCTCATCGTGCCGCCCATCTACGGCCTGCCGCCCCTCGCGCACATCTCCGTCAACGCATGGCTCGCCCTCGCCGCTAGCGGCGTCCTCTGCACCGCCGCCACCACCCTGCTCTGGAACTGGGGCCTCACCCAGGTCCCCGCCTCCCAGGCCGGCGTCCTGCTCAACATGGAACCGCTCATCGGCTCCATCCTCGGCGTCTTCGTCCTGCACGACAGCCTCGGCCCCAGCGCCCGCCTCGGTGGGGCCCTCATCCTCGCCGCCTCCCTGGTCATCACCACCCGCTCCCGCACCCGCATCCGCGAGCAGCTCCCCTCCACCTGACCCGCCCCTTCTCATGTCTCAAGAAACTCCTTCAGCGCTGCAAAAACCGGGAGTACACTTCTCCCGAGGTTTGATCATGCTGTTCGCTTCGCTGCTGGGGATCCTGTTCCTCATTGGGTTCACATTCTGGCTATCGGTGCTGGTGGATTGTGCCATGAAAGAGTCCGATCGGGGCAACACGAAGATCGTCTGGGTTCTCATCATTCTCTTCGCAAATCTGCCCGGAGCCCTGGTATATGTTCTGGTCAGACGGCCGCAGCGGTTGGCGGAATCCATGCCACCACCGCTCAAACAGAATCGCGTGTAGCCATCGAGCGGGCCTGCCTCCTGCTCGGAAGACCGCAGCGATCGACCACCTGACCGCCCCCGCATCCGCGAGCAACTCCCCTCCACCTGACACTTTCCAAAGCTAAACTCAAACTCATGCCCCTCGCCGCCAGAGCTGCCGCCATCCTCCGCTCGCTGCATTGGGGCCGCGGCCTGCGTGCAGGATTCGCCGTCGCCACCGCGATGGTCGTCTGCCGCATGATCGGCCGGCCCATGGGCTGGGCCGCGCTCGGCGGCTTCGAAGCCGTCCTGGTCGACAACGGAGGCCCTTACCGCTCTCGTCTTTACACCATCGTCTCCGTCCTCGTCGGCGGCGCCCTCTGCGGCATCATCGGCACCCTTGTCCCGCCGGACTTTCTCATCGCCGTGCTGGTCACCGCCGCCGTCTGCTTCGCCGTCACCTACGCCCGCGTCGCCTCGCAGCCCATCGCCTCCACCGCCGTCATCATCCTGGTCATCTACTTCGCCGGCTTCGGCGCGACCGACCGCACCCTGGACGCCGCACTCGCCAACGCCCTCAGCTACATCCTCGGAGGCCTCTGGGCCGCTGTCCTCAGCCTCTTCCTCTGGCCTCTCGACCCCTTCCGCCCCGCCCGCATCGAGGTCGCCGGCTGCTACGACCTCCTCGCCGCCTTCAGCGCCGGCCTCCACGCGCCGGCCCCGCAGCCCGACCACACCGGCCTTGACGCCGACCACGCCCACGCTACCGACTTCAAGCGCCAGTTGCGCGCCAAACTTGAGTCCGCCCGCGCCGCGCTCAGCGACACCCCCGCCCGCGCACCTTCGCGCACCATTCGCGCCCGCAGCCTCAGCGTCCTGCTGGAGACGGCCGACCTCCTCTTCGCCCTCATCTTCCGGCTCAACGAATTCGTCGAAATCACGCCCGCCGGTGCCGCCGACGCAGACACCATCCGCGATATCGCCGCCTGGCTCAGCGGCGCCGAGGCCGCCATCGCCAACGCGCTCCGCGCCCGCCCGCCCGACCACACCGCCTCCTTCAAGCCCACGGGCTCGCACCGCATCCAGTTCATCGCCCGCCGCGCCGCGCAGCTCGCATCGCAGGCCCGCACCCCAGACCCCCTCGCAGACCCTCTCGCCGGCTATCTCCTCTCCGCCCAGCTCGAAGCCCTGCAAAATTTCGAGATCGCCTTCGAAGCCGTCCGCGCCGTCTGGACTGGCGTCGAGGCCCGCCCCGGCCGCCTCGCCGAACCGCTTCCCCAAACCTCAGGTGCCCCATCCCTGCAGCCTCACCGCATGGCTGGGATGGAAAACGCTCCCTCGTCTCCCGCATGGCTCGACGCCCTCGGCCAGAACTGGTCCCTCCACTCCGTCATGATGCGCCACGCCTTGCGCACCGCTGTGGTCGGCGCCGTCGATGTCGTGCTCATTCGCGCGTTCCACATCTCCCACGGCTTCTGGCTCGGCATGACCTCCATCATCGTGCTCCAGCCCTACAGCTCTGGCACCGTCCGCAAGGGCCTGCAGCGCGTCGCCGGCACCGTCGGCGGTGGCTTCCTCGCGGCGCTGCTCGCAGCCACCATCCACACCGACACCGGCATCGTCCTCGTCATCACCGCCTGCTCCATCCTCACCCTCGCGCTCTATGCCATCGACTACGGCTGGTACAGCTTCTTCCTCACCCCCACCTTCGTCCTGCTCTCGCTGCCCTATCTGCGGGACTGGCGCTTCGCCAGCGTCCGCATCCTCACCACGCTCGTCGGCGCGCTTGTCTCCGTCATCGCCATGCGTGTGCTCTGGCCGCAAAGCCTGCGCGTCGAACTCGGCCGCCTGCTCGCCCGCTCCGCCTCCGCCACCGCAACCTACCTCCACGCGGTGCTCGAATGGTGGTCCACCCCGGCCCCCGCCAGAAAAGCCGCCGAACGCACTCTGCTCGCCCCCGCCCGCCGCGCCTGCGGCCTCACCAGCCAGGACGCGGAAGAGGCCCTCGACCGGGTCATGCTTGAGCCCGGCCTGCCCACCCTCGGCCCCGACCGCCGCCACGCCCTGGAGACCGAGGCCGCCCTCACCTTCACCACCTACATCCGCCGCTTCACCCAGTGCCTCACCACACTCGCCGTCGTCGGCACTCCCGACGCCCCCACCAACACCCGCCTCACCACGCTCAACCGCCGCCTCGCCGCCGCCTGCGCCGCGCTCGATCGCCGGTCCGATTGCGCCTCCGCCATCTCCCCGGATCTCAGCGCCACGCCCGGTTCCGCCGTGCTCTACGACCTCAACTCCCCATCCGAACAGATGCTCCAGCGGATGGAACGCCAGGCCGGCATCCTCGAACGCGCCGTTGCCGTCATTGCCACCGGCGACCCCTCCCAATCCGAACCCCGCTCTCTCCCCTCGTAAGCGATGAGCCTGCCCTCACCCTGCGCTCATTCGTTAGAATCAGCCCAGCCCAAAATTCCCCGGAGCCGCAATGACCCTCCTGCTTGTCCAGATGGCAACCGTACTCCTCACCGCCCTGCTCTGCGGCTTGGTCGCCCGCAAGCTTGGCCAAACCAGGGTCATCGGCGAGATCGTCGGTGGCATTCTCATCGGCCCCTCCGTCTTTGGCCGGCTCGCACCCGCCGCCTCCGCCCGCCTCTTTCCCCCAAGCTCGTTCGCCTCCTTCGAGGTCCTCAGCAACATCGGCCTCATCCTCTTCCTCTTCCTGATCGGGAGCGAGATCGACTACAACCACCTGCGCCGCCACCGGGGAACGGCCGCGCTCGCCAGCGGGTTGAGCATCCTCTTCCCATTCCTCCTGGCGGTGCTCGTCGCTCCCGCGCTGCGCACCCGCTTCGCCCCCGCCGCGGTCGGCGCCCTCCCCTTCGTCCTCTTCCTCGGCATCTCCATGAGCATCACCGCCTTCCCCGTCCTCGCCCGCATCCTCGAAGAGCGCCGTCTGCAATCCACCCCGCTCGGCGCAACCGCCCTGATGTGTGCCGCATTGGATGACGTCTGCGCATGGCTCCTGCTTGCCGTCGCCCTCACCCTGGTCCCCAACGCCGGCGACTCCTTGCCGCTGCCGTACCGCCTGCTCCTGCTGGGCGGCTATCTGGTCGTCATGCTCGCCGTCGTTCGTCCCCTTGCCAAACGGCTCGCCGCCTCCCGCGCCAATACCGCGCTCTCTTACGAACTGCTTGCCATCACCCTCGCCGTTGTCCTCGCCTCTGCCGCAGCCACCCAGGCCATCGGCGTCCATCCGCTCTTCGGTGCCTTCCTGGCTGGCGTCTGCTTCCCCCGCGTCGAGCGTTGGCAGGCCGCAATCCGCACCCGCCTGGACATGGTCGTCTCCGTGCTCCTGCTGCCCCTCTTCTTCGCCCTCACCGGCCTGCGCACCCGCCTCGACCTGTTCTCCGGTTACCGCATCTGGCTCTGGACCGGCCTCGTGCTCGCGGTCGCCATCGCCGGCAAGATGGGTGGCGCCGTGCTCGCGGCACGCTGCACCGGCCAATCCTGGCAAAACGCCTTCGCCCTCGGGGCCCTGATCAACACCCGCGGCCTGGTCGAGTTGATCGTCCTCAACATCGCTTACAACGCCCACATCTTCTCGCCCACCCTCTTCACCATGCTGGTGGTCATGGCCCTTGTCACCACCATGATGACCACCCCGATCCTCAATCTGCTCGGGATCGAGGATCGCAGCCGCGACTCCCACCACCCCGCAAGCGCCGAGCCCGCTTAGAGTTGACCTCCGCGGCTCCCTCCATCTCGTCAGCGCCGAGGCTGTCTAACTTGACCCTCCCCAAACCACAACATCGTAAAGCGCTGAAAGCGCGCAACATACCAGCCTAGGCCGAAGGCCTAGGGGAGCAGCTAGAACCCTCAGAGCGCTGTAGGCGCGACACAAAAATCTCCACTACCGCCCCAACCCGGAGCCGTCCGCGTGGTCCTTCCCTCATAGCCCGCAAATCGCAGCCCTTTTGTTGCCAAGCCCCCAAAACCACTAACTCGCTGATCCTGAGCCAGATAGAGTTGGATACGAGTTTCTCCAGTGGAGTAGAATAGAACTATAGAGTCTTTGGGAAAGGTACCTCGCTCCACCCGTCCAGCGAGCGAGCTTAATCCAAACCGGACTTTGGAGACCTTCTCTCCAGACTTTTCCGGCCCCAAGCCCTTTAGAAAAGGTACTTTGAGACTTAAGTATAGGGAGGGGGGAGGGGGGTACCCTGCTGCAACCGATGCCAGACAGCCCTAATCGCAACCTCGTGCCCCGCCTCATCGCCATCGACATGGACGGCACTTTGCTCGGCGACGACGGTCGCGTCAGCCCGCGCAACCTCGCCGCCCTGTTCGCCGCCCAGGCCGCCGGCATCGAAGTGGTGGTCGCCACCGGCCGCCGCCACTCCTACGCCATGCGCGTCCTGCGCCCGCTCGGTCTGCGCCCCGCCAGCGTCCTGGTCAGCTCCAATGGCACCGTCACCCGCACCCTGGGCTCCGCTGCGGACGCCTCCCAGCTCATCACCCGCACCTACCTGCCCCACGCCACTGCCCTCTGGCTCTGCGCCCACGTCGACGAGTTCCGCAACGCCCTCGTCCTCACCTTCGACCGCGTCGGCCCCGACGGAGACGACGCCCGCGGCGCCCTGGTGGTCGAGCACCTCGACGAACTCAACTCCAGCATCGGCCGCTGGATGGCCGCCAATGAACCCTACATCGCCCGCGTCAACCCCATCGAGAACGCACTCACCGGCTCCGACGGCGACGCTCCCATCCAAGCCATGCTCTGCGGCACCCTCGAACGCATGGCCCGCGCCGAGGCCCGCCTGCTCGAGCACCCCGGCGTCTCCGCCTCCGGCCACCCCTCCGGCCGCTCCGGCCGCACCATGAACGGCCCAGCAACCCCGCCCCCTCAATCTCCAGGCGCCCCCTCCTTTGCAACTTTATCGCCGGGTGCCCCACATCTCGCTTCTGAGATGTGGGATTCAAACCACCAATCCCCGGGTGCCCCATCCCTTGCAGCATCACCCACCCTGGGTGGCCCATCCTTTCCAGCATTATCGTCGAACCCGGGTGGCCCATCCTTTCCGGCTTCATCGGAAAGGGTGGGTTGCCTTCCCACATCGAGCCAAGTCACCGAACCCGTCCCCCTCCTCACCCTCAACCGCACCGAGTATCCCGAGCGCGACCTCTCCATCCTCGACATCCTTCCCGCCGGCTGCTCCAAAGGCGCGGCCATCCTCTCGCTCGCTGCCACCCACGGCATCGCCCCAGCCGGGATCCTGGCCATCGGCGACAACTGGAACGACGTCTCCATGCTCGAAATCGCCGGCGCCGCCGTCCTCATGGACAACGCCCCTGAAGACCTCAAAGCCCTCGCCCGCACCCGCGGCTGGCGCATCGGCCCCTCCAACTCAGCCGACGGAGTCGCCAACGCCATCGAAGCCGCCTTCAGCGTTCCCTGCTAGCTAGGCCTCTGGCCTTGATAGGGATGGGCTTCAGCCCATCCAACATCGAGGGAAAAAGTGAACCGGGCTTTAGCCCCCGAGGGGATACCGAAGGCCAAGCCGTTCCCTTTTGCGGATCGTCATTTCCCTTTACCGAGTCGTCATTCTGGCCCTGAAAGGGTCAGAATCTCTGTATTTCGCCGTTGCTCTTGCGCCCTTGGCCTGCAGCGCCCAGCGCCTGCGGCAGCTTCTCGAGCGCCTGCGGCAACTTGGTATAAATCCCGCCAAACCCGCCGTTCGACAGAATCGCCACCACATCCCCTGCGCGCAGCTCCGGCGCAATCGCCGCTATGATCGCGTCCGCATCCGCATACACCGCCGACTTCAACCCGCGCGCACCCAGCGCCGCAACCACGTTCTCCGGATGCAACCGTTCGCCCTCCGGAATCGCCTCCGACTTGAACACCGCGGCCAGCACGCTGCGGTCGGCCAGCGCCAGGCTCTCCACCAGCGCCTGCTCGAAAACATTCCGGCGCAGCGTATTCGATCGCGGTTCTAAAACCGCCCAGAGTCTGCGGTCGGGATACGCCGTTCGCAGCGCCCGCAGCGTCTCCCTTATCGCCGTCGGATGATGTGCAAAGTCGTCGATGATGGTCACGCCGCGTACCTCTGCGCGCACCTCCAGTCGCCGCTTCACTGACCGGAACGTCGCCAGCGCCTCGACGATCGCCTCCACCGGAACGCCCTGCCCGACAGCCAGCGCCGCCGCAGCCGTGGCGTTCAGCGCATTGTGTTCGCCGGCCATCGGCAGGCGCAGCTCGGCAAACCGCTCGCCCGCGCGCAGCAGCGTCCACCACGTCTCCGAACCCTCGTGCCGCATGTCTGCAACGCGCCAGTATGAGTCCTCGCGAAAGCCATATCGCTCCACTGCGCAGAACGCATTCGCCACGCATTCGGTTACATTCTCGCTCCCATCGAACGCAACCACGCGCCCGCGTCGCGGCACCAGGTTCACCAGCCGCTTGAACGCTGTCTTCACCGCCGCAAGGTCAGGATAGATGTCCGCATGATCGAACTCCACGTGGGTCAGGATCGCCGCGTCCGGAAAGTAATGCAGAAACTTCGGCCCCTTGTCGAAGAAGGCCGTATCGTACTCATCGCCTTCCAGCAGGAATGGTCGCGTTCCCTCGCGCACCATAAAGCTGGTACCGAAGTTCTCCGCCACGCCGCCAATCAGGAACGATGGCGCAAACTCCGCGCGCGTCCGCGATGCGACTTCATAGATCCACGCCAGCATGCTCGTCGTCGTCGTCTTGCCATGCGTCCCCGCAACCACCAGCGACTCGCGCCCGGGCAGAAACTCATCGTGCAGCACCGCCGCCATCGACGTAAATGGAATGCGCGTGTCCAGCACATGCTCCAGCTCGACGTTGCCGCGCGAGATCGCATTACCCACAATCGCCAGGTCTGGCCGCGGTTCGAGGTTCGCCTCGGCGTACGGCTGCATCAGCGGAATCCCCAGCTCCGCCAGCACGTCGCTCATCGGCGGATACGCAGCCGCATCCGAGCCAGTAATGCGGTGCCCGCGCGCCTGCAGCATCCCCGCCAGCGATGCCATCGCCGTCCCGCAAATCCCAATCAGATGTATATGCTTCCCGTGATCCATAGACTCCGTCGTGATCCAATGCTTAGCTGTCAGCCGTTCGCTCCTAGCCTCTAGCTAAAAGCTAAGAGCTAATAGCTATTCGCTGCTTCCAAAAACTCCATGCGCGGATTGTCCTCCGCACTCAGGTCCAGCCTCACCTGCACGCCCAGCGGCAGCGTAACGCATGGCGCGTCGACATGCCCCGAGCGCAGCCCAATCGCAATCGGCCCGGCAAAGTCCCGCAGCGTATGAAGGATCGCATTCTCCAGCAGCGGCTCATCCTCCACCGCGACGCACTGCTTCATGTCGCCGAACACAATCCCACTCACCTGCTCCAGCATCCCCGCATAGCGCAGATGCAGCAGCATCCGGTCCCACTGGTACGGCTTCGTCCCAATGTCCTCCAGAAACAAGATGCGCGGCTCTTCTGCACTCGCCGGCGGCAACGCATACGGCGTGCCCAGCGACTCGGCCAGGATCGACAGACACCCGCCCGCCAGCGTGCCTCCGGCCGCACCCGCACGCAGCACACGCAAACCATCCCCCGCGCCAAGCGACCAGCCCGCATCGCCGCCCAACGCATAATTCCAGCTTGCCGCATCGAAGCCATCTCTCCGCGCAAAGTCCGCCGCAACCATCGGCCCATAAAATGTAACCAGCCCGGCCTCTCGCGCCAGCCAGATGTGCAACGAAGTGTGATCACTGTAACCCACAAATGCCTTCGGGTTCGCCCGCACCAGCTCCGCATCCAGCAACGGCAGCAACTCCGCCGAGCCCCATCCGCCGCGCGTACACAGGATCCCATCGATCGACGGATCGGCAAACGCCGCGTGCAGATCGCCAACCCGCTGCTCCACTGTCCCCGCATAGTAGAGCGGCCCGCGATCCAGCGCATGCGGCATCAGCTTCGTCCGATATCCAAGCCCGTGTAGACAATCAATGCCCGCCTGCACCAGCTCTGCCTTCGCCGCACTCGCCGGCGACACCACGGCCAGCGTCGCGCCAGGCCGCAACGCGGCAGGCCTTACCATCGCGCGCGCAGACACGCTCAAGATCCCTCCGCTTGGTGCACGGTCGCAAATGAGTCATCCTGAAACGCTTCGCCCCGGCACACAATCTCCGCCGGCCCGGTCAGCAGCATTGGCGCGTCGTTCGCCGGCCACACCGTCCGTTGCGCGCCGCCCTCGGCAATCGCCGTCAGCTCCCTCGCCGTTCCACGCAGCACCATCGCCGCCGCGCTCGAAGCGCACGTTCCCGTCCCACTCGACATCGTCGGCCCGCATCCCCGCTCGTAGATACGAAATGCAATCTCATCCTCTTTCAGCACCCGCACGAACTCCACATTCGTCCCAAACTTGAACAGCGGGTCGACTGCAATCTTCGCGCCCAGCTCCTGCCAGCTCATTCCATGCGCGCTGAAATCCTCCGTATCAACGAACAGAACGAAGTGCGGATTGCCCACATTCACCATCGCGCCCGCCACGTCGCCCACGCCCTCCAACCCAATCGTCCGCGGCATCACACGCGGTACGCCCATCTCGGTCTCAATCAGATAATGCGCGCCATTCGCCTCGATCGCACGGCATGCGCGCATACCGCCATGCGTACCCAGCGCCACCTCGCGCAAGCCTTCGCTGTGCGCCAGCCACGCCGCTACGCAGCGCGTCCCATTGCCGCTCAACTCGGCCTCGCTTCCATCCGCATTAAACAGCCGTAGAAAAAACTCGCCCGCAGCCCGCCTGTCCAGGAACTCGATCCCATCCGCCCCGATGCTCGTATTTCGCGCGCACAGCCTGCGCGCCAGCGCCGCATGAGCGCGCCCCGCAGCCGCCTCCTCCAGAATCAGGAAGTCGTTGCCGCACGCATGCGCCTTCACAAAAGGAATCATCTTCCGCTCAATCCTCTTCTTCGTCGCGGAAGGCAACGACCTTGTCCGTGGCATCGCTTGCAATCAGCTCAGCCAGAAGCTGTTTATGCCGGGCACTGCTCGCGGATATCGTGAACGTCACCCGCTCCAGCGCACCCAGTTTGTCCCTGTCCACAATCACCAACCGAAGATGCTCCCGGTCCAGCACCAAAAGGATCTCCTCAAACATTGTGGTCTCGTCGGTCCCGCGCACCTCGTACACCATCGCAAAGCGTTTCCATCCCGACCGCGACTCCCACAGCCCAATAAAGCGCAGCGCGCAGTAGACGATCGCCGTAGCGATTGCAGCCTCCACGTACAGCCCGGCTCCGCACGCCATTCCAATCGCCGCCACCACCCACACCGTAGCCGCGCTGGTCAACCCCAGCACCCGGCTGCGCGTATGCAGGATCAACCCCGCGCCCAGAAACCCAATTCCCTGCACAATGTTCGAGGCTATCTGCCCCTTGTTTGGGCTGCCGTCCCCGGCAATCACCACCGATAGCATTGTGAACAGCGCAGCCCCCATGCAGATCAGCATGTTCGTACGCAGTCCTGAAGCCTTGTGCCGCCACTCCCGTTCCAACCCGACCACGCCGCCCATCGCGCACGCCATCAGCAGGCGCGTGGTGGTGCCTTGGGAGAAGGCCATCTGTTCGATGGTGCTGAAGTGCAACGGCAACGTCATCAACATAGAGTTTTTAGCTTCGCTGCGATGGTAGCATTTTGGCCGCGAACGTTCTCATTTCGTCGTCGTGCCTCCCGGCATCGCGTAGCGCCCGGATTCGTAAATCCGCGCGCAGGGCTGGCCCGTCCCGCACAGGATGGTCAGCTCCTGCAAGCCCTCCGGATGCTCCGCAACCGCCTTCGCCACTGCATCTCCTTCGAAGGCAACCACGAACTCCGCATGGGCCGCCGGGGCCTGCAGCGCGGCATGCCAGCTATCGTAGTCGCTTTCGTTCAGCGTCTGCCGCAGCGGAATCCCAGCATCCTGCAACGCCCCAATGTGGTCCGACTCGGCCATCAAAATCTGCGCGCCCGGCGGCAGGTCATCCAGCACCAGCGCCAGATTGCGCTCAAACGGCACCCGCGTCGTCGAGTTCACCAGCGCCTCCTTCAACACCAGCGGCGGGCTGTAGTCTGCCAGCAAGCTCGACGGCCGGTGCGTAAACAGGCTCGCGCAGCGTTGCACCAGGTCCGTGCCATAGATCATTGCAATCGGATTCAGCGCCGCCAGCGCCAGCGTCACGGGATAGAACAGCCGCCGCATCCGCGGACCGCGCTCGGTCGCATCCGCAGCCTCAGCCTCACCCGGCCGCTTCAGCGTGCCCTCCAGCACCTCGCCCACGATGCACGCAAACAGTGCCAGCGCAGGCAGCAACTCCATGCCGTAGCGCGCGTTGTAGTAGGAGTGCGGATAAAGCTGCGGAATGAAGATCGGCACTGAGCCGTACGCAACCGAATACACATAGAAGACCAGCGGCACCCACAGCAGCAACGAAGACAGTGCCGTCCGCCGCCGCACCGCGATCCACAGCCCCGCCAGCGCCGCCGCCATCATCGCAAAACCCGTCTCCCACGCCGCCGCGTCCACCTGTGCGGTGCGCGTAAAGAACAGCAGCGCGCGTAGCGGCCTGTGCCACTCGCGATAGTGCGGCGCGCCCGGTGGCGATGTCCTCTTCTCGATCGCAGGCGCCGAATAAGGGCCGCGCATAAAGTCCAGCGGATCGTGATAGAAGTGCTGGTTGTACCCGAGCCACAGCAGCGGCCCGGCGACGGCAAGCAATGTGAATGCCGCGAACGCCGGAGCCACACGCCTCCATAGATTGCCCGCGCGCCAAAGCTGCCAGGTCACAATGCACCACGCCGCCGCACCCAGCACCCACCCGTCATAGCGCGTGAACACCGCCGCGAAGATGATTGCTCCGAGCCAGATCATCCGCCGCGCCACTCGCTTCTCTTCGGACGCGCGAATCGCATCCACGCACTCGACCGTCACCAGCGCCATCCAGACCAGCAGTGCCAGGAACAGCGGCTCGGTCATCGCCGTCGTCGAAAGATAGAGAAGATTTGGATTCAACCCGTAGAACACCACCGCCGCCAGCGCCCAGCGCGGCGTCAGCATCCGCCGGCACAGCCGGTAGAACCCCACCACGCCCAGAATGTAACACCCAAGCGACGGCCACGCGCCGGCCAGCCCGCTCTGCCACCACGCCATTCTCCACACAAACGGCAGCATCAGCAGGTGGGGCAGCGGCAGCCACACCCCGCCCAACTGCACCAGCCCGGGATTGCGCGAATCGAAGATCCGCCGCGCGATGCCCAGGTGTGCCACCGCATCGCCATACAGCAGCAGGTAGCCCCGGCTGTAGCACACAATCAGCGCCATAAAGCCCAGCAGCACCGAGGCCATCAGCACCGTTGTGCCCTCTTCGCGGGTCGCCGGCCGCACCTCGTCCGGATCGAACACTGCAGCCGCAGTGTCTCTACCGGAGTCTCCGCGCATTGGCGCCTTCGATCCGCGTCGAGCAGCCAAGCCTGAATCGGACGCTGCCCCGCTCCGCCCCGCCTTAGACCGCTTGGTCAAGGTGCGAAATCTCCCGGAAGAGTTCAAACCGCGCGTCGATCTCCTCGCGCGTCACCCCCTGCAGGCGCTCGGTGCCAAAGCGTTCGCACGCGAACGACCCCATCACGCCGCCATAGAACATCGCCCTGCGAAAGACCGCCGGCGTCAGTTCCGGCTGCGATGCGAGGTAGCCATAGAACCCGCCCGCAAACGAATCGCCCGCACCGGTCGGGTCCACCACCTCCGCCAACGGCAGCGCCGGCGCCCGGAACGGCCTCGGCGTAGTTGCGCTCCCCGGGAAGGCCCGCTCGCTGAAGAACGCCGTCGCGCCATACTCGCCATGCTTCATCACCAGCGCCTTCGGCCCCATCGCCAGTACCTTCTCCGCCGCGCGCACCGAGTTGCTCTCACCCGAAAGCATCCGCGCCTCGCCATCGTTAATCAGCAGCACATCCAGCTCGCGCAGAACCTTCAGCAGGTTCGCCGTATGGTCCTTGATCCAGTAGTTCATCGTATCGCCGCACACCATGCGCACCTTGGGCATGTGGCTGCGCACCCGCGCCTGCAGTACTGGATCGATGTTCGCCAAGAATAAGTACTCGCTGTCCGTATACGCCTCGGGAATCTTCGGCTCGAACCGTTCAAACACGTTCAGGTCGGTGCCCAGCGTCTGCGCCTCACTTAGGTTACCCGCGTACGCACCCGTCCAGTGAAAGCTCAACCCCGGCGCGCGCTCAATGCCCTGCGTATCGATGCCGCGCTTCGTGAACACCGCCTCATGCTCCGGCAGGAAATCCTCGCCCACCACCGCAATCACCCGCACATCCGTGAAGTAGCTCGCAGCCAGCGCAAAGTGCGTCGCCGCGCCGCCCAGTATCTTCGCCCGCTTGCCGTGCGGCGTCTCAATGCTGTCGAACGCCACCGATCCAACCACCAGAATTGCCATACTCCCGCTTTCTCAAAGAAATTATGTTACTAATTCACGCACACATGATTCGCACCACGCATCGTCCGGGCCAAATAGCGTTACAAATACTTCCCCAGCAGCAGTCCCAGCTTCTCCTTGGCCGCCTGCGGAATCGCCGCGCGGTCGGTCAGGATCGCATACTGCAATGCGCTCGCGCACGCACACGTTCTCTCCACAGGCATCTTCGCCACTGCCGCCTTCACCACCTTCGCCGCATTCTCTGCGTTCTTGTGCAGCACCGCAACAATCTGGTCGATGGTTACGTCGTCGTGCCCTGCGCGCCAGCAATCGTAGTCCGTCACCATCGCCATGGTGGCGTAGCAGATCTCCGCCTCGCGCGCCAGCTTGGCCTCCTGCAGGTTGGTCATGCCGATCACGTCCGCGCCCCAGCTCCGGTACAGATTCGACTCGGCGCGCGTCGAGAACTGTGGCCCTTCCATGCACACATACGTCCCGCCCCGCTTGCCCACCACGCCCACCGCCGCGCAGGCCTGTTCCAGGGCCGCCGTCGCGGTCGCGCACACCGGATCGCCAAATCCCACGTGGGCAACGATCCCTTCGCCGAAGAACGTCCCTACGCGCGCAAACGTGCGGTCGATAAACTGGTCCGGAATTACAAAATCAGTCGGCTTGTGCTCCTCCTTCAGCGACCCCACCGCCGACACCGACAGAATTCGCTCTACGCCCAGCATCTTCATCGCATAGATATTCGCGCGGAAGTTCAACTCGCTCGGCAGCAGCCGGTGGCCGCGCCCATGCCGCGCCAGAAACGCCACCTTGCGCCCCTCCAGCTCGCCCACGATGAGCGCATCCGACGGATCGCCAAAAGGCGTCTCCACGCGGTGTTCGCGCACGCCTGTAAGTCCGGGCATGGCGTACAGGCCGCTGCCTCCGATGATCCCAATCTCCGCCGTCTGCAAGTCCCTCGCTCCTCTGCCGCATCCAGCGGCGCCGTCCATCCCCCTAGCCGCTATGGCCGAACAAAAGTATACCCTCCAACGCCAATTCCCAGGCCCGCCTTCATCATCCCCGCCGACGACATCAGCCGCACCAGCTCAACGCCCGGATCGGAGAGTCCCGCATCCGGCGCCCCGCCCCGCCTCTTCGCACCCAGCCTCGCAACCTGCAGCGGCGCATTCGATTGCACGCTCGCAATCAGGTCCCGCAGTTTGCGCGCGGTTTGCAATGGAAAGCCTTCGCTGATGAACACGCCCGTGCCCGAGAGCGACAGCAGCACATCGCCTTCGCTGGTGGTGTACACCTGCTCGCTGTCGTCCGCCTCATCCTGCTTGCGCCGCGCCAGGCCCGAGTACTTGCGCGGCAGTTGCCCCGCGTACACCCGCGCAAACGACCGCGCCGAATCTTCATTCTTCCACTTCGACTCATACAGCAGCCCGATCGACGCTGTCGATTGCTTCGCCTCCGCCGTCACCGCCGACTTGCGCTGCGCCGCATAATAGATGCCGCCGTTCCACTCCGGCGTCAGCGCATTGGCGATCTCCGGCCCGCCAAATAACTCCGTCAATATCTGCACATCGAACTCGCCCATCACGCCCACGTCATAGGGCTCGTAGTCCGCATCGATCAGCGGATGAATGTCCGGGAGATGCAGCACCGGCACCGGGACATGGGCCATGTAGGCCGCCGGGTTCATAATCTCAAACGTCGAGGCGGGCGGATTCGCCAGCACATTGGCAAACGCCGCGTCCTTGCCGCCCTTCACCAGGATCGCGCCCTCAAAGCTCATCCCTTCGCTGTACGGAAACAGCAGCGACTTCTGTAGCAGCAGCGGCGCCCGCGCCAGGATCGGCGATCCGCTGGTGTCCGACACCGTCTCCTTCATCCGCGCCAACATCTCCGGCGAGTTCTCCAGCGTCCTGCCGGTCGGCCGCAGCGAGTAGTCCAGGAACACCACCATCGCCTGCCCCTCCGCCACCGCATCGCGCGCCGTGTCCCCCTCGTCGGTCTGGAGGTGCTGGTTGTCCTGCTCCTCGTTCTTGGCAATCTCGTCCGAACCCACCTCCGACCACTTGGTCAGATCCACCCGCTGGTCCTGCAACGCGTGGGTCAGCTCATGCGCCAGCACCGGCTTCTGCTCGTCCGGCTCAATCCAGTCCAGCAGGTTCACCGTCTTGGTCTTGTTGTCGTAAAAGCCAGCCACCTGCTCCGTCAGCAGCGAGATCATGAACGGCTGTAGTTGGAAGTCGCGGTCGAGCAGGCCAAACTTCTTCAGCACCACCTCCGACCGCTCCAGGTGCTTGGCGCCCTTGTCCTCGTCGAACTTCTGGCGCAGGAACTTGTTGACCTGGTCGCGCGTAATCAGCTTGCGCTTCACCGGATGGACGATCGGCAGCTTGGTGTCCGTGCTCGCGAACGAGAGGATCTCATCTACCGAGCGGAAGAGTTCCTTCGCCTGTGCCTTGGTCAGCGGAGGATGCGTCGCCTCGCCCTGGTCCGTCTTCGATAGACCAGCCG
>Ga0182013_10003079_pt1 | contig 21170 bp, 20 predicted proteins | sample 612S2MmetaG_FD_120487 | JGI IMG/M metagenome (GOLD analysis project Ga0182013, IMG submission 120487) | Permafrost microbial communities from Stordalen Mire, Sweden - 612S2M metaG | ecosystem: Environmental > Terrestrial > Soil > Wetlands > Permafrost | place: Sweden: Stordalen | collected... | reverse complement strand
GCTTCCCAACAGCGCTCCGCTCGCGCCACCGCCAACGATGAGAACGACACGCCGACGAGTCATTCGCAACCTAAATCCCGCAAATCCGCCGAACACTTCAAGACGAGAGTGCCGTTTTCCGGCCCGATAAACCGCGAGCGAAAGGCGGCAGCGAGATCCGCGCCGGGACGCCAGTCGTCGAGCGACCGTCGAACCGGAGTCTCCTAGCAAGCCCGAATCAGGCGATCGAAAGCCTCAAGACAAGGCCCCATTCAGGCCAAATGCGGGTAACCCAATGCAGCGGCTTGGGCGCGATACTCCAATAGCACATCGTAGTCCGCCTCGCACGCGGCGGCGATGCGCTCGATCTGCAACGCGTGTCGCAGGGGCGCAAAATCCGCGCGGGTCGAGAAGTTCCGGAGAGCGCGTCGCAGCACCCCGACGGCTTCGCCGGGGGTCTTGCCCGATGTGACGAACGGGATCGACGGACTTGCGCTCGTCTGCGCTAGGACCCGTAGGCCGTCGATCGAGCTGGGCTCGTATTCGGCGTGCAAGCCGAACGTCACGCAGTCGATGGCGGCCGCATCCGCCCGCCCACTTACCACGGCGTTCATACTGGCGCGATGGCTGCCGGTCACAATGATTCGGTTGAAGAACTGCTTGCCGTGGGCGAATGGTGCAAAGAAGTGCCGCGGGAGATTCATGCCGGTATTCGAGTCCATGCTGTTCACCGCGAAGTTGCGGCCATGCAAGTCTTCTACGCGAGTCGCCGTCGACGCGGACGAAACGACGATGAATGACCGGTGGACCGGACCGTCGCATCCGGGTACGCCGTAACAGGGGATCCCGAGCAAGGTGAACTGCCCACGATAGACCGTTTGCAAGGGATAACCGCAAATCTGGGTGATCGGTATGCTCTGGGCATCGACGTCCTCCTCCAGCAAGAGCGCTTTGAACGCAGCGAGAAGTGCCTCATTTGCGTCACGTAGTTGCGGCAGGTCGTACATGGGAAAGCTCATGACGCGCTCGCCGTTTGGATTCGACGGTCATCGGTCCCAACAATGGTCTCGCCGTGCGGTTGGACTGGAATGAACGCAGTGCGGAAAGCGTGCTTTGCTGCTATTTGCGAATAGCCGGTAAAATAGAAGCCGCCGTTGTATTCGAGCAATTCGGTGCGCGACTCGCGCCAAGCCGCTGGAATGCGGTACCAGGGCAGCGTCGGCGAAAGATGGTGGATCAGATGCAGATTGTTGTTCAGAAACAGCAAATTGAACGGGAAGCCGCTTTCAACGATCGCGGTTCGGTGTTCCGGACGGTCGGCGTAGCGGTGTTCGTAGAACGAGCGCAACATTCCAAGACACAATCCCGGGTAGACTACGAGCAGCGCGTACTGCCATAACGGCATCCCCGCAAACTCGCGGACCCACAACAAGAGCAAGCTAACGGAGACTGCGTGCCATCCCCAAGCGGGAACATTCGAGCGATCCCCAGCGACGACGCGCAGTATTTCGCGCTTGAGGAAGCTGCTCAGACATAGCAGCGGACCAATCGTCATGCGTCCGAGCAACGTTTGATTGAAAAGATAGATGGCTCGGATCGCCTGCGGGTAACGTTGCCACTCTCCCTCACCACGGTAAAAGCTCTCGGGATCTTCACCGGGAGTCGTCAGCCACGCGTCTCGATGGTGTCTGCGATGGCTGCGAAAATAAAGTGGGTACGGAATCGCCAAGCCAAGCGGCGGAGCACCGAGAGCGAAGCGCACCGCGCGCGGTACTCGAACCATTGCGTGAATCGTCTCGTGCTGCAGAGAATTGTGCCAGGCAATCACAATGGCGCCCGCTGGAACGATCAGCCACCAGGGAATATGGGCATGAAACCAGACGAGTAAACCCCACCATCCGTACACGCTCGCTGCGACGACCCACGTCGGACCTTCATACCGCTCCCAAAGGGACTCGACTCCCGTTCCGGCCATCCTTGCAATTCGATCCACGCGATCTCGCTTTCAAATGCGCACAAAAAAACCGCCCAAAGGCGGTTGCTCGGACGACGCGTTCTCTTTTGCGATCAGCCCAGCGACAGCCTTACCACCACTTCATGGGAGCAGCACCGACAGCTAAGGCGACGGTAACGACTGAGACTCATTTCAAAACGAACTCTAGCATGGCGCTTGGGGGCTGTCAACGCGATTCTGAGGTTACGACGCAATACTTACAAGGCCGGACATGGCCGCATGGTCCTGTGTCGCCGGGGCAGTCGCCGGAGCCGAACAGCCGGGCTCGATCTCCGTTCAGCCTCGGGCTGCAGCCCAAAGCGCTCGGCCGACGTTCGGACGCGGTCGATATGAGTGTATCCAATAAATGGAAAGGCGCGCCAACCGGTGGGCAAGCCATACTCCGCGTTTGAAGCGAGCAGCGTACGCGGCACGTGCGCGCGGGTCTCATCCGCATCGCTCGTCGCGGCATCGGCTTCCGAAGCAAAACGCAGTGCGATCCCCGATCACGGGTTAATCACTGCATTTTCAGCAGCGAAGCGTCGCGGGTTCGGCGCGGAGGCGAGCTCTTTTCATTCGTCCGCGTTCCGCTTGGCGCGCAGCGGCGTTTGACGGATGCGCTTGCATCGGCTAGCAGGCCAACTGCAGAAGAAAGGGCGTTCATCGCGCCTTCACATCAATTTCAAAGCGACGGTTGACCGTTTGAGTAGCGCGATTCGCAATCGGAACGTCCGGATCGATGAAGTCCCGGTGCTGCTTCTCTGGGAGGCTTTGTGGTAATCCGACACGCATTGGCTCTTTTTGCGTTCTGCGTGGTTGCCGTTGCGGTCGACGTGGGCGAGCCGAGGGCGGCAGCGGACGCTCGTGCGACGGTGCTCACGGGCGCGCGACCGGCTGTCGTCCGCGCGGCGCTCGTGCCGCGGCAAAGTTCGTCCAGGCAGACGCTTCACGAGCTCGCCGATCAGGCCGCTGCCACGCTGCTGACGCAATTCTATGACGGCAACGGCGGCTGGCGAGAGTGCACCGACCCGACGTGCGGTACGGCAAACCGCGATTGGGGCGTCGACTCCCTGACCTATACGCTGTACCTTCGGTGGAAGTTGACCGGCGACCCGACGATCCGTCCCCTCATGGCCGCACTCGCCGCGAGTTCTCCGGCATATCCAGCACCCTGCCAAGGACTGCTGGGCATCATGTGCACGTGGAGCGACGCCCCGAACTGGGACGCGGTCGCGGAAATGCGCGAGTACGAAGTGAGCGGAGGAACCGACGCGACGGCCCTCGTCCGCGCGCAGGCGGCTTTCGACACGGTCGAAGGGTCGAATATTTATGCTCTCGGCGCCTGCCCCGCGATTCGCTATCAGCAGCCCTTCGGATATCTCGACCGGCTTAAGACCCTCGAAACCGAGGCCACCGCGATCAAAGCGGCGACGCTGATCTATCGATACACGCAGAATGCCGCCTATCTGAACATCGCTCGGACGCGGTACGCGGCGGTGCGCAAATACTTTCTCGATCCGGTCAGCCCGCTCTACACCGTTTTCGTCTTCGACGACGGGAAGAATTGCGTTCAAGACCCGCACCGCTATTTCGCCTCGGTGAACGGTGAGATGATCTCCGCAGGCATCGCGTTGGCTGCCGAAACGAAGGACGTGACCTATCTGGCGCAGGCCATCGGCACCGCGCAAGCGGTCGACGCGAATCTTGCTGACGGAAACGGCGTCTTCGCCGATCTGTTGGCGGATAACGACATCGTCGAGCCGCTCGTCGAGGCGATGTACACGCTCGCCGTCGACGAGGGGCAAGACTTCGCGCGCGGGTGGCTGCTGCGCAACGCCAAGGCTGCGGTGTCGTCGCGCAAGCCGGACGGAACGTACGGGCGATTCTTCAACGGGCCGCCGCCGCCGGGCATGTCCACGGCGTGGTCGACGAACGGCGGTCTGGCGCTGATGATCGCCGCCAGTGCGCTCGCTCCGAACGTCCTCGCACAAAGCGGCGCCTGGGAAAGTGCCGCTTCGGTTTCGGACCTGATCTTCAAACTGCCGACGACACTGCAGTTCTACGGTAGCGGCATCGCCCTCATCGGTCCGCTCGGGGATCTCGCCTACCAGCCGGGTCACGCCCGCGTCTTCGTCGATGGTCGGGAAACCGTCAACGGAATCGGTATTTGGCAAAACAGCTCGAGTGCTTTGCGCCGCATTCCGGGCACCGTTCTGTTCGCTTGGCAGTGGCCCGCGGCCGGGGCGCACACGATCACGCTTTATCCGGGCGTCTTCAACCTCAAGGAAGGCTTCTCGTACATCCACGTCACGAGTCATTTCGTGAAGTAGCACCGGTCGTCTACGCCTTCAACGAGTAGCTCGAGATGGTCGAAACGGTTGACGGGTCTGCTGCGATGGCGGACACTACATTCTGCAGCATCCCGCCGATTCGAAGCCAATCATTCGGACTGCGAAAGCCGATGATACCTCGAAAAGGTCACGCGTGCTCGCGCTACGCTTGGTAAACGGTGCGGTCGATCGAGCGGTAGAGAAGCGCTTCGGCAACGTGCGCGCGACTAATCTCCGCAGCGCCGTCGAGATCGGCGATGGTCCGTGCGACGCGGGCGATGCGGTCGAATGCGCGCGCGCTGACCGAGCCGCGCGTCATCGCAGCGTGCAGCAACTCCATCGATCCGCCATCGAGCGCACACACCACGCGAACGTCAGCTGCGCCGATCTCAGCGTTGCACGCGATGTTCAAGCGTTCCAAGCGGTGCCGCTGTGTTTCTCGTGCGATTTCGACGCGGCGGCGAATCGGCTCGGAAGACTCCACGTCCCCGGCGCCGACCATCTCCTCGAACGACACGCGCGCGACGGTAACGTGCAGATCGATCCGGTCGAGCAGCGGACCTGAGAGTTTTGCGACGTATCTCGCGACGGTTGCGTCGTCGCAGCGGCAGTCGTTGGCGCGCGATCCGCGATACCCGCACGGGCACGGATTCATCGAAGCGACGAGCATGAAGCGGGCCGGATACGTCACCGTTCCCGCAGCGCGGGCGATCGTGATCGAGCCTTCTTCGAGCGGTTGGCGCATGACTTCGAGCGCGTTGCGCGAGAATTCGGCGAGTTCATCGAGATACAGCACGCCATGCTGGGCCAGTGAGATTTCGCCGGGCTTGGGGTTGACACCGCCGTGTAGACTTCGCTTCTGTTTAAGACTGGTCTACGAGGAGACTCCAACTCTACGTGCGACTCCCGCCCCTAAGCTTCGCCAGCTCTGGGTGAGACTAGATTACCAAATACGCATCTATTTGAGACTGGCGCGAGCAATACCGGCGCTCGAGATGGTGCAGCCTCGGGACCGCCCGGAAGTGGGGTCCAACAGTTGAATGCGCCCGGGAACTCTGGGCGAAGTACCAGGCGAGCGATGAATCGCTCTATTGGTTCTCGAGATGCCGCTACCAATAGTAAACAGGGAGCAACCCAGAGTTGTGCGCGTGCCTGGGCGATCTCGGAGAGGTCGCAGATGAGTAGAGAGCGAGAGAATGATCGGTCGTGAGGTCGCCCCACGGCTCGGAATCCGATTGATCAAGACTTAGACATGTGACCGCAGCGGCCATTCTTACGAACATTCCAAATGGGCTAGGATTTAATGAACGATTTCAGGCTTTATCTTGACGCCGTCCCAGGAAAGCATCCGCGCCGGCCGCCCGACGCGGATACTCCGTTGTTGGTCCTGAAAGCCGACAGTTGGGATGATTTTGGCTTCAAGACGATGTTTCGTGTCGACTATTATACGACCGATGGCGTATTGAATGTTGGCGCCGTCAGGATATTGATCGCGGATGTGCAAAGCTCTATAGAAGTCCTTCGTTCTTACAGTGGTCTCAGAGTCGCAGAATGGTTCGAAACATCGAAGAACCTGTATGTGTCGCTCGGCGCGCACATCGAGTATTACCAAGCACTGAACGACCTGTTATCGGGGCCCGCTCGGGATCGCTACCTGTCCCTTCTCCACGACTTCTTGTTCCTAGGGCGCGCCGATCCAACGAACGCGTCGTTGACGCTTCGGTCGAGCGAGGCATTTCAGAAGTCGCTGCTCCGCTCCCTTTCGGAGCAGCAGACACTTGAGGAAGCTGGTCGAGTCCTGTTCGGCGATCACGCGCGCCTCGATCGGAGCTTCGTCGTTTCTTATTCGCTGCGCGGAGAGCCAGCACGCCAGTCGGTTAACTTCGAGTTTTCACAGTCGGAGATCTATCCGTTCAACATTAACCTGCTTGTCGGCATAAACGGTACGGGAAAAACGCAGGCGCTTAAGGCCGTTGTGGGCGCCTTGATAGATCCGAAGCTGCTTCGCCTCGGGGACCAGACGATGTTCGACGAACTCGCACCTGAGGCAAGCTCGACAAACATGTTCAGCCAGGTGTTCGCAATCTCATACAGCCCATTCGAAGACTTTCCGATTGATAACGAAACATCCGCAGTTAGTCAGCGAGAGTACCGCTACTACGGCTTCCGGCGGTCAGCCAAAGGCGATATTAGGGGCACTGCGATATTAGAGACGGCCCCCCGTCTCCTCAGTGATCTATTTGAGCGAGACGCGGCGACGTTCGTGAGCGACGCTCCGCTTCGCATCCCTACGTTCTTTGACGCCGTACGCGACGCGTTCCACATTGACGCCATGACTGTGCGCCACAAGGCTGGATCACAGTACAACGACGTCGTGTGGTCCTTAGGCGACGGGGCACTGTTTTCGCATAACTTTGACCCCAATGGGCGGCTTGAGCTGATCCGAAACAAAGAGTCTATTAGCCTTAGCGCCGGCCAGACATCATTCCTAGCGCTGTTGCTTGCCGTCTTGTCAGGGCTGCGCGAGAATGCGCTATTGCTCATCGACGAGCCGGAGCTATACCTTCATCCGAATCTCGAAATGCAGTTCATTCGGCTTCTCCGACGACTACTTCACAATTTCGGCTCGTACGCGATTATAGCGACGCACTCGTCGATCCTGGCGCGAGAGGTGCCACGTAATTGTCTATGGGTCTTGAGGCGCACCATAGATGGTTCAATTACGAAGGATCGCCCCCCGTTCCAGTCATTTGGTGCCGACCTGACGCGGATCGGCAACTACATTTTCGATGATGCCTTTGCTTTTCAACCATACCTCGAGTGGCTTAAAGAGAAAATTGGAACGAGGCGCGACCGCGGGAGCCTCATCTCCGACGACATGACGCCCGAGCTTCGGATCCTCCTGCAATCGCTGGAGGATTAGACGTGCGTCTCCTTTCCCCAGCTCCACGTGGAGATATGACAATCTATTATGCTGCAGCTAGGAGCATGGGTCGGCCGCAAATAGCCGATTATGAAGCTCCGCTCCTGGGGCGATTTCAAACGTTCCGCGATAGCATCGGAAAGCTACACTCTCTGGCTGCCGCAGAGTCGCCACTACGCGAAATACACGACGACCTGAAGCGCCTGTATGACTGCGAGTCTGCAGACCTTATAAGCTTTAAAGAAAAAATTCGACATGCATTTGGACCTGGCTGCCCGTATTGTGGCGAGTATTGCTCGACACCGGAGATCGACCACTACCTTCCACGAACAAAATACGGTGAGTATAGCCTCTTTGCTCCCAACCTGGTTCCGTCATGCGGGCCGTGCAATAGGAAGCTTAGTGATCGTGTAGCGCAAGGCGAAGATTATCTTCAGCCATTTTTCGACGACTTTCTAGGAGAGCCGACGATGCAGGTGTCTTTCGATTGGTCCGTCGATCCGCTCGCCATACGACTCGAATGTAGCGATCAACTCAGGGGCTCGGACAGGTCACGGGTCGAGCGGCACATGAAATTGATTGGAATTAGAAATCGCTTTGCCCGTTGGGCTGTTGGCGAGTTGTCGCGGTATGGACGCATGTACAACGACCGCGACATAACACATATCGCGTCAGATCTCGCACGACAGGAGACATCGTACCGTCCGAACCCCGGGCCGAACGTATGGCCAGCCCTTCTTGCGAGAGCGGTCTTAGCTGATGGAGAAATGCTCGGCTTTCTTTCGCGGGGTCTGACATGAGAACGTGTAGATCCGCGCGGAAGGGACATTTCAGCGCCGGGCTAAGGACGGAGGCCTTGATCCCATCGACCGAACACGCGGTTCCGCGGCAAAGTTGCTCCTGCCGCCGAATATCCGGGGTGAGTTGTCCGTGCTCGATTCGTTCGGTCTGTATGGCGCTTCCACGATGGCCGCGACGCTAAGGGGCATTTTCCGACGGGCGCTCGCTGGATGGGACGATAGCAGTTTCCCCGGGGGGTGCGCAACGCCGTTAAAGAGTAACTAAGATGGGGCGTCGCCACCACCACTGGCTCATATTGATCGACGATAGCGCAGCCGAATAGTCGGGAGGACAATAAACCTCTCGTGCCGACGAACGAACCGTTCGGGCGTTCACGATCGACACAACGTCCTTTCCGACATCGAGAAGTTCCCTTGTGCCGGCAATTGTCAGAAGCGCGGCATGGCGCGAAGTGATTGGTACGGTTATCTCGGTCTCCGGAAAAAAGCAAGTGCATGTGGCCTCCGAATTACTCGTCTCCGCGAGTTTATATCGGTCGTACACAAATATTGGACTGTCGCCAGTTATAAAGCTTCCATCCGATGCGCGAAGTATTGTAAGATTGCAACTAGCAGAGTCTTCGTACGCCTTGAGAATGAGAAACGCGGTGCCGGCAATCGCGACGTTCCGGTGTTCATGGTTAACATGAGGCTTTATGATGTTAAGTTTTGCATAGTGCTCAATCTCGGCATCAACCTCGTCTACGGTAATACACGGGTCGGCTTCACGTAAAGCGGAAGACAGCGCCTCATAGATAAGCGCCGCCTCCTCGCCGATCCATGCTCTGTTGAACGGGTACCGGGCAAACTGGGTTGCCACCAAGGATAAGATCAGGGCATTCTGTTCGGCCGAGCGGGGTGCTCGATCAAGAGAAGCGATGATCGCCGGGTAGTGGCTTTCGATTTGGGAGAGAGCCTCTTCAAGACTGACATCCTTGCCGGAAAAGCGTTTCAAGCGTATTCGAGTCATTCACGACGGAAACGTTCCGAATGTCTTGGACGCGCGGAGGCTTCCCCCACTTCGGCACGACTTGCACGCGACCGCCTTTGCCTGCGAATTCTCGGAGCAAGACTTGAGGATTGATGTGGTGGCGACGGGGGATTTGAGATTTCACTACTTGTGCTCTAACTCCACCTGGGCCGCGAGGTTCGGGTCGCGGCTGACATCAGCGGTCGTAACCCCCATCGTATCGTCATCCATACGACCATACCAGGGAGCGCAAAAAGCGTAAGTGACAACCGCCAAATCGATTCGGGCTACGTGACCCTTTCGCTGCCCAAGCCTGATTCACTGTGCGAGACTTTGGAATGGCAAGCAACCAATAGGGCCAGCTATCGAACGAGTGGAAATGTCAAGTTGACACTTTTCCAACGTGGAACCGTTCTACCACATCGCATCAGAGTTTGCCGGCCGGTTGCCAACGCTTTCGATGGATAGGCTTCGATGCGCGAACGGGGATGCGCATCAATTCAAACTCCCTCGCGTACATTGAGTTTGCTGTCGAAAAACTTCAACGCGACACTACCGATGTACGCGTGCAGCTTGACCCGATCCTCGCCGGGGGCATCATTGCAGTATTCGGGATAGTTATCCCGCCCGCCTTGGTCGCACTCATTGTCAAAAATCTCGTGATTAACCGGACCAGGCAGCACGTCGAGTTGCGCATGCGGAATATATCTCGCTGCATACGCGGCGTTTTTGTCGGGTGGTGTTGTGGTGTCCCCGGCTCCGACGATGAGGTACGTCGGGATCGCCTTCTGCCGAAGCCCGGCCTCGTCCATGCTGAATCCCCGGATATCGCCGGGAGCCATCGCAAAGGCTGCTCGAACGCGAACGTCCTGTAAATCGCGGGTCGGTTCCGCGTCAAGGCTCATCTGGTCGCGCAATACGCCGGCACCATCTGGTTGTTCTTCCATCCGCGCTGATACCCTAGAAACAGCTCGGGGTTCACCTTTGCACCGCCGATCCAGAGAGAGGTGAAAGCCCCTTGTGAGTGCCCTGCTACGCCAATCTGACTCGGGTCGATGTGCGTCCCCCGGACCTTGTCTTGGAGCAGGTAAGAGATGGCGGAACTGATATCGCGCGGGCGCTGCCAGATTCAACTGCGCACGTATAGCGAGCTCGAATGCTCTACGTCGTCGTTCTTGATGAGGAGATCGTCCGCCACGTCCGCGCCGCGCGTCGAGGACGACGTATTGACCGAGACCGCCGAACTGCGTATTCTGCGACGCTACCTTGCGTACGCGCTCGCAGTGCTCCACCGCGACGACGACGTCGCCGCGCGTACGGCTGAAGAGAATGCCTTCGCGGCCGCGTGTTCGACCAACATGCGTTCGGCTTTAATTACCTTGTACGAGACCCCAGACGCTTACGCGGACGCGCGCGCGCAGTGGTCCTGCGGAACCTCTGGTTCGATGACGTTTCCACGTATTCGCACCTTCCGTTCGCAGTGTCGGGCTTGCGCGTGGACGCCGTGGCGGACATGGCTGCCGCGCTCCTGTTTGTTGATTCGCTCGCCGGGGGTTCGGATAGCGAGGCGGACGACGTAAACGGAGCGACCGATGGACCATAAATCGTATGCGGCTTTGTTGGAGCGTTCCGTCGTCTTGCCGCAGCGGCTCGCCGACGAAGTTGCGCCGAAGAAGACCCTTGCTACGGCGCTCATGATCCTTCTGGCGCGATCGCGGGCTGGCGACGGCCGAGCGTTGCGGGGCGTGCGGCGCGCCGGAAAATGGGCCGAGTCCCGATACTCGACGAGCACCTTCGCGACGGCCGCAGGAACCAGTGTCTCGGGCGGCCGGAAAACGGAAGCCGGAAATCGAACGCGTGTTCGATATGCGAGATCGGCACCTCGGTTATTGTACCGGCAGGTCCAGCAGCTCGTCTATGCGCTCCATGGATGTTCGCGCCATTCGCTCAAGGAGCATTGGTGCTAGGTCGCGCACAGCCGCCTTAACCGCCGGCGAGAGGTCAATTCGAGGACGGGGCGGGTTACCGTCGACAAGGGTCTGCGCTACCTCTCGCCAGGAAATCACATCGAGCATTGCAGGGTCGAGCCCGGCCGTTAGCAGCTGCCCGCGCACCTCCGCGGTTCGCGCGGCTTTGCGCACTCGAGACGCCAGGCGTCGGGCCGGGTTGCGTTCGATGCGTTCGCGATCGAGCAAGTGTCCGAAAAACTCTTCAAGCGCGCTAACCGCTTTGCGCCGAGCGGTCAAAGATCTAATAGCAACAACAAAGGTCACGAGGTCGGCTTCAGACACGCTAGCAAAGTCCTGTATGGCGCCCTCGCGCGAGAAGCGCCGGACAACGCTTACATATTGCCGCGTGGCGTCCGAAGGCGGAGCGGCGATCCATTCCGCTATATCGGGAGGATCATTAACTCGTCGCATAGCGTATCAACTTTACAAGTATCCATAATACCGGTACGATTGATACGGTTATGACGCTCGGCTTGAATTCCTTGCACACGCCACCGACCGACGGCCGCTCGGAAGGGTCCGCTTTCGATGCGAAGTGGGTCGCCGGCGCTCGAGCGCTCTCGATCCGACAGCCGTGGACGTGGGCAATCCTCTATGCTGGCAAGCGAATTGAGAACCGGACCTGGTATACCGACTACCGCGGTCCCATCTTCATCCATGCCGGGCTGCGCGTCGATTGGGCGGCCGTCGAGGATCTGCGCGCAGAGATTGCCGCGATCCCCACGCCTCGCCCTGTTGCCCACTGCGGCGGGCTTGTTGCCACAGCGGTGGTTGTCGACTGCGTGCGCCCGGGCGATGTGCGCGAGAGTCAGCGCGACTGGGCAGTCGGCCCTTGGTGCTTCGTCTTAGACGATGTCGCGCCACTAGCCAGGCCGGTTTCGCATCGAGGCGCTCTGGGGTTGTTTGCGCTCGACCCACGCGCCGAGCTTATCGCCAGGTCCCTCGCAAAGGAAGAATATTACAAAGTTAGCTAGTAAATGGAATAATAGCCGCTAGGAGTTGACTTTGTAAAATCGGACCGTTATAGTTGCGTCATGACAGACGCTGACCGGTACGCTCGCATACTTGGAAAGGGGTTTCGCTCAATTCGCGGCACGCTGTGTTCTCCGTCGACACAGGATTGCGCCGCGGAGCGGCTGGCAAATTATGTCGCGAACCAATTGACTAAGGACTTGCCCGACGTGCGCGCACTTTTCGAGCGCGCGAAGTCGGCGCTCGATTTGCGCGATGGACTTTTCGGCGCCGAGCAGGCGTTGGAGCAGATCCGGCGGTCGACGACCGGCACACTTGGGGCCGAGCACTTTGCTGATTGCATGCAACTCGTAATTGACGATCGCGACCGGCCTTCGCGAATACTTGAACATCTCGCGGATCGCGCAATCGAGAGCGTTGTGCACTGCGTGGACCAGCAGCGAGACCGCGAGGGGCGGACCGACGCCGAGTGCCAATCCGCGATACGTCGCCACGCGGCCGACGCGCGCCGAGAGCTACTGAAGATACTCGAATCGAAGTGCGGCCTAAAGCCGGTCATCGCGTCGATAAAGACGGCCAAGGATGATCAGGAGTCGCTGCTCGATTTCGTCATCGTCCCGAAAGAATGAGGGCCACCACGGTTGGCGTCCGCGTCGAACGCGGTGTGCTGACGGTCGAGATCGACGGTAATGGACCACGCTGCGAAGTGAGCAGCCGCTGCGATTACCTGCTCCCGTTCACGACGCTGGCCGAGGCGCCGTACATTCTCGAAGTGTTCGAGTTCGTGTCGGCGCTTTACGCCGCCGACCGACTCGTGCCGCGGGCGGCGCGGGCCTGGACACGTTGGCTAAACGTCACCTTTCCGGTCTCGCGTCTTGGGCATTGGACGATTGCACGTACTTTACTGGAGGAACTGATCTGGTCCGCCACAGGCGATAACGTTACGCTCAACTTCGTTCAGCGTGCCGCCGGCTCGGTTCATCGCGACCGCCGTCACATGCGTCTGGTGCTCGACCACCAGACCTGGACATCTGTGGTTCTGCTCAGCGAGGGTCTTGACAGTCTTTGCGGGGCGTTCAGGGCGCTAGATGACAGTGCGGACCGCGTCGCCTTCGTTTCACTCGTTACGAACTCGCGCAAAGCCGCGCGCATACAGAAGATTTCGAACGGAATCGGGTCGCGGTACGGAGAGCGCGCAGTCTTCCACCGTGTGCGCGATCTCCATCTGGTCGAACCGCCCGAGAAGCAAGAGCCGACGCAGCGCACGCGCGGCCTGCTCGCCATCGCCGCCGGACTAACGGTCGCCGCGGCATACGAGTCGCGCGCGGTTTCCGTGAGCGAGAACGGGACGGGAATCTTAAATCTGCCCATCACGACCCTGCAAACCCGCCACGAATCCTCCCAGGTGCTCCACCCGCAGAATCTGCGCCTCTGGTCGAGCATCTCGGAGCTTCTTTTGAGCGGCGCGATCGTTCGATACAGCAACCGCTTTCGCACGAAAGCGGAGATGCTCGCCGACATCCCAGTGGACGCGCGCGACCTAATCTGGACGACGTCATCTTGCGACGCACCGCAGCGAAGCGACAAACACAACGACTGCGGCGTATGCGGGTCATGCGACTATAGGCGCTTCTCGCTGCGAACGGCCGGCATCGCGGATCGAACGCAATACACTGCGGTACCACCTATCCGCCGCGCATACGACCCGGCTGGCCTTCGCCGACTTCAGGCGCAGCAGCTCTCATCCGCGTTGCATTCCGACGACCCGTGGCGCGCGCTCGTGCGTCTGCAGCCGACGCTGCGCACGGCGATCGAACATCGTAATCCGAATGAACGTACGGGCGCGATCGCCTCGACGATTGACCTTCTGCGCAGGCACGTCGCCGAAGTTCTCTCATCTGAGGAACGGCTGGCACATGCCATTTGAAGTGGATCCGGTCGTTCTCGGCGCAAACATCACGTTCGCGCGAAAAAAGGCAGGCAAGACTCAGGACCAGCTCTCGAAGCTGATAGGCGTCTCGCGACCCACTCTTATAGGCATCGAGTCAGGGCAGCGGCACGCGACCGAGCTCGAGATTCATGCCATCGCGAAAAACGTCGGGTCATCGGTACGCGACCTATTGAGCTTGGGTGTTCCCGACGCATCGGCGACAGTACGCTTCCGCTCGCTGCGCGGATCCGACGAGTCGCGCGCCGCGCTTGAGGCTCTCGAAGACTTTGGCCGACGATATCTCCACCTCGAGAAGCTGGCGAACGACCGTATCGTGCGCCGCGAACCGGCGATGTTTATGCTGGAGCGCGCGATAAACGTGGAGCGCGCAGGGGAGGAGCTCGCCGCCACGGAGCGGCAGCGCCTCGGCCTCGGTGACGGCCCGCTGCCCGAATTGCGTATCGTCCTCGAAGAGGACGCGGGGCTGAGGATCTTCGGCCTTGAGGAACTTCGACGCACGAGAATATCCGGACTCTTCGCGTACAGCCGCGAGTACGGACCGCTCGTCGGCTTCAACGCCGCTCACGACCCGCGGCGCGTCCGCTGGACGCTCTGCCACGAATATGCGCACTACCTTTTTGAACGGTACGAGCTCGAGGTCACGGAAGAATCGAAGTCCGGCCGGCGCGACCGCCGGGAGCAACTCGCCGACGCATTCGCAGCGAACTTTCTCATGCCTACGAACGGGATCTCACGCCGCTTTTCCGAGATGTTAAGTGATGCCGGGGGAGAACTCAAGGTTGCGCACCTCCTTATGCTCGCGGAGTTTTTCGAAGTCTCGTTCCAAGCCGTCACGCAGCGGCTCGAAGAAATCGGCCGAATCACGGCGGGAACGTACGAAATGCTGCGCGAGCGCGGATTCAAGCCGCTGCAGGCAGAGGCGACCCTGGGCTTTCAGCGTCGCCCACTTGATCGGCTGCCATTTCGGTATGTGTTCCTAGTCGCCACGCTGAACGCGCGAGGCGTACTATCCGAAGGCGACGTCGCCGCCTTTTTGCACACGGATCGTCTCTCCGCACGCGAACTGTTGCAGCGCGTTCCCGATCCTGGCGCCGACGGTTCCTCCGAGCCCGGGCTCGACACGCCGATCGGAGTCGCAACCTGAGTGACGTGGTCTGCGACCCTGGTTCGCTGCTGAACCTGCTCGCCACTGGGCATGCTGCAGACCTGATTGGACCGCGCAGACTACTTCTAGGACCACTCGCACGCGCAGAACCGCTTTTCATTTACGAGGACGCCACGCGGGTACGCCGGCTTTGCATCAACGAAGCGCTGCTCGGGGCCGAGGGCGTTAACGCGATCGGGACCGACATGGCGCCGGAGGAAATCGCGGAAGCGATCCGACTAGCGACACGCATGGGCGACGCGGAAGCAGAAGCCGTGGCCATCGCCTCAGTGCGCGGCATCGGGATCATCTCGGACGACGTGGCGGTTGGGATGGCGGCGGAGCGCGCAAAACAAGCGCACGAAACGACGCTGCGGCTTCTCTTCGATTGGGGCGTCAGGCAGCCGGGAGAAGCGGTGCACGTGGCGCTCGCGTCGTTGCGCGCCCGGGCAAGCTTCGTTCCGCCAAGCACGGACCGACTGCGTTCGTGGTTCATGTCAAACTCCACCTGACCGAGTTCCACGTAGGGCAGGGATCGCTGGCGAGTTCGTTCGTCGCCGACCGCGGTCAGTAACCAGATACGACGAGCTATTCCCTCAGGGTCGAACACCTACTTCGCAACTTCCGAAGCCCGCAGGAACAACGGACTTAAAAATCTACAGAAAGCGAACGTCTAAATGCAGTTTAAGGTTGGGTATTTCGGTAGGTTGCTTCGCGGTAATGGCGTCGCCCCTGTCTCATTGGAGCCTTGGGCTATATCCCTAAGAACGGACGTTCGGGTCCGGCGTGTCGCGGCTAGGGAACCTGAAGTTAACGACGCCGAAGCTCCTTTTTACGCGGGATCGCACTCCGCAAACGTAGCGCCCCAGTCATCTCTTAGCGCTTCATATTCTGGACTAACACACGATTGTCACTTCGATGCAATACAATCGAACGCTTGCGAATGTCAGCTTGCGCGAGCGCGATTTGTAACTAGGCGGGTTGCATAACAATAGAACGCATAACGGCATCACCGAAGTGGCTCAGTCGACTGTTGTTTGGGCGGCTCCTGGAGCTTACGCTCGATGGCGCTGAGCTATCATTTACTGTCGATGGCCAGATTGGCGGCAAGATCAAGCCGCTAGACTTCAAGAAGGCGGACCTGCATATTGCTTTCGACTTTGGGCCCTGGTCACTCGTTGTGTTTTACGACACTGGACAAACGTACAGACTGATCACATGCGCCGGCGACGCACATCGCCTGATAAACTTGTACAAAACCTCCGTTGCGCTGTGGATCGATGAAAAGCGGTTCGCAATCCAGACCTTTCGGAGCGAAATTGCTAATAAAGAGCGCTGCATCTCCGGCGCCCTTCGCGAGAAGACAGCAAAGTCAAGAGTCGCGTATCTAGCAGTCTGCTCTAAACTCATCGCAGCGTATCGGCACAAAGGTCTCAATCCTGCGCTTCGGGTGCTTCGAGACATCGAGCGTACATCAAAAGATCCAACGCAGGACCACGAATCTTGGGAAAAGCTAAATGCTCCCTTAATTTCGTCGATGCCCACGGTACGTTCTCTATTGCGACAGATCCCGGAACTACCGGGCATTGTCCGCGATATGAAGCGGCTAGAAAGCTCCAGACATAGCCGTCGGCTTGGAGCCGATCGCATTTTGCGACGACAGCGGCGGCGGTTTGCTCGCTGGTACCTGACGAACACTGGGATTTGGCTTTCAGGTGAGCAGCAGATAGCTTGTGTCGAGCAGTCACGCGCCACTCTTGTGGTTGCCGGGGCGGGTACCGGTAAGAGCGAACTACTTAAGGCAGTGGTCGCAGTACTTGACTTTCGCGGCGTTAAACGCTCAGATATCCTGATATTGGTATATAATAAAAAGCCAAGAAGAGAACTCACCGAGAGATTGCGGCGGCTCAAACGGCTAAAGCGACACCGCGCGCGAACGTTCCACAGCCTTGCCTATCTCGTCGTGGCGAGGAGTATGGGGCGACGACGCCTGCCAATGTCGCCATTCAACGTTCGAGATCAAGTCGACGGGGATGAAAAGAAGCCGCTGATGGATTGGACGCTCGGCGTCTTTGAGTCGATGGTCTCTGATCCCCGTCGCGGTGCAGCACTCCGTGCCTTTCTCGCGCGCGGCCTGCAGGCCGAAGTGCGCGTCGCGGACTTCAATACACTCGGTGGCTACTACCGTTATCTGAGAAGCAACGGACCGATTACGCTTTCCGGCACGAAAGTTCGGAGCTATCAAGAATGTGCAGTTGCGAATTTCTACACGCTCAACGGCATTGAGTGGAAATATGAACCGCTCTTTCAGCCGGAGCATCCGGACGTGGTGAGTTACCACCCGGATTTCGGCTTGTTGCCGCTGCATGAAAATGGGCCCAACGTCTATCACGAGCATTTTGGGATAGATGGCAAGCAACGGACTGCGCCGGGCATAGATGCTAACGATTACAAGGCGCAACGTATCTGGAAGCGCGGCAGGCATTCCGAGTATGGATCACGTCTTATCGAAACGACAAGTGCCGATTATAATGAAGGGAAGCTCGAACAACGTATTCTGGAGCAGCTTCCGGGCGACATTCCGCGTTCAAGCCTGTCGGCTGAGAAACTTCGCGAACTCTTTCGCGCGTTTGACAAAGCCAAGACGCTTCCCAAAACGGTTTGGACATTTATCGACCGAATGCGGGCGGCACGGCTTGGCTTCGATGATTTACGGAGAACAGCATCGGATGAACAACGGCGCTTTCGTGATCGGCTCCGGATATCTCTTATGATCGACTTGGCCGAAGAGCTGTATTGTGAGTATCGGGCTCATCTTGGCGAGCGCCTGGACTTTACGGATCTGATTCACAAGGCAACGGATCTGTTGGAGACTGAGGAAGTCCCTCTTCGGTTTGCAAATGTGCTCGTCGATGAGTATCAGGACATCACTGCAGATCGGCTACGTTTACTGCGCGCGATAGTCCGGGCAGGAGACTCTTCAATTCTTGCGGTCGGCGACGATCGGCAAGCGATCTATGGGTGGAGCGGCAGCGACTCGGATTCCATGCGTCAGTTCGGTTCCAACTTTGGTCCCCATGCCTTGCGGTTCCTGAGCCGAACCAATCGCTTCGACTACGGCCTCGCTCTTCCAACGAGCATCTTTATTTCGATGAATCCAGCTCAGATCGATCGACCAATTGCTGCGCGACCATGGAACGGCTTGCCCTCGATCGTCGTCATCGTTGGTGACGAACTTGCGGCAATGACGTACATCTTTGAGGAGATTCTTGCTGAGTTCGCGGGAAAGCCAGAAGTTCTGATTCTATCGCGCACCGGCAAGGCCGACAGCCTGCCACTTGATGCACGATCCAGGACCACACTGCGGCAGTCCAGCGTCCACTCCGCAAAGGGCCTTGACGTCGACTATGCGATCTTGAGAGATATGCGTGGCGGATCGTATGGTTTTCCGCGCCTTGTCCCCGAGGAACCAGCCCTCGAGGTTTTCTCCTCGCCTGACGAGTATCCGCACGCGGAAGAACGGCGAGTATTCTACGTCGCTCTCACGAGGGCCAGGCTCCGAACATACATCATACAACCGAGCGGCCATCCGTCGTCCTGCTTTGTCGACGAGTTACTCGCCCTTGGAATCGCATCTGTCGAGCGAAGAGAGGTGCAAGCGGCGGCTGAAGCCGATAGCGTAGGACACTGCACGATTTGTGGAGATGGCAAATTAAGGCTCGTGCGGAGCGGTAAGGCATACATCTGCCAATCGTGGGAATTTTGCGGCGGCCGATACGCTCGTTGCGATGCATGTGGTGCGGCGCTATTACCGAACGATGGGCAAATGGTTTGTGCCGGCTGCGGCGAGACTGCAGTCGCGTGCCCGCGCTGCACTGGAAGCCTCCGCAAAGGACAATACGGAGGTTACTATTGTTCAAATCGCATGGGTTCGCATTATTTTAGTTGCGACTATACACGGCAAATGTAGTAAGGCATCAACACGGCCGGATGGAGTAGCGTCGCGTCCTCTACTGTGCGAGTAGAGGCTCTGAGTAATTGCTAGGTCCAAATCAGCTATACGACGCGGGGCTGCAACCAATAGATGTCTATTCCTTTCGATGTAGTTTTTGCGAAAAGCGAATTTCGGGGAGACTGAAGACCCTGGTAAGACGCGATGCAGGTCTGCCTAGCGGGGCGTGTGATCACAGATCGGCTTCTCGATTCGCCGAAACTGGGCAAGAAGTTCTGCCCAGATGATGGTAGCGCAACCAGTAGCGAGTGCCCGACGTGCAAAGGAAGCATCAGCGGAGCGGTTCAGTATCCCTTGTCCGGCTACGTTGATCTGCTCCATGCACTGCTGAGGCTGTGTTGGGACGATGTTCGGCAAAAGGAATGGACGTGCCGTAGCCGCTCGATGTTGCGTGCGGCGCCCTCACGAGCCGCACGCTCCGCCGCGCACACTGCTTTGAACTCGCTCAGGAACGGCCGGCGCTCGGCCCCGAAGATCGACGGGAAGACAATCCGGCGATAGGCGACGATCAGTGCGAGCATCGCGATGGTGCCGCCGATCAACGCGTGGAAGCCGCCGCCGTCGAAGGCGAGCGTGATCCAGCCGACGACGATGGGATACCCAACACCCCCATTATAAGCGTGAAGAGGATCCACGCGAGCGGGCCTGGTTGCGGCTGCGCGTGCAAGAGCTTATCGACGTAAAAGGCGCCCTGTGCGAGCCAAGCGATCGTGAAAAAGCCACAATCCTATAAGGCACCGGATCGTGGCGAATCACGCACAGCGCGACGACGACGCAGAGGTAATGTCTTTGTCGCGCCAGCGCCAGCGCTTACGGAAGCGCGGCGGCAACTTATCGAGAAATGCCGGCTCGATGTTCATGGCCGACGATTCGAGGTGGAATCGAATGCGACCGGCCGCCGAAGGATAGGACCTACGGCGCCAAGGTCGATTCGCGGGCGAACTCCACTTTTTTGGAGCCGAGTCGACGATTTCACGATTGCCGTCAGTCGGACAAACTGGGGTCACATTTGGGTGTTACGTTCGGAGTCGGGAGGAGCATCCGTTGCCGATCAATCCTGTCTCCACGGCGCCCGCGCCCGATCCGCAGCCTGGCGCCGCACCGGCTTCACCCGTCTCCGCCCTGCTGGGAACCAGGACGATAGAATCCCGTGTTCCTGGCCGGCTCCGTGTTGTACGCCGGCACAATGTCCCAGTCGGCGAAGGCGAGAATCGGCAGAGCATTCCAGCGACGTCCGTCCGTCATCGCTGTCGAGGAAGGAAGATCGCGAATAGCTTTTGTTATACGACGACGCGAGCGATGTTCTCGCTTCTCGAAGCCTGAAGTTCGGAGCTCGACCCAAAGGACGCTTCATTGTACTCGATCAGGATAATGTCGACGATGGCATTGATGTCCAGGTTCACTTTCAGGCGCGCGATAAGCTTGTCTGCGGAAATCTGTTCGATCACATAACCCGCTTCAGCCATATCGGGAAAGCGTTCGTAGGCATCATCGTTGTGAGAGCTCACAAGAAGGGCGTACATGTTGCAATTTGACTCTAGCGCTCGAAAGATAACCCTTTGCGGGCTGGCTCAGGACCTATTCCGGAGTTAGAGGGTAGGGTCGATTTTACTCTCGACCGCCAAGAGGCCTCGTTTACCATAGGCTTGCCTCCCGGAACCGCCGGAGCCCTCGGCCTCGGCGACCGTTTGCCGGCCGCCTTACCTTGGCGCCGCGTCTCGCGTTCGGCGGCGGCGTGAAAGGTCGGTTTGAAGCTAGCGCCGGGGCCTCGTTTCGCAGCGCCTTACCTCCCGGAACCGATTCTTGCGCTTTTCGCCGAGATCGGGGCCGCCCGGCAATCGGCCTAATCCTTACGCCCCGCTAGGCTTTGCGCGATACCCCGGGAGTAGGGGGCCTCGTTTTGGGGCTCTCTCCCTCCTATCCCAGTTCGATAATCCACGAATCGGTGGGGCTTCGCGAATCGGATCGCTGTGGGCGCCAGGTGTCTGTAAGCAGTCCCACAGTGCTACGCCCCCTGCAAGGCCTCAACGCCGGCAAGCCTTACGGCG
>Ga0182013_10003077_pt1 | contig 21175 bp, 18 predicted proteins | sample 612S2MmetaG_FD_120487 | JGI IMG/M metagenome (GOLD analysis project Ga0182013, IMG submission 120487) | Permafrost microbial communities from Stordalen Mire, Sweden - 612S2M metaG | ecosystem: Environmental > Terrestrial > Soil > Wetlands > Permafrost | place: Sweden: Stordalen | collected... | reverse complement strand
GCGATTGCGGCGCGGGTGTTTCGGTGGGAGTGAGGGCAGTGGTTAGTGATCAGTTGTAGCCGCCAGAAGATTGCGGCAACACGAAAAAAAGTGGCGTGGCTGGACGGAGAACGTCCCTCAGGGCCTGAAGCCCAACCTCCTTCGGCTCTGCTACCGTACGGGCTAAAGCCCATACCCTTCAAAACTACGAGACAACCGATCGTTCTCCGTGTGAGCCCGAGCGGTTCCATTTGGAGGCGGGCGCAATCGCGGCGGGAGTGGCTGGCGGGGGTAGATTGCTCAGAGACGAGATGGGGAACTCCAGCGCGCCTACGTGGTCGGAGACCAAGTCGTGGACGCCTATGCGGAGAGAGTAGTCTCCCTTGGCGGGTACGCTGATCTGCTGGTTGTATTGGAGATCGGGGTGCTGGCCGGTGCGATGAATTGTGGCGAAGTAATCGGGCTTGACGTTCTCCTTGATGTCGTTGACCTGGGCGTTGATGACGGCGCCATCGGGGTCGAAGACGCGAGTGACGAATTCGACGGCGCAAAAGAGCGGGCCCTGCGGCGTGGGATTGCAGAGGATGTCGTCGAGGTGGGCTTTGAAGTGCACGTTGAAGCGCTTGAAGGGGCCCTTGATCGTTGCGCTCGGCTGGTTGTTGGCGTAGACAGCGGGCTCTTCGCCGGGGCTGCTTTGACGTAATGAAACATTGAAGAGAATTTGGGTGGATTCGGGACCACCGAAGGCCATGGCGGTGCGCATCGCGTTGTAGGGAGCGGGCTGGCCGGGGGTTGGCGCAGATGCGGCATCGGCTGCGCTCTTTTTCGGTGCGTGGGCATCTGGATCCGTCGCGTAGTAGCCGCGTCGGTAGGTGAGAGTGATGCCTCTGCGAGCGACGTCAACCTGAATGTTGCGGTATTTGTCGTTCAGCTTTGCGTTGGTCGATGTGTAGGCAATGGTGTAGTAGTTCGATCCGGCCTGGACGGCGCGGGCGGCGGCTTGATTCAGTGCGTTGGTGTTGGCGAAGGCCATACCACCGGTGGCGTCCGCGATGTTGCGCATGGTGTTGAGCATACTCGGGACCGAAAATTCACTTTGGGACGGGACGAGTGGATTGCCGCCCGAAGTCATTCTTGAAGGACTTATGTCCTCGCGGATATTTACGGTGACAAGGCCGCGAGCATCGATGGGGAAGATGGAGACCTGGCTGTGGGCAAACTGATTGACAGTCTCCCTGAATTCATCGACGTATCCGGGCCGGGTATCGACGTCGCCGTTGGGAAGAATCGAGACTGGGAATGAGGCGGAAAACCAGATCAGGTTCTTGCGGCCGGGGATCTGTGACAGATAGCGGCCCAACTGGTTAAAGGAGTCGAGAGTGAGCTGGATGCGCGTTTCGCGCTTGACTTGCGCGGTGATGTTGGTGCCGCGGGCGGCGCCAGCGCCGGGATCCGGTTGGGCCAGGTTCGTTCCTTGGAGGCTTGGATCGGAACGATCCAAGTAAGCGGGAAATCTTGGAGCTGCTTGCTTGCTGGAAAGCGCAGCGAGAAGCAGATCGCGGTCCGACGTGAAACCTTGCACGAGTGAGAGGTGCGTTGAGTTGAGGACAAGTATTGCGAAGCGGTAGCCGCGGGGCGCTTCGCGCACATACTGCTTCACCTGGTCGAGGACCTGCTTCTGGACATATTCGGGGGAGTTGAGCTGGTCGATCAGGATGAGGTTGAGCGCGCCGGAGGCGGATTGCGTGAATTCGTTGCTGAAAACGCCGGGATCGAGATGAGGGGAGGGCTCCGCTGCGTTCGCGGCCTGGTCGGCGGTGTGTTCTTCGAAGACCTTGATCGATTGCGGATGACCGTCTTCTTTCACGGTGAAGTCGGCTTGCGTGAGGCCGTGGATCTGATTCTGGTGGGAGTCGGTCACCATCACGTCGACGAGCACGAGGGAGCTTTCGACGCGCAAAGAGACGGATGGCTCTGGAGGGGGAGTTTGCGCGACTGCGAGGAGCGGAGCGCTGGTCAGGGCGGCAAGGAGCCGCCACGTGCGAGCTGGAGGCATAGGCAATCCTCGAAATTCTGGCTCAAGATAGCATGCAATTCAAGGGATTCGATCAGGATTTTGCGATGCCGCGACGTAGGCGCACGCCCGTGCGAGAGGAACCGCGTGGATGGAATTTCGTGGTTACCCCGGTCTCCGGCGCGAGACCGGAGTAACCCGAGGGCTTCGTTGTCACTCTGTCATGGATTCGTAGTCGGAGCAGATGTCTTTGTCGGAGCATTCGACGCAGTCTTCGGGAACGTCGCAGATGCGCTCTTCGGGGGCGAGTTCGTCTCCGGATTCTGATTGCGTGACGGTTTCGACGGTGTGGTCGGGAATGGGCACGTAGGTGCGGTGCATGGCGCGGGAGGCGATTTGGATGCCGAAAAGGAAGAGGCCGGCACGGCGAGGGTCAAGACGCGCGCTGGAGAGAGCATCGAGAACCTGGGTGATGGCAAATTGGATAGCGGTGTGATCTTCAAGGACAGGGAGGCGGAGGGGTTCTTCGGGTTGAATGGGCGGCTTCGAAGTGAGCCGATGGACGTGGGTGTGAAAGTAGCAATAGGGCTTGCCTGTAAGAGCAGGCGCCCTGCATTTAGAGCCATTGGGCATAATGTGCCGGCATTCGTAATACATGAGCTAATTCCTCTCCAGAAAAAAAATAAAAAAATGGGTATTTCTGTACGGAAACTGCCTCTTTTCAATGGGATAGGCGGGGCCTACCGTTGCAAATTCTTGATTCGAAAAGACTTCTTTGCAGATTCTAGACAACAAAGGGGTTACGGCCGGCATTTCGGCGCATCTCACCCATTTGCCGGTGCATTCCCTTCCTCCCCGCAGTGGTTATGAGTCAATGGTGCTCCTACAGGGGGAAATTAACTGCAAATCCACGCGCGAAAAAAACGGCCATCCTTGCGGATGGCCGTTGTGGTTGATACAGGTTGGAGAAGGCTGGGTTAGCGCTCGCTTTTCCAGTTGATGAGATCGCCAAGCGTGGTGGTGCCGCTGGAGGCGGGAGCCTTGTGGCTGCCGCCGCGGTCGCCGCGTTCGCCGCGATCACCGCGAGCTTCGGCCTTGTAGTCCTGGACCTCAGCGCGGCTGGCTTCGTGTCCAGAGACGGCGCGGAGGCTAAGGCCGACTTTCTTTTCTTCCACGTTGATCTTGATGATCTTGAATTCGTGCTCAAGACCGGTCTCAAGCTTGGATTGGGTGGCGCCGGGCTCATCTCCGGCTTCGGAGATATGGCAGAGACCTTCAACGCCTTCAGCAATTTCGACGAAGGCGCCGAACTGCGCGGTGCGCAGAACCTTGCCATGGACGATGTCGCCGACGCGATGAGTGGCGAAGAAGCTCTCCCAAACATCGGGTTGAAGCTGCTTGATGCCGAGGGAGAGGCGGCGGTTCTGCGGCTCAACGCCGAGAACGACTGCCTTGACCTTTTCACCCTTCTTGACGACCTCAGACGGATGCTTGACGCGCTTGGTCCAGCTGAGGTTGGAGACGTGAACCAAGCCGTCGATGCCGTCTTCAATTTCGATGAAGGCGCCAAAGTCGGTGAGGTTGCGGACGCGGCCCTCGACAACGGTACCCGCGGGATAGCGCTCGGTGAGGTTCTCCCAGGGGTTTTCGAGAAGCTGCTTCATGCCGAGCGAGATGCGGCGGTCAGCGGGATTGACGCTGAGGACGACGGTCTCGACTTCGTCGCCGGGCTTGACCAGCTTGGAAGGATGCTTGAGGCGCTTGGACCAGGTCATCTCAGAGAGGTGGACCAGGCCTTCAATGCCCTGCTCCAGCTCAACGAACGCGCCGTAGTCGGTGACCGAGAGGACGCGGCCCTTGACGCGCGCACCGACCGGATAGCGCTCGGTGGCGTCGAGCCAGGGGTCGGGGGTGAGCTGCTTAAAGCCAAGCGAGACGCGCTGCTTGTCTTTATCGAACTTGAGCACCTTGACCTGGATCTCATCGGCGACGTTGACCAGATCGCGGGGATGGGTGAGGCGTCCCCAGCTCATGTCGGTGATGTGAAGCAGACCGTCGATGCCGCCGAGGTCGACAAACGCGCCGTAGTCGGTAAGGTTTTTGACGGTGCCGGTGAGGATGGCGCCTTCGCCGAGATGCTCGAGGGTGGTAGAACGCTTGGCGTTCTGCTCTTCTTCGAGAATCTCTTTGCGGGAGACGACCACGTTGCCGCGCTTTTTGTTGAGCTTGATGACGCGGACTTCAATTTGCTGGCCGAGGTAGCCGTCGAGATTGCGGACGGGGCGAATTTCGAGCTGCGAGCCGGGCAGGAAGGCCTTGAGGCCGATGTCGACGGTGAGGCCACCCTTGACGCGGCTGACCACGGTGCCGATCACGGGTGTCTTCTCGTTGGCAGCTTTTTCAATGACATCCCACACGCGCAGGCGCTGAGCCTTCTCGTAGCTGACGAGATATCCGCCTTCGGGCTCTTCTTTCTCGATGACGACGTCGATCACGTCGCCGGCCTGGAACTTGACGGCGCCGGTGTGATCGACAACCTGCTCGAGGGGAACCAGGCCTTCAGACTTGAGGCCAACATCGATGACGAGGTGTTTTTCAGTCTGCTTGATGACCGTACCGGAGACGACCTTGTCTCCGTACGCCTCAACGGCTGCGGCTTCGGCGGCCTGCTCGCGCTCAAAGGCGGCAAGGGCGGCAGAGAAGTCGTCCATCGACTCCTGTCCATGGGATTCGTGCGCCGGTTCTTCGTGCGCCAGAGCGGCTTCGTTGTGAGCGGCATCGGCGGGTTCTGTAACGGGTGGACCTTCCACGGGGGCGGCCAGTTCGCGCAAGTCGGCGGCGGAAGCTTCCACGGGGGGAGCTTCGGCAACAGGCTTGGTTAGGGCATCGGCGTCCAGCGCGGTTGGTTCGACAGCGGTTACAGCTTCGGCGGTCTCGGTGTTGGACGTGGATTCGGACGACGGCTGCTCGAGCTCCGTCGCAGGGTTGAAGGTTTCGGTTTCCAATTCGGTGTTCAGGGTTATGCTCTCGGTTTCGGGATTGAGGACGTTTGCCATCAGTGGTGCTCCGGAATTCCTGCCTCCCGCGACGGATCTAGACTGCCGCTGGGAGCATCTCGCGCCCTGCGATTGCCGCAGGCGGAGATTCGAAAGATCGCATGCCGGCCATTGACCCTTTTTGAAAGCACCGGAGCGCTATCCGTAAAGACATGCCTTTGTGCCAGCGGGGCCGGCCGAAAAGGCAACATATCTCCTTGGGAAACACCCGGCAGGCAACAGCTGCTGGAGGGCGACCGCAGCCCTCTGCGGGAATACGCGCAGGGAGCTACGCTTTCAAGTGTAGCAACTTCAACTTTCCTGCGTCAATGCAACAGCTTGGGGGCGGAGGCGCGAACGGGGCTCCCGGCGAAGGAAATTTACAGAACGGGACGGCTGCGGGAGCGCTTGTTCAAAAAAGGTGGTGTGTCTGTCACGGGCTGGAGTTGGCGCGGGATGCATGCGATAGACTTGCACAGAATTCCAGAAATCCCCACTACACTTCAGGGAAGGATTGCCCCCAAATGAACAAGCTCTGGGCTGTTGGCATTCTGCTGATTGGCAGCTACGCATCCGCGGAAAGCTGCGCTTTCCAAACCTACGCTTCGTCGTGGATGGCAACGGGGACGCCGTTTAACGTGAAGTGCCCTTCGGGCGTCTACACGGGCACACTGATTGCGACGCCGGCCAGGCGTTTTTTCCATCGGGGACACCTAATACTGAAGTTTGAGCAGCCCATGACGGTGGTGAGCAAGAAGCCCACGGATGAAGGGAAGATTCAGGCGGGGCGGGGCAAGCAGATTGCGAGTATGCTGCTGGACGGGGGCGCGGGGATCGGAACGAAAGACATTACGGACGGATTGTCGGGGACGGTGTACAAGTCGTGGTACGCGATTCCGATTACGGCGGTGACGCTTTCGTTTTTTTCCAAAGGCGGCGATGTGAATCTAAAGCCGGGCGATACGATTAACGTCGTGGCTTTGCAGCGACCTTCGACGGAGTCCTCGTCGAACGGGAGCGAGTGAGACGGACGGAATCGCGAAGATGGATCATCTGTTTACACCCTGGCGGTATGCGTATATCACGGCGACGGATGGAGCGCCGCGCCCAGGCGTGCCGGCGAGCCTGGCGGCATGGCCGGGGAACCTGAACTGCGTGTTTTGCAATCTGATTGCGTCGATCGATTACGCCATTGCCAACGGAACGCCGGTGGCTGAAGCCGAGCAGGCGGGCGGGCTAATCGTACGCGGGCAGCATTGCTTCATTTGCCTGAATGCGTATCCGTATGCGTCGGGGCATGTGATGGCGATGCCTTACGCGCATTTGGCGAGCCTGGCCGCGCTGCCGGTGGATGCAGCGCATGAGTTGATGGATTTGGCGCAGCGGACCGAACGGGTGCTGCAGGGGCTCTACAATCCGCACGGATTCAACTTTGGCATGAACCTGGGACGCGCGGCGGGCGCGGGCGTGGCGGGGCATTTGCATCTGCATGCGCTGCCGCGGTGGGAAGGCGATACGAACTTTATGACGACGGTGGCGGAGTCGCGGGTGTTGCCGGAGTCGCTGGATCTGACGTGGAAACGGATGCGGGAAGGGTTTGAGAAGGCTGGTTAGCGGGTAAACATCGTTGTGCCGTGGAGACGAGTTGCCGGCGGGTCAAAGAAACGGATTCTGGATTTGGAGATCCCCGAAGCGCTGGCCGTGTTGCAAGTCTTCCGAGTAGAGGATGGCGCATGCGGCTTCAATCGCCGCGGCGACGATGAGCGAGTCAAACCAGGAAAGCTGATAGCGGCTCTGCAAGGCGAGAGCTTCCGCGTAGAGCCGGGCCGATGAGTGAACCCGTAACAGCGGCAAAAAGACCCTTTCAAGATAAAGCTGAGCTAGCTCAAGGGACATCGGCACCAATAGCCGCTTTGGCGCGACGTTGAAGAACTCCTGTACCACCTGAAAACTCACCACGCCTTTGAGGGAGCGGTGACTAGACCGGATCAGTTCCGTGGCCCTTTGTTCCTTGGCCGGATCGCGCCGGTCGATCGAATAGATGAAGATGTTTGTGTCAAGAAAACATCTACCGCTCATTCAGTTCGTCTCTCGTGAAATGCCGGCCGGCATTGACGCCCTTGAGGCGTTCCATCAGGTCATCGAAAGCTTCGACATTGCCGTTGCTGGATGTGAACAGCTGGAGCCACTCGCGGAAGGCCTCGTTCAGCGTGGTGTGACGCTGACGCGCAACCAGGCGGGCGCGGTCAATGAGCTCGTCCTCGGCACTTAGGGTTACATTGCGCATACCGGAACAGTGTACACGAAAATAGTGTAAATCGTTGGGAAGGCGATAGGAACTTTATTACGACGGTCGCGGAGTCGCGGGTGTTGCCGGAGTCGCTGGATCTGACCTGGAAGCGGATGCGGGAGGGGTTTGGAGAAGTCGATTAGTCGCGGTCCCCGTTTGATTCCGATTCGCTGGCGGCGATCGCGAAGAGCGGTCGTGTCCACTCTGGAGACTCTGCGTCCCGAACCTCCAACTGCAGCTTTGCGCTCTCAGCCAACTCGTCGTCGGAGTGAGCCAGGCTGCCTAACTGCCTCCCCAGCGAAAAAACGCCGCCTTTGCCCTCGATTGTGCCGATGAACCTGTTGTAGTAGTCGACGGAGCCCTTGAGTGCGTTGCCCAGCTTTTCAGCGTGAGCCTGAGCCACCACCAGCTTGTCGTAGATTTTGCAGCCGACTTCGTGAATTGTCTTTGCGTTCTCGGTGATTTCCGACTGCTGCCAACCAAACTCGACTGCGCGCAGGAGAGCAATCAACGTGGTGGGTGTAGCCATGATGACGTGGTTTTGGGCGCTAAATTCGATGAGCGACGGGTCGGCTTCGAGGGCGGCGCTGAAGAGCGCTTCACTGGGCAGGAAGCAGATGACGAAGTCGGGAGCTTTTTCGAATTGCTTCCAGTAGGCTTTGCTGGAGAGGTCGCGAACGTGAGCCTTTACGCGTTGGGCATGAGCCATGAAACGCAGGGACTGGGCGGCGGCATCGGAAGCGCCGGTGGCATCGAGAAAGGCGTCGAGTGGCGTTTTGCAATCGACGACGATTTCGCGGCCGTTTGGCAGAAGGATGGTCATGTCGGGACGGAGAATTTTGTCGTCTTCGTCGCGCGTGCTGACCTGCTGAGAAAACGAGCAGTATTGCACCATGCCGGCGTATTCCACGCAGCGCTTAAGTTGTAACTCGCCCCAGTTGCCGCGGGTTTTGGGTGCGCGGAGAGCGCTGATGAGTTGCGAGGTTTCGAGTTTGAGCGCATCGAGCGAGGCGGGAATGGCGGTCTGCATGGACGTGATGAGGGTTTCGACTTTGGCGTAGGCTCCGGAGCGCTGCGCCTCCATGGCCCGCGTCTGCTCATCAAGGTTTTTCAGCGTTGCGCCAGTTTGGTCGAGCATTCCCTTGATGGCCTGTTCCTTGGCCGCGAGGGTTTGCACAGCGGCTGCAGTCTGGCCGCCGAGTTCCTGTTTGGCCAGAGTAAGAAAGCTCTGATTGTTTGCGCTGAGAGCTCTAGCCGCGAGATCGCCAAAAGCTGTTTCGATATCGGCTTTCATCTGCGTGAACCGGCTGCGTTCGGCATTGACATTGGCGGTTGCGGTAGCTAATTCGCCGGTGAGGGCCGTGACGGTTTCCCTGATGGTCCTCAGGTCGTTTGCCAAGCCCGCTTTCTCGTCTTCGAGACTCTTGGTACGGTCTGCTAGTAAGCGAGTTTCGGCCTGCGCGGAATTCTTGCCGAGGAAGTACCCGAGCAGGACACCGATAAAAACGGCGATGGCTCCAACGAATAAGGGCGACATGTTGGGAATCTCCTCTTCGCCTAATGTACGCCTTGGAGCTGTGTATTTCGCGGCGAAAATGCGGGCACGTCCCAGGGGCATTCTTCTGCATCTATTTGCTCAGTGAGCAATGCTTTACAGGCCTCCACCAGCCCGGTAGACTTGAAGATTCGGGGCCATGCGCAGAATTTTCTGCGCGATGGTTGTGCTGCCCTGCCTTAAGCCGTTATCGTAAGCAGGCGGAACGGGATTGACCGTCACCCGAAGAGTGTGAAGTTTCAAAAACAGGATGAGGAGAAGCGCGCATGGCCGTAGAAGAGAAAGTTAAGCAGATTATTGTCGAGCAGCTACAGGTGGACGAAGCCGAGGTGACCCCCGGCGCGAGCTTCCAGGAAGACCTGGGCGCCGATTCGCTCGATGTGGTCGAGCTTGTGATGCAGTTCGAAGAGGCCTTTGACCTGGAGATTCCCGACGAAGACGCCGAGAAGATCAAGACGGTGAAGGACGCGATCGACTACATCGAGAAGAACGCGAAAGGCAGCAAGTAACCCTTGGCCAATGCGTCGCGCAGAGTCGTAGTTACCGGACTCGGTCTGGTGTGCGGAGTGGGCAACACTGCACCCGACGTCTGGCGACAACTGCTGGCAGGGGCCAGCGGGATGGCGCCGATTCAGGGTTTCGACACGACTGGTTTCTCAGTCACGTTCGCGGCCGAAGTGAAAAACTTTGACCCGTTGAACTTCGTGGACAAGAAGGAAGCCCGCAAGATGGGCCGCTTTACGCATTACGCGTTTGCGGCCGTGCAGGAAGCGATTGCGCAAGCGGGGTTCGAGATCACCCCTGAGATCGGCGACCGGACGGGTGTTTTTATCGGCTCGGGCATTGGCGGTTTCGAAGTGATTGAGCGGGAGCACTCAAACCTTCTGCAAGGGGGGCCGCGCAAGATCTCACCCTTCTTCATCCCTGCGGCCATTGTGAACATGGCGGCGGGGCACATCAGCATTCGCTATGGGGCAAAGGGTCCGATATCGGCAACGGCTACGGCCTGCGCCACCTCGGCGAACTCCATTGGCGATGCGGTGCGGATGATTGCGCACGGCGATGCGGATGTGATGATCGCGGGCGGAGCTGAGGCTGCTGTGACTCCGTTGTCGGTGGGCGGGTTTGCGGCGATGCGCGCTTTGTCTCAACGCAACGATGAGCCGACGAAGGCCAGCCGGCCGTTTGACAAGGATCGCGACGGGTTTGTGATTGGCGAAGGCGCGGGGATTCTGATTCTGGAAGAGCTCGAGTTCGCCAAGGCGCGCGGGGCGAAGATTTTGGCCGAGGTGATTGGCTACGGGATGAGCGCCGATGCGTACCACATGACCGGCATTGCCCCCGAAGGCGCGGGAGCCCAGCGCAGCATGCGTGCGGCGTTGAAAGACGCGGGGATTGAGCCGCAGGAAGTGGGCTACGTGAATGCCCATGCTACGTCGACGCCGGCGGGTGACGGGAACGAATCGCGCGCAATTGAGGTGGTGTTTGGCGAGCACGCACTGAGCGGCGCGCTGAAGGTTTCCGGCACGAAGTCAATGACGGGACACTTGCTGGGAGGTGCGGGCGGATTGGAAGCCGGCATCTCTGTGCTGGCGCTGGTGAACCAGAAGCTGCCGCCGACGATCAACCTGGACAACGCGGACCCGGAGTGCAAGCTCGACTATGTGCCGAACGTGGCGATCGACCACAGCTTCGATGTGGCGCTTTCGAATTCGTTTGGGTTCGGCGGGATTAATGCCACGCTGATTATGCGGCGGTGGAAAGAGTCAAGCTAGTGATCAGTGATTGGTGGTCAGTGATTAGTTTCGGGAGTGCTCATCCCGAGAGCTTACGGCTCGACAGCATTCTTGAGGTGCTTCAGACGAAAACAGCGCGAATCCGGGTGGATTCGCGCTGTTTTCGTTGTTGCGATTGGGCATTTAGCTTGTGGCTGCGGCGTACCCCACGCTAATGAGCACGATCAAGGCCCACCAGCCGAATACGGCAATGTAGCCGGAACTGCGCTTGACGCCAGCCACAATCGCGATCCCCATTCCCATGAGGAACAGCGACCAGATGTTAATAACGTCCAGCGAACTTGCCAATGAATAAAGCGCCTTGTTGGTCTCCATGACGGGCAGGAATGCAGCCACATTGGTGGGTGCAAAGTTTTTGATGTTGAAGGTCTCCGGCGTGCCTGACGCATAGACCACCACGATACCCAGCAGGGACTTGATGATGGATGGCAGGTTGGCGAAGAACCAGACCGCAAATATGCCTCCGAATTTGGCTTTGCCGCCGAAGACAAAGTTAATGGTGCCCCACAGGACGAGCGAGACGACGGCCGCCACAATCAGCACGAAAACCGGGCCGGCGGCGAAAACGCCTTCGGTTATATACAGGGTCCATTTGGCCGCCATGGCCTTCGACTCGGGCGGCATTTTCGCCATCTGGTCCTGCTGCTTCTCACTCATCATCCGGTTCTGGTTATCGACCACGGTCTGCATGGTAATTTTGGTTGCGACAGCAGCAAAGAACAGGTAGCCGACGATCGCCATGATGAGCCAGGGCATCCACCAGCTCGTATTTCCTCGTTTAATATCGTCAAACGTCTTGGAGGGCGCTGAAAACGTGTAGGTGACGCGCTGCATTTGCGACAAGCCTGGGCTCGCGGCCGCGGGATCGAATCCAGGTTGAACTTCCAGATCGCTCATGATTCTGCCTCTCGGATACCGGTTAGGATTTGGAGATCGCCGCGCTGACTACCCCAGTGAGGATGCGGGCGCGGTTGCATTTTCTGTGGATTAGCTACGCTTCGCAAACAAGTGCAAGGGTTCCGAAACAGAAAATGTCATTGCCCGCGATTGTAACCTTGATTGGGGAAAAATCAGAATGAAAATGGGGAGACGATCTCCGAGCCGCGCGGCGGTGGAGGGAACGAGAAGTTCCCTGCAGGGCTTAAGGGTCGCCTAGCACGGGCGCGCTCACTCACAGGGGTTGAATTTGTGTGCTTTCGCTTTTGGCAAGTTGGCGCCCGCTGCGCGGGCATAGCGAGTTCGCGAGTTAGCGGAAGCATTGGCCGTCCGGTTTACGTGGCTTCGCTGAAGAAAACTTCTACGCGGGGGTGTCGCTGTCGGGATTCGCGGTTTTGACAGGAACGGGCTTCTTGGGGGACGGGAGCGGCCGCGGGCCCGGAGTGAGATCTGGATCGGAATCCGGCGTAGCGAATTTGGCACGCATGGTGGGGTGGAAGGGCTTGGGCGGGGCGTAGCTTTTATAAACCGAGATGTGGAAGCAGGCCTGCTGGAATTCTTCTTCGACGTCGATTTTTCCGGCTAGTTGCAAGGGCAGGAGCCAGGCGCGCATCCATCCGATTTCCTGACGGGTCATTCCGCTCTTGGCGATGTCGATGGTGGCGCCGGTAAGGTGGGGGCTGACGATGTCGCCCTCAGCGGCAGCAGCGTTGCCGTTCACGGCCATGAGGCGCTTCTGGTAGTCGACGGTGCGCACGGCGGAACTGACTTCGAGCGGTTGCTTAAATCGAGTTGCATGGACACGAGCCAGGTCGGCGAGGAAGCGCGCCGTCCAAGGGCGGCAGTAGCGATGGCTTTCCGGAAGGTTTCCGTTGATGGCGAGAGCGGCGGAGGTGGGCACGGGAACGAGGAGCTTGTGGGCGATGCGATCGGCGAGGTCGTCTTCGTTCTCGATGCGTTCCAGGCCCTCGGAATCGGCCATTTCGTTCTGATGAGTGAGCGAAGTGAGCGAGCCGCGCAAGGGCGGTGGCACGGGAGCATGCCTGCGAGGGAACGAGGTGGTTTTGGCGACTGCCTGGCCAGCAGCTTGGGCGGCGTCGGCGGTGACTGTCTCGGCTTCGTCGACAGATGGCGGCTGAGAGGGCTGGAGGGCCTTTGGCGTTGGCCCGTTGACGGGGGTTTGAGCGGTGCGACTGGAGCGCACGGGGACATGCAACCTGGCGCGAGTGGCGTTGAGAGGGGCACAGTGCAGACGGGACCGCGCCGGGGATCGACGACGCGGCGCGATGGCCGGGCATGGGTTGTGCGGCGGTGCGGGATGTGCGGCGGAATGCGATGACGCGCGGTGGCTCTTGCGGCGCGCCGAGTGAAAGTGCGGCGTGGTCGCGGAATAGCGGGAGGGATGGCTGGACGTGCTGGCCATCACCGGCAGAGCCGGAGAACCAAGGGCCATCAATCCAACGAGGATGGCCAGCACGAAAAACCCACGCGCGGTGCGGTGCATGAGGAGGAATGCGGAGAATCCAGAGCAAGACCAGTGTAGGCCGACGGGGGCGAAGATTCGAGTACCCGCGCAGGTGCGGTTGTGTCTGATAACGGGGGTGGCTGATGTTGAGGATTGAACAGGCGCGAACTTTGCTCAATCGATCTCAAATTGATTTGGTATATACTTTTGGTATATACTTTATGGAGGGAGGCCGCATGACGCCGAACACGCAGAAGAGTGGGAAGACCGCGGATGCGAAGCTGTTCTGGAACGGGCGGAGCCAGGCGGTGCGCCTTCCGAAGGAATTTCGATTTGAAGGCGACAGGGTGCGTGTGACGCGCTTGGGGGCGGGGGTGCTGCTGGAGCCGATACCCGCGGCGGCGAAAGAATCGATGGAAGAGTTGTTTGCGCGCATGGATGCGATGGGCGGCGACCCGATTTTCCCTGAAGGCCGGAAGCAGAATCTTGCGCCAATTCGTGAGTACTTCAAATGAATTATTTGCTCGACACGAACATTTGCATTGCATTAATCAACGGAACATCTGAGGCAGTTCGACGGCGGCATATCGAAGCAACGAGTCACCTACCCACTCCACAGACTTCGTCCATCGTGGCGCACGAACTCTGGTACGGCGTGGCCAAAAGTGGGCGAGAGGCACAGAATGCGAATCGCCTGGCTGCGTTCTTGAATGGCGCCGTTGAAGTCCTCGAATATTCTGAGCGGGACGCGCAGGTTGCGGGCGAGATTCGCGCCGAACTTGAACGGCAGGGCCGGCGGATTGGTGATTACGACACGCTGATCGCGGGGCAGGCAGTCGCGCGAGGCATGGTCCTGGTGACGGCGAATACGCGGGAGTTCGAGCGTATTCGCGGACTGACCGTCGAAGACTGGACGCTGTAAACCGCCGAGTCTCTACTGCAACAGCGTTGGTTCGTCTTCCTTCAATTCTTCGGGCGGAATGATGACGGCGGCGGCTACCTTGTCTTCAGGCTCGAGATTAAGCAGGCGAACCCCTTGCGTGGCGCGGCCTGCGGCACGAACGGTCTTGGTGTCGATGCGGATGATTTTGCCCCACTGACTGATGACCATCAGCTCGCTGACTTCATTGACCAGCAGGATGGACGCAGTTTTGCCGACTTTGGGAGTCGCCTTGAGATTGGTGACGCCCTGGCCGCCGCGCGCAGTGAGGCGGTATTCGTCGACGTCGGTACGCTTGCCGAAGCCATTCTCGGTGACAGTGAGGATGAGCTGCTGGGTTACGCAGAGTTTGTCGTCGAGAGCCTTGATGGCTTTCCACGAAGCTTCAACTTCCTTTTCCGCCGCGGAGACTTTGGATGGGTCGACTAACTTATTGCGATAGTCTTCCCGCGCCTTGGTGAGGGACTCTTCGGCGTGCGTGAGCGCTTTGCGCGCGGCGGTGAGCTTATCGGTCAGCTTGAGGCGGGCTGCACATTCGTCGCGCTCCTGCTCGCGCAAAGCGTCGGAGTTTGTAATGGCAGCGCCGATGAGGTAGTCGCCCTTCTTGAGGGAGATTCCGCGGTTTCCCGCGGCTCCGCGGCCCATAGGGCGAAGGCCAATGCCGCTGCGCTCGGGATCGTACTCTTCTTCAAAGCGAATGGCCATGCCGTCGCGCGTGGCGAGGAAGATGGTCTGCTTGCCGTTGGTCAGGTCCGCAGAGACCAGCTCGTCTTCTTTGTCGATGCCGATGGCGATGATGCCGCGCGCCATGACGTTGGAGAAGTCTTTGAGCGGCGTCTTCTTGACGGTTCCCTGCCGGGTAGCGAAGAAGATGTATTTGCCTTCTTCTTCAAGATCTTTGATGGGAAGAATGGCGCGGACGTTTTCGCCGGGCTGCAGATCGAGCAGGCTCTGCATGCTTTTGCCTTTGCCGGCGGCGCCTACGTCGGGGATCTCGTAGACCTTGAGCCAATAGACACGGCCCGTGTTGGTGAAGCAGAGCAGGTAGGCGTGGGTGGAGTTGACGATGAGCTGGGAGACGAAGTCTTCTTCGCGCGTCTTCATGCCGGTTCGGCCGGTGCCGCCGCGACGCTGCTGGCGATAGATGCTGATGGGCGTGCGCTTGAGGTAGCCCTGATGGCTGACGGTAACGGCGACCTGCTCGTCGGCGATGAGATCTTCGAGTTGAAGCTCGGCGCTTTCGTCGATGATCTGGGTGCGGCGCGCATCGCCGTACTTGTCGCGGACTTCTTCGAGCTCTTTCACGATGACTGCGCGGAGTTTCTTGTCGCTGGCGAGGATGGATTCGTACTCGGCAATGCGGCCACGCACCTGGGTCAGTTCGTTGAGGAGTTCATCGATGGAGAGCTGGGTGAGGCGATAGAGCTGCAGTTCGAGGATGGCATCGATCTGGCGAAGGGTGAGGCCTTTTTCCTCGTGCATGAGCCGCTCGCGATCGAGGGTGACAACGATCTCAGTTCCCTTGCCCCACGCGTAGAGGTTTTCGCGAGCTTCAGCACGCGAGCCGGAAGCGCGAATGATGCGGATGACTGTGTCGAGATTGTCGAGCGCAATCTTCAGGCCTTCAAGGATGTGCTCACGGGCGCGGTCTTTTTTGAGCAGGAAGACGGTGCGGCGCTGCACGACATCGACGCGGTGATCGATGAAAGCGCGGATGGCCTGATCGAGTGAGAGCTCGCGCGGTTGGCCGTTGAGCACTGCAAGAAAGATCATGGAGAAGCTTTCCTGCATTTGCGTGTGCTTGTAGAGCTGATTGAGGACGATTTCAGGCTGCGCGCCGCGCTTGAGCTCGATGACAATGCGCATGCCGTCGCGATCGCTTTCGTCGCGCACATCGCTGATATCGTCGACGATTTTTTCGGTGACCAGCTCGGCGATGCGCTCGATGAGTTTGGACTTGTTGACCTGGTAGGGGATCTCGGTGACGATGATCGCCTGTTTCTCTTTGGTCAGGTTTTCAGTAGCCACCTTGGCGCGCATCATGAAGCGGCCGCGGCCCGTTTTGTAGGCCTGAGCGATTCCGGATTTGCCGTAGAGAAAACCGCCGGTGGGAAAGTCGGGGCCCTGCACGTGCTTGAGGACTTCAATCAGGCCGGCGTGCGGGTTCTGTACAAGTTCGATGGCCGCGTTCACGACTTCAGTGAGGTTATGCGGCGGGATGTTGGTGGCCATGCCGACGGCGATACCGCTGGAGCCATTGACGATGAGATTGGGAATGCGGGTGGGCAGGACGGTAGGCTCAAGCGTGGACTCGTCGTAGTTAGGAACGAAGTCCACTGTCTCCATGTCGATGTCGGCGAGCAATTCGCCGGCGATGCGCGACATGCGGCACTCGGTGTAACGCATGGCGGCGGGCGGATCGCCATCGACGGAGCCGAAGTTGCCCTGTCCATCGACGAGCGTATAGCGCAGCGTAAAGGGCTGCGCCATGCGGACCAGCGTGTCGTAAATCGCGGAGTCGCCGTGGGGATGGTAAACGCCCATGGCCTGGCCGACAACTTTGGCGCACTTGGCGTATTTCTTGTTGTACTCGAGGCCCATTTCGCTGAGGGTGTAAAGGACGCGGCGATGCACGGGCTTGAGGCCGTCGAGCGCGCTGGGCAGGGCGCGGCCGATAATGACCGACATGGAATAGTCGAGGTACGAGCGGCGCATTTCCTCTTCGATATTGATCGGAATGAGGTTAGTGCCGCCGTTGGGCGGGGTACCGCCTTCAAGGGGAAGCAGAGGGTTCTGATCGTCGGCCATAGGGTCTTTTCTTGTCCCGCGGAAAGGCGGCAAAATGGGTCCGGAAGAAGCGGGGCCGGGCTCCGTGGGCTATAGTGCTATTTTATCTTTCCAGCGGCGTTTTCAGCAAGGCTAGTAAGTCTAAATAAGTCTTTATTTTGGTTAATCTTATAGTTATTTTCGGAAGACAGTCATTGAACCTTAAAAAGCACGGAGGGCGAGACTGATTTCGGGTTCAGATTCGGGAGGGTTTTCGGCCAGGTTTCTGGCTCGATATTCAGCCACATCATTGCCAGGCCGGCGGCAATGTCGCAGGTGACGAGGTTTGGCGTCGGTGCTACAGAAGCGCGGGGAGGTTCAAAAGGCAGCAAGCCGCCTGAAGGACGACTATCGCTCCGCCTGCAGCCAGTGCCAAACGTCCGCGGGGGCTTTCGTAGGCGTCGGCGAAGACCCCACCCACAAACGTCAGCAGAAACGGCAGTGCCCAGAGCCACGGACTGCCTTGCGTTCCTGTCAGGATCAGCGGCAGCAATACAAGGGCGCACAGCAGCGGTGCGGTATTGCCGAAGTAGCGCGCGCGCCGGATGCCGAGATAGAGCACGAGGGCGGAACCTGCGGCGAGCGTGATGCCGGCGCTGCCGAGGTTAGAGAAGAAGTGCTTTGCTGGATCGAGCGACATGCGGATGAAGCCGGCGCCGGAGCGAAAGATGAAACTGAACGCATCCGGGGAAAAGCCGTAACAGGCGAAGGTGAGGAACAGCGCCCCAGCCACCGCGGCCAGCACGATGGGCAACACCTGGCTGCGACGGCCTTCGGCCACCCACAGCATGACGAAGAAACCGAGCAGGGCGACCAGCGGCAGGGCGGTGATGTGCGCGGCCGCAGCCGTGCCAAAGGCGGCCATGAGCAGCACGATGCGCGGACGCCACTTGCGCTTTGGGCCTTGCATAGCATGGGCCACGCCGATGCAGGTGTAGACGCCGCCGTAGACGCCGAGGCTGGCGAGGATTTCAGAGTTAGGGGCAACGCAGGCTTTGAGGATTGCCGGTGAAAAGCAATAGAGGGCAAGCGCGGTGTAGCCGCCCCAGTTGCCATAGAGGCGGCGTGTAACCCACCACAAGCCGGCGCCAAGCACGCATCCCGCGAAAAGAAAGGGCAGGCGCAACAGCAGAAGCACATGCGTGAGCTGGTGGCGAAGTTCCCACGAACTGATTTCGCCATTCTGTTGAAGGACCCGGTCTTCGGGCTTTCGCAAATGATCGAGTCCACGCTGCGCGAGGAGGTTCAGCGTGAGGGGAAGACCGGCGAGGCGATAGGCGAGAATGCCGTCGTGAATATTGCCGCAGGTTGTGTAGTAGCCGGCCAGAGCCGATGGGCGCTCCCAGGTCTCGCGTCCGCAGCGCGCATATTGGTAGTCGCGATCGCTGAGCGTTTGATGGGCGGTGAGCCACAGGCCCTGTGCCAGGAAAAGGGCAAGCAGTCCCGCCGCAATCCGCTGGGGAAGATTGAAATGGAAGCGGCGAATCCTGCGAAAAGGAAGGGTCATGAGGATCGAACGGGCTGATTCAAGTCTAAATGCGTGACCTCGCTCGAGAGTTTTGGGTATCTGAGTAGCTGAACAAGCTACGAAAAACTCGCTGTGGTCCACGACTCAGCAAAGGCGTCCCTCGGGGGCTAAAGCCCAAGGCTCGCCCGACAGGAATTCACGTACGGGCTGAAGCCCGTACCCTTCAAAACGCCGGGATTTTGCCGCGACTGGCGGCAACGGCTACACTTCTGGTCAGCATGGCAATTGCACGCGACAACTCTCCGGAACGGCTGGTCAGCGCTTCGCGCGCCGAGGAGGAACAGGGATTTGAGCTGAAGCTGCGGCCACGTTGGTTGCGCGAGTTCATCGGGCAATCGAAGGCCAAGGAACAGCTCGCCATTGCGCTGGAGGCGGCGAAGTCGCGCGGCGAAGCACTGGACCACGTGCTGCTGTTTGGGCCGCCGGGGCTGGGCAAGACGACGCTGGCTACGATCATTGCCAACGAACTCGACGTGGGATTCCAGCAGACGTCGGGACCGGCATTGCAGATTCAGGGCGACCTGACAGCCATCCTGACGAATCTGCGCGAGAAGCAAGTCCTCTTTCTCGACGAGATTCACCGCATGCAGCCGGTGCTGGAAGAGAAGCTGTACACGGCGCTCGAGGACTACAAGCTCGACATCATCATCGGGCAGGGGCCGGCGGCGCGCACGCACGTAATGGAGATTCGGCCCTTCACGTTTATTGGCGCCACTACGCGGCCGGGGTTGCTGTCGTCGCCGCTGCGGTCGCGATTTGGAATTTTGCTGCGGCTGGAGTTTTACACGGAAGAAGATTTGCGTTTCATTGTGACGCGGTCGGCCGAGGTGATGGGCGTACCGATCGACCAGGATGGCGCCGCGGAGATTGCGTTGCGGTCGCGGGGAACTCCGCGTATTGCCAACCGCCTGCTGCGCCGCGTGCGCGACTTTGCGCAGGTACGGGGCTCGGGAAGGATTGACCGCCCGACGGCGAATGCGGCGCTGACGATGCTGGAAGTGGACGCGCACGGGTTCGACGAGATCGATCGGAAACTGCTGCTTGCGATCATTCAGAAATATGGCGGTGGACCGGTGGGGCTGGGGACGCTGGCGGCGACTCTGGCCGAGGAAGAAGATGCTCTCGAAGAAGTGTACGAGCCATTCCTCATCCAGATTGGATTTCTCGATCGCACGCCGCGTGGGCGCGTGGCCACGCGACTGGCGTATGAGCACTTTGGACTGACGATGCCGGGACGCCAGGCTGGACTTTTTTAGTAACGCGAGCCTCGCAGCACGCATCGATTCAATGAGGAGACATAATTCATGGCATTAACCGAATCGACGATGCTTTCGCTTGGCACGCTTGCGCCGGACTTTTCGCTAACGGATGTGGTGAGCGGGAAGACGGTGGAGCGCGATGACTTCAAGGGCAAGAATGGCCTGCTGGTTCTTTTTATCTGCACGCATTGCCCGTATGTGAAGCACATTGAGAAGGGGATCGCAGCCCTGGGACACGATTACAGGCACAAGTCGCTTGGCATTGTCGCGATCAGCGCGAACGATGCGGCGAAGTATCCGGACGACGCGCCGGAGGGATTGAAAGAGCAGGCGGAGAGCCTTGGTTTTGCGTTCCCGTATCTCTACGACGAAACGCAGGAAGTGGCCAAGGCATACGAGGCCGCGTGCACGCCGGATATTTTTCTGTTCGACTCGGATTTCAAGCTTGTATATCGCGGACAGTTCGATGAGAGCCGCCCCGGCAGCGATGTGCCGGTGACGGGCAGCGACTTGCGCGGCGCGATCGACGAGCTGCTTGCGAACCTGCCGGTGAACGGCGATCAGAAAGCATCGATTGGCTGCAATATCAAATGGAAGGCGTAGTCGCGGGTTAGCGAGTCGGCAGGCCCGGAGTGAATGAGAAGCTTGTTGCTTTCCGACCCATCCGCGAAAATGCTGCGGATGGATGGGGCGCCCGGCGCGCATGGACTGTTTCCCCGGTCCCCAATTGCGAGGGACCGCGGGCACCCGGCGGAAGGATGGGGAACCCAAAGTTCTGCTAGAGCGAGAGGCCTTTCAGGTACTCTTTGAACTTTTCGGCGAATTCGGGGCGTTTGAGGGCGAACTCGACCGTTGCCTGGAGCATCCCGAATTTGTCGCCGGCGTCGTAGCGCTTGCCTTCAAAGGTGTAGCCGAAGACCTTCTCATGCTTGAGGAGAGCCAAGATGCCGTCAGTGAGCTGAATTTCGCCGCCGGCGCCGGGCGTGGTTTTCTCGAGCAATTCGAAGACGCGTGGCGTGAGCACGTAGCGGCCGATGATGGCCTGCTTGGACGGCGCCTCTTCAAACTTGGGCTTCTCGACCATTCCTGCGCAGTTGTAGATGCGCGGATTACTTGCGTCCTGCTTGCCGTCGAGCACGCCATAGGCGCTGATCCCGGGACCTTCGATGGTCATAGTGGCGAGTACGGAGCCGCCGCGCTCCTGGTAGACGTCGATCATCTGCTTGATGCAGGGCGGATTCGCGTCGATGACATCATCGGGAAGCAACACGGCGAACGGTTCGTCGCCGACGAGATCCTTGGCGCAGAGGACAGCGTGGCCGAGGCCGAGCGGCTCTTTCTGGCGGATGTAGCTGATGCGCGCCATGGACGAGATTTTGCGCGAGAGCTCAAGCAACTCTTTCTTGCCCTTGCGCTCAAGGGTGGCATCGAGTTCGTAGCTGATGTCGAAGTGGTCTTCCATGGCGCCCTTGCCACGGCCCGTGACGATGATGATGTGCTCGATGCCTGATGCGATTGCTTCTTCCACGCCGTATTGCAGGATGGGCTTGTC